>ENA-ORMR01002204-ORMR01002204.1-human-gut-metagenome-genome-assembly--contig:-NODE-2204-length-12670-cov-4.691716_pt1 | contig 12670 bp, 8 predicted proteins | sample MGYA00242107_ERZ509003 | MGnify/ENA primary metagenome ERZ509003 (study PRJEB26280, sample SAMEA2338699) | human gut metagenome | biome: human gut; feature: human-associated habitat; material: faeces... | reverse complement strand
CTCATCTGGAGCCGGTCAAAGGTCTTGCGGAGCACGGAACCGGACTTCTGAGACCGGACCAGCCGGTCGGGGTCCACGCCCTTCAGCGTTTCCGGATCGCTGGCGGCAATGGCCAGATAGGCGGCTCCCATTTCCGCATAGCTGGTGAAAAACTTTTCGCGCCACTCCGGCGTGTCATCGAAAACGGAGGCGTCCGCCCGGAGGAACTTCTGACGACTAAGATAGTCGTCGCTCCAGTTCACGATGACCTCCCGGCAGCCTGCGTCATAGGCCGCGTCAGCACACAGCCGGGCGAAGGAGGCGCATTCCACCGGCGATGAAATGATGAGAGTCTGGCCCTTTTGAACATTCAGGCCTACTTCAATCAGTAATTTTGCATATTCCTGCAATTTTGTATCCATAAAACAGCTTCCTTTCCCGCAGCGAGGCCGCGGCTGAGATTTGACAGACGATTTATGTCTTGGGTATGTTGACGCCCTGCTCCAGACGGTCCTTCCGCATACTGATGAGCACACCGTTCATCTCCGCACCCAGAATCAATGTGAATGCCGAGAGGTTCAGCCAGATCAGCACCACGATGACGGCGCCGATGGAGCCGTAGAGCGCGGCGCAGGAGCCGCCGCCCGGCGCGGGAGCATCGGAGGCAACGGTATCGGCAAAGCCGGTAACGGTCATATCAGCTAACTTCATCATGTTGAATATTTCCTTTCATCATTTCGCGCCGTTTTCGTCCCGCACGGGCATCGCCGCACCTTTACGGTCAGCCGCCCCTCTTGGAGCAGCCAACGCCCGCACGAGCCAAAAGCGTCGCAGCCGTTGCCGCCCTCCGGCGGCAAATAAATTTAATTCATCGCGGAGGACGACATGCGCGTCCGCAGCGATACTTCGCAGCGCGCGACATGGTGAATGCCGCGCGCTGAAAATTCCACTCAAGGCGGCGAGCCGCCTTGAGTGGGCTCTCAAAGGAGCGGCATCGCCGCTTCTTTGAATTTTTTATTCCATGTCGATCAGGTGATACTCCATGACCTGCTTCTTGCAGTCGAAGTCCTTGGCCTTGAGGTAGAACTCAGCGCAGTCGATCAGGGCCTTGGCCGGGGTCAGGCCGACGATCTCGCTCTCGATGACGCTGGTGCCGTAACGCTCGGCCAGAGCCTTGACCATCTCGTAGGTGACGTAGAGCGGGGTGTCCTCATAGTTGACCATGTTCATGGAGACCTGCGCGATGCCGCGGTCCTCGAGCATGAAGCCCATGGCCTTGCAGCTGCGGAAGCCGCCCGAAGAGCCGCGGATGACCTTGGCGATCTTCTTGGCGATCTCAACATCAGAGGTCTCGAGGTTGCAGTTGAAAGCGACCAGCGGCATACGGGCGCCGATGGCGGTGATGCCGGCGGTGGGGTGGATCTTGCGCTCGCCGTAGTCGGGAGCCCAGTCGGGCTGCAGGAGCTTCTCGGGCATGCCCTCGAACTCACCCTTGCGGCAGGTAGCGAGGTTGCGGCGCTCCGGACGGGTGGCGCTGTCCTCATACAGGAAGGAGGGAACCTTCAGCTCGTCCCAAATGCGCTGGGCAACGCGCTTGGACATCTCGACAGCTTCCTCGACGGTCACGTCCATCTGGGGAACGAAGGGGATAACGTCGGTAGCGCCCATGCGCTTGTGCTCGCCGTGATGCTTGTTCATGTCGATGCGCTCGGTAGCAACCTTGGTCAGCTGGAAGGCGACTTCCTCGATGGCCTCGGGAGAACCGATCAGGGTGAAGACGCAGCGGTTGTGGTTACCGTCGGTCTGCGCGTCGAACAGGGTGCAGCCGGGAACGCTCTTAGCGGTCTCGACGAGGGCGTTGTAGGTGGCCTCGTCCTTTTCCTTGGAGCAGCTAAAATTGGGGATGCATTCGATCAACTTTGCCATGATTGTTTTCCTCCGTCAATTTATTATTTTGATTGTATCGTCAATTTGCTCAGACAGGCGCGCCGCGCCCGTCCATTTTTGTTCAGCGCCGCCATTATATCGCGGCGCAACAGGGGAGTAAACAGGTTTTCTTTCTCTTTTTTCAGCGCGCGCTTAATTTTTTTAAGTCCTCTTCTACAAACCGCTGTACGCACGGGGCGCTCAAAACAGCGCTGTTCCACGCCAAAACGGCATAGGAACAAATGGGAAGGCCGCGCACAGGCTTTGCCTTCAACGGTGCGCCCGGGTGCGTGCTGAGAATGGAGCGGGGCAGGAAGCTGATGCCAAAGCCCGAGAGCACCATCTGCATCGCCATAGGCGTATCGTAGCAGTGGCAGGTCACATTCGGCGTAAAGCCGCTGCGCTGGCACTCCTGCACCAGAAAGTCGTTGTAGCTCCAGAGGTCGTCCGAGCGCAGAAGGCACATCGGCACACCCTCGAGCCGCTCGATCGGCACCTCGGAAAGCTCCGGCGCAGGATCCATGTCCTCGCGCATGATGAGCTCGAGTGCGTCCTTGCCAAGAATGCGCTCCTGCAAGCCGCTCGGTTCGCGCGCCGCCGTGCGTAAAAACAGCACGTGCAGTTCTCCGCGGTTGAGCGCCTCGATGAGCTCCTGCGGCGAGCCCACACGAATGAAAAGCTCCACCTGCGGATATTTGCTATGATATTTATTTATATAAGGTAGGGCATAGGGCATCGCTGAGTAAATGACGCCGAGCTTGATGCGCCCGCTCATGCCCGTGCCCACGCTGCGCACGCTGTCCTCCACGCGCCGGAGATCCTGAAAGATCTGCTGCGCCTGCTGATAGAGGTTCTGTCCCGCGTCAGTGAGCACCATGCCCTTGCTGCCGCGCAGGAACAGCTGCACGCCGAGCTCTTCCTCAAGCTGTGCGATCTGCCGCGAGATCGGCGGCTGCGCCACATGCAGCTCGCGCGCCGCCGCGGAGATGCTTTTTTCCTCCGCCACCGCACAGAAATATTCCAGTTGTCTGAACTTCACTCGCAGCCCTCCTTCTTATACTTTTACGGTATGGTATGCAGACAAATTAAGTACTTTTCATTATAGCACATCTTTGCTATAATGCAAGTTGTAAAGAAAAGTTGCAAATCCTTTTTTCTTTTTATTGGTTTTCACAGAATATTTTTTTGAAAGTGAGGAACAATCCCATGATCAATCTTGCTGATGATGCGATGACGATCAAGCTGGACTACGAGCTTCCCGAGTATCCGAAGTTCGAAGACGGCTATCGCCGCGCACCCCGCCGCGAATCCCACCTGACCGAGGCCGATAAGGCGCTCGCCATCAAGAACGCTCTGCGTTACATTCACCCCGACCATCACGAGCAGATGGCCAAGGAGTTTGCGCAGGAGCTCGAAGAGCACGGCCGTATCTACGGTTACCGCTTCCGTCCCGAGGGCAAGCTCTACGGCAAGCCCATCGACGAGTACAAGGGCAAGTGCATCGAGGGCAAGGCCATTCAGGTCATGATCGACAACAACCTCGACTTCGACATCGCTCTCTATCCCTATGAGCTCGTCACCTACGGTGAGACCGGTCAGGTCTGCCAGAACTGGATGCAGTACCGCCTGATTAAGAAGTACCTCGAGCAGCTGACCGACGAGCAGACCCTCGTCGTCATGTCCGGTCACCCCCTCGGTCTCTTCCACTCCCACAAGATGGCTCCCCGTGTCATCATCTCCAACGGCCTGATGGTCGGTACCTTCGATGACCAGGAGAACTTCAACCGCGCTGCCGCGCTCGGTGTTGCCAACTACGGCCAGATGACCGCCGGCGGCTGGATGTACATCGGCCCCCAGGGTATCGTCCACGGCACCTTCAACACCCTGCTCAACGCCGGCCGTCTGAAGCTCGGCATCCCCAACGACCAGAACCTCGCCGGCCGTCTGTTCGTCTCCGCGGGCTTAGGCGGCATGAGCGGCGCTCAGGGCAAGGCTGCTGAGATCGCCGGTGCTGCTTCCATCATCGCTGAGGTCGATGATTCCCGTATCGAGACCCGTTACACCCAGGGCTGGGTCAGCCACCGCACCGCTTCTCTCGAAGAGGCCACCAAGATCGCTCTCGACCACCAGAAGGCCGGCAAGCCCTGCGCTGTCGCCTACTGCGGCAACATTGTCGACCTGCTCGAGTACCTGTACAACAACAACGTCCATGTCGACCTGATGAGCGACCAGACCTCCTGCCACGTGCCTTACGACGGCGGCTACTGCCCGCAGGGCCTGACCTTCGAGCAGCGTACCGAAATGCTCGACAAGGATCCCGACGGCTTCCGCGTTCTCGTCGACAAGACCCTGCAGCATCACTATGAGATGATCTGCAAGTTCCACGAGCGCGGCACCTACTTCTTCGACTACGGCAACAGCTTCCTCAAGGCTGTTTACGACTCCGGTGTGAAGAGCATCTGCAAGAACGGCGAGAACGACCTCGACGGCTTCATCTTCCCCTCCTACGTCGAAGATATCCTTGGTCCCTGCCTGTTCGACTTCGGCTACGGCCCGTTCCGTTGGTGCTGCCTGAGCCGCAACCCCGAGGATCTGCACAAGACCGACATGGCTGCCGCCGAGTACATCAAGGCCCACAACCGCCGCTATCAGGACTATGACAACTATGTCTGGGTCCGCGACGCCGAGAAGAACAAGCTGGTCGTCGGCACCCAGTGCCGTATTCTCTATCAGGATGCCATGGGCCGTATGAACCTCGCGCTCAAGTTCAACGAGATGGTTCGCAACGGTGAGATCGGCCCCGTCATCCTTGGCCGTGACCATCACGACACCGGTGGCACCGACGCGCCCTTCCGTGAGACCTCCAACATCAAGGATGGCTCCAACATCATGGCCGAGATGGCGACCCAGTGCTACGCTGGTAACGCTGCCCGCGGCATGAGCTACATCGCTCTGCACAACGGTGGCGGTACGGGCATCGGCCGCGCCATCAACGGCGGCTTCGGTATGGTTCTCGACGGCTCCGAGCGTGTCGACACCATTCTGCGCATGTCCATGCCTTGGGATACCATGGTCGGCGTTGCCCGCCGCAGCTGGGCGCGCAACGAGAACGCCATGACCACTGTCGCCGAGTACAACAAGATGTACGAGGGTCAGGATCACATCACCATGCCTTACGTCGCGGACGAAGAGCTCTGCGAGAAGGCCGTGAAGGAATACATGCACTAAAATTTACTTCAAAAAAGGGGCATAGAAATATGCCCCTTTTTTGAGCTGGATACACTCCGCTGCGCGCACTCGCTTTGCTCGCACACTTGCGGAGCGCAAAACCTGCGATGCTCTTTCCAACCGTGAGAAAGGACAACATTTACTATGAAAAAGTTACTGGTCAAAAACATCGGCCTGCTCGCAACGCCCGAGGGCAAAAGCGCTCATCGCGGCGAGGAGCAGGGCAAAGTTAAATTCTTAAAGGACGCCTGGGTCCTCATCGAGGACGGCGTCATCGCCTCCGTCGGCACCGGCGCCGTCCCCTCTGTCGAGGGTGCGGAGATCGTCGATGCGGAAGGCCACCTTGTCACCCCCGGCCTTGTCGACGCCCACACCCACCTCATCTTCGGCGGCTGGCGCCAGAATGAGCTGGGCATGAAGCTCCACGGCAAGACCTATCTCGAGATCCAGAACGCCGGCGGCGGCATTCAGTCCACCACCAACGCTACCCGCAAGGCAAGCGTTGAGGAGCTGAGCAGCAAGGCCGCCAAGGCACTCGACGAGATGATGGGCTTTGGTACCACCACGGTCGAGGCCAAGAGCGGCTACGGTCTTGCCACCGAGCACGAGCTCAAGGCGCTTGAGGTCATCAAGGATCTCAACGACCACCACCGCATGGATCTCGTCGCGACCTTCATGGGCGCGCACCTCGTCCCCGCGGAGTACAAGGCGAACCGCGAAGAGTACGTCCGCCTTGTCTGCGAGGAGATGATGCCCCGCGTCAAGGAGCAGGGCATTGCCAAGTTCTGCGACGTGTTCTGCGAGGCTGACACCTTCACCGTTGAAGAGTCCCTCCAGGTGCTCGAAGCCGGTCTCAAGTATGGCCTGCGTCCCAAGATCCACGCCGACGAGATCGAGGCCATCGGCGGCAGCCAGCTTGCCGGTGAGATCGGCGCGATCTCTGCCGAGCATCTGATCGTCTGCCCGCCCGAGGGCATCGAGAGCATGGCAAAGGGCGGCGTCATCGCGTGCCTGCTGCCCGCGACGAGCTTCAACCTCGGCGCGGTGTTCGCTCCCGCACGCGACATGGTCGCGGCCGGTGTCCCCGTTGCGATGGCGACGGACTTCAACCCCGGCTCCTGCCCGTGCCTGAACATGCAGTTCGTCATCAACCTCGGCTGCCTCAAGTATAAGCTCACGCCGGAGGAAGTCCTCACGGCTGTCACGCTCAACGGCGCTGCCGCCATCGACATGGCCGACCAGGTCGGTTCTGTTGAAGAGGGCAAGCTCGGCGACCTGGTCATCTGGGATGCGCCCGACCTTGACTACATCTGCTACCGCGTTGGCAGTAACCTTGCTAAGACCGTCATCAAGCGCGGTGAAATCGTGTAAGAAGGCGGTATAAGGAGACCATGATGGATCGGACTGACTACCAAATCCTCAACCTCCTCCAGGACGACAGCCGCTGCACACTGCGCCGCATGGGCGATCTTGTGGGACTGACGCCGCCCGCCGTGTCTGAGCGCATTCGCCGGATGGAGGAAAGCGGCGTGATCCGCGGTTATCACATCGATATCGACCGTACCAAGCTCGACTGCAACATTACGGGCTTCATCTCCGTTGCCCTCGAGCCGGACAAGTACGACAAATTCTGTGATTTCTGCTCCTCGCAGAGCGCCGTCATCAGCCACTACCATGTGGTGGGCGAGTTCAACGCCCTGCTGCGCTTTGCCGTGCGCGACACGCAGCAGCTCGACCAGCTTCTGTCCCTCATCAAGAAGTTTGGCGACTCGCGCACCTCGATCGAGCTGAAAACGCTTTTTGACAGCAAGGATATCCCTCTGCCGTAACGGCATTTTCCCGCTGATAAAGCCGGCCTGTTGGCCGGCTTTATTTTTTTGCATCAGCCAGGCAGTCTCTTCCTTTTTGCCCTATTCTGCTCATCTGCTTGTTGCGAAAGAAGGAGAAAACTGCTATACTTCAATTAATCGAACTACGCTGTTTTTATCAGCAATGGATGAAAGGAGACGATGCGCATGCAGCTCGAGCAAAAGCAGGCCCTGAGCCAAAAGCTCGTGCTGACGCAGGCGATGCGCCAGTCGCTCGATTGTTTACAGCTTTCCGCGCCAGAGCTGAGCGACTATGTACAGGAGATTGCACTCTCCAACCCACTGCTCGACGTGCAGCTCCCTACTTATTACGAAACACAGCTTCCCAGTGAGTCCGCCCCTGCCGGGCGCGAGGCGCTCGACGTACGCGAGTCGGATTCCTGGCACGGCTTTTCTACCTCCAATGCAGAGAATATACAGGATTTCACCTCCTTTTTGACCCGCGAAACGACATTCCGCGACCACCTGAACGAACAGATTGGGCAAACAAAGCTCGTTGATGATGAGCTTTTGCGCCTGTGCCGCTTCCTGATCGACTGTCTTGATGAGCGCGGCTATCTTGACTGCCCGCTCGAAGAGCTGTCCAAGGATTTCGACATCCCACTCTTCGCACTTGAGCAAGCGCTCTTCGCTGTACAGATGCTTGACCCGCCCGGTGTCGGTGCGCGGAATCTGTCGGAATGCCTGACTCTCCAGCTCGCACAGGGTCGTTCTCTCGATCCGTTGGCGCTCAAGATCGCGCGTGACGGGCTTGAGATGCTCAGCGGGCGTGATTATCAGGCCATAGCCTCCCTCCTCGATGTATCCGTCGCCGCAGCCAAAGCCGCCGCAGCTAAGGTCCTTGCACTCAACCCCATCCCATCGCGCAGCTTCGCTGGGAGTGAGCCGATCGCCTATGTCGCGCCTGATGCAGAATTTTCCGTGCAGCAGGGACAACTCGTCATCGAGTTGAATGAGCGGATCCTGCCGCGGCTTTCCGTCAACGCCGAATATTCCGCCCTGCTGAATACGAGCGGTGACCCAGAGGTTCGGCGCTATATCAAAGAAAAGCTCTCCGAGGCACAGGCACTCATCAAGGGTGTCCACACCCGCTGCGATACCCTTGTGCAGCTGCTCACGATCATCGGAAGCGAGCAGCGCAGCTTCTTTTGCAGCGGTGAGCCATTGCTGCCCGTAACAATGCAGCAGCTTGCAGAAAAGCTCGGTGTCAGCACCTCCACCGTGAGCCGTGCCGCACAGAACAAGTACATTCAGTTTCAAGGCCGCACCATCCCTGTGCGCAGCTTTTTCACCGCGGCTATCCGCCCCGATGCAGCGGTCTCTTCCCACGCAGTCAAGCAGCGCCTGCAACGTCTTATTCAGTCTGAAGACCCCGCATCCCCGCTCTCTGATGAGGCACTGCGTCTGGCGCTTTCCACGCTCGGCATCGAAATCAGCCGCCGTGCCGTCGCCAAATATCGCGCAGAAATGGACATTCCGTCCTCTCCTCAGCGCAAGAAGCGCTGAGAAAAAGAACGATCAGATTTCGTCAGGAGGTAATTGTCCCATGGCCAGCGTATATGACCGCAGCGATATCTACGATCTCTTCGACTCTCCCAAAAAAGATGACATGACGAAGGCGCACTGGGAAGCCGTTCTTTCCGGTCTCTCCGTGCGCACTGCGCTCGACGTGAGCATCGGCACAGGCTCCCTCACACTGCCGCTTGCGGCGCTTGGCGTTTCGCTCTACGGTTCGGATCTGAGCGAAACGATGCTTGCACGCTGCCGGGAAAAGGCAGTCAAACGCGGCCTTTCCGTCGATCTGCGGCAGAGTGATTTTCGCGCTCTGACAGCACATTTCGACCGAACATTCGACTGCGTGATGAGCACCGGCAACTCGCTTGCCTATGTGCCGAACAGCGAGATCACGGGCGTTCTCGAGCAGATGGACGCGCTTGTTGCGCCGGGCGGCGTTCTTTACTTTGATCTTCGCAACTGGGACAGGATCGTGCGGCAGAAGCAGCGCTTTTACTTCTATGACCCCGCATTCCTGCCAAACGGTGACCGCGTAAATCTCATGCAGGTCTGGGATCACTTACCCGACGGCTCCATCACCTTCCATCTGCTCTACACCTTTGAGCGCGCGGGCAAGATCTTCCAAAAGGAGCACTTCGAAGAGCATTACTACCCCGCAGCGCAAAAGCTGCTGCTCGATAAGCTCGCGCAGCTCGGGTATGAGGACGTGCGCGTGCGCGCCTTTCCCGTGCAGTTCGGCGCGTTCGATCCGGAACGGTCGAACTGGTACTGTGTGCTGGCACGGAAAAAGGCGTAATGCCGCGCGGCATATCGGCAGAAACAGCATGAGCTGCTGCGTATCATAATCTTTCAAGCATTTTCCCGGAAGCGGACCCCCAACCAATTATCAGACGGAGGAAACGGTCATGAAGAAACTATTGTGTCCCCTTTTCGCGCTTCTCATCGTGCTTTCGCTTTCCACCGCGGCGTTCGCCGCAGACTACAGCGCCGAGGAATCGGCCAACGCGCTCTATGAGCTTGGCCTTTTTCAGGGCACCGGTGAAACGGCGAACGGCAAGCCCATCTACAGTCTCGACGCCGCGCCGACGCGCGCGCAGACCGTGACCATGCTCGTGCGTCTGCTCGGCAAGGAAGCGGAGGCCAAGGCCGGCACTTGGACGGTTCCTTTTTCCGACCTTGCCGACTGGGCAAGGTCCTATGTCGGCTACGCCTATGCAAACGGCCTCACCAACGGCCTGAGCGCAGAGCGCTTCGGCAGCGATGACAAGGTAACAGCCAACCAGTACCTGACATTTATCCTGCGCGCGCTGGGCTACTCCTCGGAGAGAGACTTCCAGTGGGACAAGGCCAACGCCTTCAGCGACTCTCTTGGTCTGACGCATGGGGAATACCGTGCATCGCGCAGCTTCACGCGCGGCGACACCGCGCGCATCTCTTTTGCCGCGCTCGCGCAGGCGCGCAAGGACAGCAGCGAAACGCTGGCCGCGCAGCTCGTGCGGCAGGGCGCGGTGAAGGCAAAAACCGCGGCGGAGTGCGGGCTGGTCCTTGCAGCGGACAGCGGCGGCTTTTTGAACATTGCCGGAAGCCGCTATACCCTGCAAAACGCGGACGGCAAATATCTGGCCGCCTCCGGCGATGCGCTGACGCTGTCGGACAAGCCATTTGCCTGGTATGCCTTGCCCGCCGCGGGTGACAGCTTTACCCTTCGCCCCGACAACAAGCGGGCATATATGCTGGATGTTTCCAACGCATGGTTTGAAGAGGGTAACCGCGTCGGCATCTGCGACGGCACCGGCCATGATGCGCAGCACTGGAAGCTCTATCAAAGTGGTAAGGATACGTGGCAGCTTGTCTGCTCGCTGCACCCTGAGCTGGCGCTGTCAGCCTCATCGGGCGGCGCGGCGCTGCAAAAGCGCGGCAATACCGGGACAAACTGGCAGCTCACGCTGGTCGGGACCGAGCGGGACAACTATATGGAGATTGAGGGTCGCTCCGATGTGATCACGATGCGGCTGGAACACCGTGTATTAGATGTTCTGAGCCGCGCACGGCTGCAAAAGTGGGTCAATGACCTCGAGACTGCTTACGCCGACTATGCAGAGCTCACCGGCTGGACGCCGTACCGTCATGTTTATCTCAACATGCTGGCCCCGGAGACAAACTGGGGCTACGCCGGCAAAGACGGCGTCATTCAAATCGACGCCGACGACATTTATGAGGATCTGAGCTTGAACTTCGCGCGGCGCAAAAACGACTGGAACTTCGGCCTGCTGCACGAGCTGAGCCATCTTTTTGAGGCCGACAGTCGGCCGTGGGACTTCCATGCCGAGGTGTTGGCTGACTACAAGCTCGCCTACGTCATGACGAAAAACAACTGCGCCGCCGTGCCCGCCGACTGGTACAGCGATAAGCGGGAGTATACCGGCTGGGACGTGATCGACGTCTACCGCGGCGACGGTCCGCTCAAGGACACGCTGACCGTTTTTTCCCTCTCCGGCAAGCTTTCAGAGGTGATGAAGGAGATCGGCTGGGACGCCGCCAAGCAGACCTTCCGCAGCTATCCTGACACCACGAACCTCACACCGGAAGAGAACTTTACGCTCTTCATCAGTCTCCTCTCGCAGTACAGCGGCAAAGATGTGCGTGCGATGTTCACTGACGCGGAGTGGGCCAACGCGATGAAGGTCGGCTCGCTGTAACGAAGAAATCAGGAATTGCACCGGCAGGGCGCGGAAGAAAGTCCGCGCCCTGCTTGTTTACGCAAGGTTTTACGAAATTTCTGCATGTTCAATCATCATTTATCCTTGACAAAATGTAATGCCATGGTATAATAACACCAATTTCCCAAAAAAAGGAGGCGATCGTTTGATGGCTATGGTTACATCCAGAGAAGTCATGCTTGGTGTAAGCTGGCGACTGATCGTAGGCGTAGAGGAGCGTATGTCCGAATCTATGCCGTCGAAGCAGTTGGCAGCGGTTTGATCGACCTCTTTTTCAGGTTCGGTTTGATTCGCCGGCTGCAATGATCGGCAGCATCAGATCCGGTATGTTCCATTGATCCGACACACGCGCCTTCGGCATTGTCCGCAGGCAGGGGAGTAGTACCCCGAGATGGTCGGATGGTAGGGAGCAGCCGGTTTTTTTGTTACCCGAATCATTTGAGCAGAGGCATTTTTTCTTCCCTCTGCCGCCGCGAAAGGAAAAATATTATGAAACGTAAACTCTCTGCAAAAGAATACACCTATGTTGCCAGCATGCTGTTCGGCCTCTTTTTCGGCGCCGGCAACCTCATCTTCCCCGTGCACCTCGGCCAGATGGCCGGTTCCAACGTTTGGCAGGCCATTCTGGGGCTTCTCATCACGGGCGTGGGCCTGCCGCTGCTCGGCGTGGCCGCGCTCGGCATCAGCCGCTCGGCGGGACTTTTCGACCTCAGCAGCAAGGTCAGCCGCCCCTATGCGATGTTTTTCACCTGCGCGCTGTATCTGACCATCGGGCCGTTCTTTGCCATTCCCCGCTGCGCCACGACCTCCTTCACCGTGGGTCTTGAGCAGGTGCTGCCGCAGGACGGAAACACCACGATCTACCTTCTTCTCTTCTCGGTGGCGTTCTTCGCCGCGGCGCTCTTCTTCGCGCTGCGCCCGGGCAAGATCCTCACCTGGGTCGGCAAGATCCTCACGCCCTGCTTCCTCGTCTTTCTCGCCATCCTCGTGGTGGTGGTGCTCGCTACGCCGGGCGTCTCTGTTGCGGAGGTGACGCCGCTCGGCGGTTACGCCGACCAGCCCTTCTTCACGGGCTTCCTTGAAGGCTACAACACCATGGACGCGCTGGCAAGTCTCGCCTTCGGCATCATCGTGGTGCAGGTCATCCGCGATCTCGGCGTGGAAGAGCCCTCCGCCGTGGCGGGCAGCACCGTCCGCGCGGGCATCTTCAGCTGCCTTTTCATGGCGCTCATCTACATCGCCGTGACCCTTGCCGGTACGCAGAGCCGCGGCGTGCTCGAAGCCTCCGAAAACGGCGGCACGGCGCTCGCGCAGATCGCCCAGCACTATCTGGGCAAGGCGGGCTTGTTGGTGCTGGCTGCCACCGTGACGCTGGCCTGCCTGAAAACGGCGGTCGGCCTCATCACCAGCTGTGCCGAGACCTTCTCCGCCCTC
>ENA-ORMR01002203-ORMR01002203.1-human-gut-metagenome-genome-assembly--contig:-NODE-2203-length-12673-cov-3.601363_pt1 | contig 12673 bp, 9 predicted proteins | sample MGYA00242107_ERZ509003 | MGnify/ENA primary metagenome ERZ509003 (study PRJEB26280, sample SAMEA2338699) | human gut metagenome | biome: human gut; feature: human-associated habitat; material: faeces... | reverse complement strand
CGAAGCAATCCGTAGGTATCAAAGTCGGGGGCTTTTGACCCCGACATCATTATAAAGAATAAAAGCACAATATGCAATTCCTGACAGGCGATTGATTTGTAATGTGTTGGAAGGGACAGTGCAAAAAATACTATTTTAGACTATAAATGTTCTACTTATGAAGGCTTTTCTTAATATGATTGTACAGATCTATTGAGATTGGACATAATTATGAGAAAATAGCAGGAAATATCCAAAGTCAAGGACGGTGCAGGTGGAAAACGAATTTTGCAGGATAGAAATTGGATATAAAGAAAAGAAAATGACAAGAAATGTCCAAAATCAAGGATAATGTGTGTGAAAAAGGAATTGAATCTGATGAAAATTGGACATAAACAAGTAAAGTAAGGCTTTTTATATCCAAAAGAAAAGGAAAATATGGATATCTATTCGTAAGTCAAAGAAATTTTGGATATATAATTTTTAAAAACCAGATATATGTCCAAAATGAGACTTGGCATGCATGAAGTAAAATGGGATATATGGAATGGCACACGGACATGGAGTCAAACACAAGCCGTGACACAACACAGCACACGGGCATGGAGTCAAGCACAAGGCATGACATAGCATACAGGCATGGGGTCAAGCACAAGCCATGACACAGCACACAGGCATGGGGGTCAAGCATAAGCCGTGACACAACACAGCACACAATACATGGAGTTAAGCGTAAGACATGAAGCAGCACACAATACATGAAGCCAAGCGTAAGGCATGAAGCAGCACACAATATATACAGGAAAAACAATACATGAAGCGATGCACAATATATGTGGGAAAATTCAATATATGGAGGAAAGAACACTGCATGGATTAACACACAATACATAAAACAACACAGAACAACATAAAACAACACTACACAACATACAAGGAGGATGAGACATGAGATTTTTTAAAGAAAACAACAGTTTATGCTTCAAGCATCAGTATGAAACCGTGATGATTACCCCATGGGGAAAGAATGCGTTACGCGTGCGTGCGACAAAGTACCCACAGTTTACGCAGCATGACTGGGCACTGGAGGAAGTGGTTCCTGATACATCCAAAGAAGTTTCCATTGAAATCAATGAGGACAACACTGCATCCATTCAGAACGGGAGACTTAGCCTCAAAATTGATGCATCCGGTATTCTGACCTATTACCGCGATGGTAAGAAATTCTTAAAGGAATATCACAGAGACTACGATCAGCCGTCCTGTCCCGAAAGCCGGTGTTTAAAGATCCGTGGCAGAGAGTACAAGGCAATCATCGGTGGAGACTATACCTTAAAGGTTCGTTTTGAAAGCAACAACGGAGAGAAAATTTATGGAATGGGACAGTACCAGCAGGAATATCTGGATTTGAAGGGCTGTACACTGGAGCTGGCACAGCGCAATTCCCAGGTAAGTATTCCGTTTGCCGTATCCAGTCTCGGTTATGGCTTCCTGTGGAATCATCCGGGCGTAGGAACGGCTACGTTTGGTAAGAATTACACGGAATGGGAAGCAAAAGCAACGAAACAGATGGATTACTGGATTACCGTAGATGACAATCCGGCAAAGATTATGGAGAATTATACCGAAGTAACAGGAAGAACACCGATGTTTCCAGAAGAACTGCTTGGTTTATGGCAGTGCAAGCTTCGTTACCGGACCCAGGAGGAGGTGTTGGGAGTTGCCCGTAAATACAAGGAGCTGGGCATCCATATTGATGTGATCGTGATCGACTTTTTCCACTGGACCAGACAGGGAGACTGGCAGTTTGATAAGAAATACTGGCCGGATCCCAAGGCAATGTGTGAAGAACTTCATGCAATGGGAACCAAAGTGGTTGTTTCTGTATGGCCGACCGTGGACAAAAAAAGTATTCATTTTGCAGAAATGCAGGAGCGCGGCCTGCTGATCCGGACAGAGCATGGCGGCAACCAGACTTATGATTTCCAGGGGGACTGTCTGGAAATCGATGTAACCAATCCGGAAGCGGCAGAGTATATCTGGGAGAAGTGCAAGGAAAGCTATTACGATTATGGAATTGATCTATTCTGGCTGGACAATTCCGAACCGGATTATAACGTATATGATTATGACAATTACCGTTATTATATGGGAACAGCACTGGAAGTAACCAATGTATATCCAAAGCTTCTTGCCAAGGCATTTACCGATGGAATGAAAAAGGAAGCAAAGACGGACAGGATTCTTCATCTGATCCGTTCTACCTGGGCAGGCGGACAGAAGTATGGTGTTCTTTTGTGGTCCGGTGATGTGCCGAGTACCTTCGAGTCCTTAAGGGATCAGATCAATGCAGGCCTCAATGCCGGACTTGCCGGAATTCCCTGGTGGACAACAGATATCGGTGGCTTTATGACCGACGATTGTCAGGATGAAGCCTTCCGTGAGCTACTATTGCGCTGGTATGAGTTTGCAGTATTCAGTCCGGTTCTGCGTATGCATGGTGACCGTGGACCGCACGATATTGAGCCGTTGGATGAAAGGGAATGGGGTGGAGGAAGCCTTTATACCGGACATGATAATGAGATTTGGAGCTATGGCGAGGAAGCTTTTACCATTATGAAAAAGCAGCTGGATCTGCGTCTTTCCCTGAAGCCTTATATTGAAAAGCTGATGAAGGAAGCTGCACAGACCGGTGCGCCCCTGCTTCGTACTTTATTCTATGAGTTTCCGGAGGATCCGATGTGCTGGGAGATCGAAGACCAGTATATGTTTGGTGACAGGTATCTGGTAGCACCGGTTCTGGAGCTTGGCTGCAGGGAACGTCAGGTTTACCTTCCGGAGGGAACCTGGAAGAATCTGGTAGACGGTAAGGAATATTTAGGTGGCGCTTACGTGATGAGCGAAGCTCCGCTTGAGGCTATTCCGGTATTTGAAAGAGTGTAGGACGGGTGCGGAGCACTTTATGAGAATTGTTTTTTGAATTATTTTGTAAATGTTTTTTGTAAAAGATTTTTTGAAAAGATTTTGAACAGCGTTTTGAATAATGGTGCGTGAAACGGTTTGTGAAATACGAGACGGTTCTTGCAATTACAGGAAAGATTCGTTAAACTGGGAATGTATGTGAATACATTCCCAGTTTGCAATTGTTTGTAAATGCGTAAAATGTCAGTACTTTTGCAAATAGTATTCGAAATAGTTATACCTTTTTAAATAGTTAAATATAAAATATCAGGAGGAGTAGAATACAAATGAAAGCACTGATCAAAGAATTTAAGGAATTTATTTCAAGAGGAAACGTGATGGATATGGCCGTCGGTGTCATCATCGGTGGTGCATTTACTGCAATTGTGAATTCACTGGTAAATGATATGCTGATGCCGTTGCTTTCCCTTTTAACCGGTGGATTTGATTTTTCCGGACTCAGCATTGCTCTTGGAGAAGGAGAGAATGCAGCAACGATCAATTATGGTTCCTTTATTTCTGCCATCATTAATTTTCTGTTGATTGCACTGGTGATCTTCCTGATTATTAAGGCAATCAATAGGGTTTCCCGTAAGAAGAAAGAAGAAACTCCGGCACCGACCACGAAGGAATGCCCGTATTGTAAGGAACAGATTGCTATTGATGCCACGAGATGTCCTCATTGTACTTCAGAGCTTGAGTAACCACTAATCACACGGAAATAAATTCAAGAGTGATCTGTGAAAATCTGTTTTGACAGTATGGAATGGAAGCGGGAAATGAGAAGCAGGAATGGTAAGAGGAAAGTGAAAATCATGGAACAGAACATTGAGAATACACAATCGATAGCAGAACCGATGAGCCGGCAGAAGAAGGTCGCAGCCATCAATGATCTGACCGGATACGGGCGGTGTGCACTGACCGTTTCCCTTCCGGTGATTTCCCATATGAAGCTGCAATGCTGTCCGGTTCCAACGTCAATTTTATCCAATCATACCGGGTATCCGGAGTATTATTTTGATGATTATACTGACCGCCTGCCGGAATATCTTGCTATGTGGAAGAAGCTGAATCTGTCCTTTGACGGAATCATGTCCGGATTCTTAGGCTCTGCAGAGCAGATCGGTATGGTGGAGAGTTTTATTAAAACCTTTCGTAAGGAGCATACCATTGTGGTCGTAGATCCGGTGATGGGAGATCATGGATCAATCAGCAGCGTCTATACAGAAGAAATGTGTCTGTTAATGCGCAGGCTGGTATCTCTTGCAGATATTGTAACACCGAACCTGACCGAAGGCTGCAGATTGACGGATGTGCCCTACCGGGATCATGGCTGGACGCGGAAGGAGTTACTCCGGATGGCAGAACATCTGACGGATTATGGACCGCAGAAGGTGGTTATTACCGGAATTCCACAGGGAGAGTTTATCGCGAATTTCATGTATGAAAAGGACAGAGAACCAAGGATGATCCGGACACACCGTGTTTTTGAGGAACGCTGTGGAACCGGAGATCTGTTTGCCTCCATTATCACTGCGGATGCTGTGAATGGCGTAGAATTTGAGCAGTCCGTGCGTAAGGCATGCCGTTTTATTAAGAAATGCATGATCAAGACTGCCGAGATGCATATTGAACCGAAGAACGGTGTATGCTTCGAGGAAATATTGCATTTACTGTAGTAGTTATATGTGGTTCAACAAAAGGGACATCCGGTCAACGGATGTCCCTTTCTACATAACCCTTTCTACATAACCCCATAATTTTCTCTAAATTGTTTATTCTGTCAGTAAGAATTAACCCATGGTAACAACAACGTCGTAGGTTTCCTTGCCCTTTACATAAGGGATCACACATCCGTCGATTGCCTTGCCGTCTACGGTGATGCTCTTAATTCCCTTTTCAACCTTGTCAGGATTTTGAACCTTGATGCTGTAGGTTCCTTCACGGAATTTACGTGTTAATTCAAAGTCACCGAAATCCTTCGGTACACAAGGATCAATGCTTAAACCGTTGTGGGTCGGATATACACCTAAGATGTACTGGGAAACATTGACAAAGGTCCATGCAGCAGTACCGGTTAACCAGCTGTTCTTTGCTTCGCCATGGAACTTCGCATCACGGCCGGCAACCATCTGGGAGTATACATAAGGCTCTGTTCTGTGAATCTCACTGAACTCTTCGCAGTAAGCAGGACAGGTCTTCTGGTAAATTTCAAACGCTCTGTCGCCACGTCCGATTACAGTTTCAGCGATGGAAACCCAGGGGTTATTGTGGCAGAAGATACCGGCATTCTCTTTATATCCGGGCGGATAAGAAGAGATTTCTCCAAGCTCTAAGTGATATCTGGTATAAGCAGGCTGGAGAATCATAACACCATATTTGGTATCCAGCTTTTCTTTTACAGAATCAAGAGCTTTCTTAGCAAGACCTTCCTTCACGCCGATACCTGCTAAAGAGCAGAAGCCGTTGGACTCAATATAAATCTGACCTTCTTCACACTCCCTGGAACCGATCTTCTGACCGTAAGCATCGTATGCACGAACGAACCAGTCACCATCCCAGCCATCCTTAAGAACAGCGTCATACATTTTGGCAACTTCTTCTCTGGCATAATCTGCTTCCTTCCGGTCACCCATCAGTTCACAGAGCTGTGCATATTCTTCACCGTACTTAACGAACATACCTGCGATAAATACAGACTCTGCAACAGGTCCTTCGGAAGGACCGAAGGTCTGGAAGGATTCACCCGGATGTTCGGAGAAGCAGTTCAGGTTCAGACAGTCATTCCAGTCGGCACGCCCGATCAGAGGAAGATTGTGAGGACCCTTGTGGTTTACGGTGTAATCAAAGCTTCTCTTTAAGTGTCCCATCAAAGGAGTAGCTACGGACATATCATTATCATAAGGAACCATCTCGGTTAAAATGGTAGTATCGCCGGTTTCACGGACATAGGCGGATGTACCTGCGATCAGCCATAACGGATCATCATTAAATCCGGAACCAATGTCGGAGTTACCCTTCTTGGTAAGCGGCTGATACTGATGATATGCACTGCCATCCTGGAACTGGGTAGATGCGATATCAATGATTCTTTCTCTTGCACGATCCGGAATCAGATGTACGAAGCCGAGCAGATCCTGACAGGAGTCGCGGAATCCCATTCCACGGCCGATGCCGGATTCGTAATAGGAAGCAGAACGTGACATGTTAAAGGTAACCATACACTGATACTGATTCCAAATGTTAACCATACGGTCAACCTTATCGTTAGAGGACTTCACGGTGTACTTGGAAAGAAGTCCGTTCCAGTATTCGTTCAGCTCTGCAAATGCCTTATCTACATCTGCGTCTGTTTTATAACGGTCAAGCATTTCATAAGCACGCTTCTTATTTACAACACCCTTGGATTCCCATTTCTCATCTTCAGGATTCTCTATGTAGCCCAGTACGAAAACAAAGGACCTGGTTTCACCGGGATTTAAGGTGATGTTGATCTGATGGGAAGCGATCGGCTGCCATCCACTTGCTACGGAGTTGGTGCAGGCACCATTCTTAACAGCGGTCGGATCATCTGTTCCATTGTATGCGCCAAGGAATTCATCGCGGATGGTATCAAAGCCATCGATCTTCGCATTTACAGAGTAAACAGCATAGTGATTACGACGCTCTCTGTACTCGGTTTTGTGGAAAATCGTGGAATCTACGATTTCAACTTCGCCGGTACTGAAGTTACGCTGGAAGTTCTTCATATCATCATCCGCATTCCATAAGCACCATTCTACATAGGAGAATAAGGACAGTGTCTTGCTGGAAGATGAGTTGTTGGTCAGCTTCACCTGGTTGATTTCACAGGTATCGTTCATCGGAACAAAAGCGAGAACAGAAGCCTGTACATCATTCTTGCTTGAGATAAAGCGGCTGTAACCGATACCGTGACGGCACTCGTAAGAGTCAAGCTCAGTCTTTGTGGGCTTCCACCCGGGATTCCAAATGGTATCTCCATCTTTAATATAGAAGTATTTACCATTCACATCATTGGGGGTATCGTTGTAACGATAACGGGTTAAACGAAGTAACTTCGCATCCTTATAAAAGGAATAGCCACCGCAGGTGTTGGATATCAGACTGAAGAAATCATTACAGCCAAGATAGTTGATCCAGGGAAGCGGTGTTTTGGGAGTGGTGATCACGTACTCACGGTTCGCGTCATCAAAATAACCAAATTTCATAGCACTTTCTCCTTACCTTATTAATTATTTTTAATTGTATTAATAGTTACCTATAATATAAAGTAAACGATTGCTGATATTGATAAACATACAGAAAACGTTTAAGTAACTTCTTAATTAGAATTATACATAAAAGGATATGCTATTGCAACAACAAAATTGTGCATATTAGAGCGCTTTCGAATAGAGAAAAATAATTTCTAGTGCAAAAATATTATTTTGAAGGCTAATAAAATTAAAATTACTTAAGATTAGCTTATGAACAAATACTAATAGCGAAAATTTAAGTTGCCAATAGTAAAATCCTTGTTAAAAATAGTAGAAATATACTTGCTCTTTCTGTGAAATCTGCTAAAAATATCATTTTTGCATAAAAAAACAATAAAAAGCATTGCGAAGTTATAAAAAATGATGTACGATAATAATACGAAAACGATTAAGAAATCAATGAGCAGTGAAGGGATTACAGCTATGGTTTCGATGAAGGATATTTCAGCAGCCTGCGGGGTATCGATAGCAACCGTCAGCAAGGCCCTGAACGATCACAAGGATATAGGAAAAGAAACAAAGGAACATATCAGACAGGTTGCCAAGGAAATGGGATATTCTCCAAACTCTGCGGCCAAGGCATTAAAAACAAACTGCACCAGAAATCTTGGAGTCCTCTTTGTAGATGATGCCAACAGCGGTCTGAAGCATGATTATTTTACATATGTACTGGACAGCTTCAAAAGTACTGCAGAAGAGAAGGGATACGATATCACTTTTATTAACAGCAACCGATCCGGTGGAAACAAGATGTCCTATTTAGAGCATAGCCGGTATCGCGGATTTGACGGTGTGATGATTGCCTGTGTGGACTTCTATGATCCGGAAGTTGAAGAACTGGTACGGAGTGATATCCCGGTAGTCACCATTGATCATCTTTTTAATAACCGATGCGCCATTATCTCAGATAACGTATCCGGCATGAGAGATCTTGTACAATATGTTTATTCCATGGGACACCGCAGGATTGCATACATTCATGGAGCATCTTCAGCGGTTACACAGAACCGGTTATCTTCCTTCTATAAGACCTGTGAGGAGCTTGGTATTGATGTTCCGGCAGAGTACATAGGAGAAGCGCCTTACCGTGATACGAACGGTGCCTACCTGGAAACGAAGAGACTCCTGGGACTTAAGGAGATTCCGACCTGCATCCTTTATCCGGATGATTTCTCCTGCTTTGGAGGAATTAATGCCATCAATGAACTGGAACTTAAGATTCCTGATGATATTTCTATAGCAGGTTATGATGGATTAAGAATTGCAAGACATTTTGAACCGAAGCTTACGACCATTATCCAGGATACCGGGAGACTTGGAAGAGAAGCAGCACTGAAACTCATCAGTCTCATTGAAAATCCAAAGTCAACAATTACCGAACAGATTGTCGTTCCGGGGGTGCTTTTTGAGGGTAATTCGGTGAAGCATTTATAATACAGGAAACAAAGCATACAATCTTACCGGTTGTACATAAAATGAGATATATAAGAAGAACGGCAGTGAACGGTAATGATGCGTTTCTTCTATATATAAAGAAAAGCAAATCTAACGGAAAAAGGAGAGATGACTATGAAAAGCTTCTTGCATAACACGTGGAAGCACAGAGCACACGTTGTAATGGCGTTGCCGGCATTCCTGATTTTATTCTTTATCATGTATGTCCCTATGGCTGGTCTTGTAATGGCGTTTAAGAATTTTGACTACACACTGGGTATTTGGAAGAGCCCGTGGAACGGAATTGATAACTTCAAATTCCTTCTTGCTTCCAAAGCAACCTTCATGACAATGACGAGAAATACCCTGTTGTATTACATTGTGTTTACGGCGCTGGGAACCTTCCTCAATGTAGTACTGGCAATCGCTATTGATCAGTTCGTATTTAAAAAAATGGCTAAGACAATGCAGACCATTATGATCATCCCGGTATTTATTTCTTATGCAGCAGTACAGTTTATTGTATATGCATTTATCAGTACCGATACCGGTATCATCAATCATGCAATGGATGCCAATATACGATTTTACTCAACAGCTTCTTACTGGCCGGTGATCTTAACCATCGTAAAAATGTGGAACAGTGTAGGTTATGGTTCTGTGTTGTATATGTCCGTATTAGCCGGTATTGATACCGAGTTATACGAAGCAGCAGAAATCGATGGCGCAAACAAGTGGCAGAAGATCTGGAACATTACCATCCCGGCACTGATCCCGATGATTACTGTTATGCTGTTATTATCCGTTGGTAGCATTATGAAGTCTGATACCGGTTTGTTCTATCAGGTAACCAGAAACAGTGGGGTGCTTTATCCGACAACACAGGTTATTGACTCCTATGTATTGAATGCGATCTTTAAAAACTCTAACTTTGGATTTACGGCTGCAACCAGCTTCTTCCAGTCTGTGGTAGGCTTGCTGATGATGCTATTTGCGAATGGAATGGTTCGTAAGATTGCACCCGATAATGCATTGTTCTAAGGGAAAGGAGAATAGAAGATGAGCAAGAAAAAAGGTAATGCTGCCGATTTGGCACCATCCAGAAAAGAGAAAAAAGGAATCGGTCAGTATGTTCTCGGATTTTTCCTTTTACTGTATACACTGTTTTGCTTTCTGCCGGTATTGCTGGTATTCATTGCAGCTTTCACAGATGAAGGTGCAATTCTGAATAATGGTTTCAGCTACTTCCCGGAGAAGTGGTCCTTAGCAGGTGTACAATCCGTTTTGAAATATGGTCATCAGTTATTGACCTCTTATGCAGTTACTATTTTTGTTACGGTATTCGGTACCTTCTTAGGCCTGATGGTAATGAGTATGTTTGCTTATTCCATTAGCAGAAAAGGCTTCCGGTTATCCAAGTTCTTATCCATTTACCTTTTGATCCCTATGCTGTTCAATGGTGGTCAGCTTTCCGGATATATTATCTTCACAAGCTACTATCACTTAAAAGACAGCTTATGGTTATTAATCCTTCCGTTGTGTGTATCTACGATGAACGTTATCATCTTAAGAACATACATCGCTAACAGTATTCCAAATGAATTGATGGAAGCAGCCAAGATTGACGGTGCCGGTGAATACAGAACATTCTTCCAGATCACCCTTCCGCTTCTTAAGCCTTCCATGGCAGCTGTAGGCTTTATGATGGCTACCGCTTACTGGAATGACTGGCAGAACGCTTTGCTTTACATTACCTCCGATAATAAGAAGCCGTTACAGCTCCTGCTCGTAAGTATTCAGAAGAGTATTGAATTCCTGCTGAATAACACCAATGTACCTGCGGCAGCGAGAGCAGCTATGGGTGGTAATATTCCGCAGTACTCTTCCACAATGGCAACGGTATTGATCGTTATCGGACCGATCATGGTGGTATATCCGTTCTTCCAGAAATATTTCATTAAGGGCTTGACAGTAGGATCTGTTAAGGGTTAATATAGTGACTGATACGCTTTAAAAGGTATCGTAAAACAACATACTTATTTTGGTATTCCGGGTGATTCCAATTCCGGCATCACCTTTGAGAATATAATTAAAAAGGGAGGTTTTTATCAAATGAAGAAAAAACTTTTATCAGCTCTTCTGGTAGCAGCTATGGCAGTCAGCACTCTTGCTGGATGCGGAAGCAGCACCACAGAAACACCTGCAACTGACACAACAACAGAAGCAGCAGACACAACAACAGAAGCAGCAGACACAACAGAAGCAGCTAGTGGAGATGTGGTTAACATCAACATCTACAGAGCAAGCTACAACGTAGCACAGCCTGACAGCGCAGAAGTAAAGGCAGTTCAGGACGCTATCAACGAGTACATCGCTGACAAGATCAATGTACAGGTTACTATCAATGATATTCCTTCAGGTGAATATGCAGATAAGGCAAACCTTGCATTAGCAAACAACGAAATCAACTTACTTTGGACCGCAAGCTGGATGGGAACCATCGGAACCAACGATCTGTACAAGGCTAACGCAGCTTATGACATCACAGATCTTTTACCTGGAACAACCCTTTACAGCGCTATGCCGGAATCCATCTGGACCGCTTCCCGTTATGATGGAAAAGATTTATTCGTTCCTGTTTACAAGGAAGCATACGAAGGTTATGACTTAAAGTTCCCTGAAGGATATGCTACCGAGTTTGGTCTTGATACCGCTTCCATTAAGGAACTTAAGGATCTTGAGCCGTACCTTGAGTGGTGTAAGACAGAGAAGGGACTTAAGTATCCTTACCTTGCAGGTAAGACACCTATGTTCTTCAGATATTACATTGACAAGTATGACTTCTTCGATGGAGCTAACTCCTTATTCGCAGTTGATCGTGCTACCGATACTGTAGTTAACCCTACATTAACTCAGGATTACATTGATTTCTGTACTTTAATGTGCGAATGGGGTGAGAAGGGTTACATCTCTGAAGATGAAGTAACCAAGACCACTTCCGATAGTGAAGCACAGTCTCAGAACTGGGGCGTTAACTGGTGGACATGTGTACCTGGTGACGAGTCCAACTCCGAAAGCCGTGATATGCAGGAAGAAGTATTCGTAGAAGGCTTTACCGGTAAGTATGCTCATTCTACTACTACTCTTGGATCCTGTTTCGCAATTACAGCTAACTCCTCTGAAGAGCAGGCTAAGGCTTGTATCGACTTCTTAGGCTTACTGTACACAGATAACACTGTAGCTAACCTTTATACCTATGGTATTCAGGATGTAGATTATACCTTAGATGCTGATGGTAAGGTGGTTCAGAACAACGAGAAGTATGGTCACTCCGCTTGGGAATCTACTTCTGTAGTTCCTCTTACCCTTTGCGCTAACGAACCTGATGACAAGGTTCAGATCTATCAGGATATGAACGGACAGGCTAAGGCTTCCTGTGCAGCAGGATTCAGATTTAACGTAGCACCTGTTGAAGCTCAGTACGCTGCATGTACAAACGTATTCGATCAGTACGGATTCGTTCTCGAGCTTGGTGGATATGCTGCATCTGATGTTGAATCCATCATCACTGAGTACAACGCAGCACTTGATGAAGCTGGATACCAGGATGTACTTGCTGAGTTCTCTAAGCAGTATGAAGATTGGAAAGCTTCCAAGTAATTAAATAAAACCTGAAACTTTAGGGGCATTGCGAAAGCAATGTCCCTTTTGTTGTGTAGAGCACTTAATGAAAGCAAACCGAAGGTGCAGCTTGAATTTAGTGCGAACCAGTCCGGAACACTTAATGAATGCAAACGAAGTGCAGCATGAATTTAGTGAGAGGGACAAGTAGAAACTTAATGAAAGCAAACCGAAAGGTGCAGCTTGAATTTAGTGCGAACCAGTCCGGAACACTTAATGAATGCAAACGAAGTGCAGCATGAATTTAGTGAGAGGGACAAGTAGAAACTTAATGAAAGCAAACCGAAAGGTGCAGCTTGAATTTAGTGCGAACCAGTCCGGAACACTTAATGAATGCAAAC
>ENA-ORMR01002202-ORMR01002202.1-human-gut-metagenome-genome-assembly--contig:-NODE-2202-length-12680-cov-3.213703_pt1 | contig 12680 bp, 9 predicted proteins | sample MGYA00242107_ERZ509003 | MGnify/ENA primary metagenome ERZ509003 (study PRJEB26280, sample SAMEA2338699) | human gut metagenome | biome: human gut; feature: human-associated habitat; material: faeces... | reverse complement strand
CATTCTTCGCAAGACGGCCCGCCTCGCTCCTGTCCTCCGTGAGGGCGAGAAGCAGCATTTCCGTCGAGATGAACTCGTCGCCGCGCTTCATCGCCTCCTTCTCCGTGAGGTTGAGGAGGTTCATGAGGTCGCGCGAGATCTGCACGTCGCCGCCCGTGCCCGAAACCTTCGGCAGGCGCTCGACGGCCGCGTTCACTTCGCGCGTCAGGCTCTGGACGTTCACGCCCGCACGTTCAAGAAGGCTCCTGCTCGAACCTTCACCGTCGGCGAGCACAGCCGCCAGAATGTGCACAGGCTCGATGACCTGGTTGTCATGAGCAAGCGCGAGCGACTGGGCCTCGCCCAACGCTTCCTGGAATTTAGTCGTTAACTTGTCTTGACGCATGTTCTTGTTCCTTCGAAAACCCCTGCATGGGACCGCATTGACTCTGCCTGCGATCACGGGATTCTCATCTGATGTCCCTACCTATATGGGGATAGAGCAGGACATTTCAAGATGCCTGGACATTGAAGTTGCTACAGAGTTTGTCCGGCGTCAAGACTCTCGGAGAGACGAAATGAAACGACCCCGTCTGGTGCAAGACCGGCGGGGCCGTGAGCGTTCAGGCTGCCTTCCCGTGCTCAGAGCGAGCGGACGGCCGTCCAGCCCGCCCAAGTGCCCGTCAGGCTCAGCAGCAAATGCGAGGCCATATGCACGCCGGTCCTGATGAAGGCGCCCGACGTGATGAGCGAGAAGGCTTCAGCCGAAAAGGTCGAGAAGGTCGTCAGACCTCCGAGAAAGCCCGTGATGACGAAAAGCCGTACGGCGGGCGGCAGCTCGGGATTCGCGCTCGTCCAAGCGAGTGCGGCGCCGATCAGAAGGCCGCCCGCGGCATTGGAGGCGAGTGTTCCCCAGGGCATCCATCCCGAGAGCGGATTGAGGAAATAGGAGAGCATCCATCGGCAGACGGCGAGGATCACGAGCCAGAGCGGCCCGTCCCTGGTCATCGTGCGGCCTCACCCCAGCGACGCCTGGCCTCTTCGTCGCTCTCGCGCGCGTCGACCCAGCGCTCGCCCTCGGGCGTCCTCTCCTTCTTCCAGAAGGGGGCCTCGGTCTTGAGCCAGTCCATGATGAATTCGCAGGCCTCGAAGGCCTCGCGGCGGTGCGCGCTCGTGACGACGACGAGCACGATGTGCTCGCCCACGGCCATCTCGCCCACGCGGTGGATGACCGTCACGCCGCAGACGTCCCAGCGTGCCCTTGCGCGCTCGACGATGCCCGCGAGCGCCCTTTCGGTCATCGCGGGATAGTGCTCGAGCGTGAGATGCGTGACGTCGTTGCCGTCATTGCGGTTTCTCACCACGCCCACGAAGCTCGCCACGCCGCCCGCTTCGGGAGAGGACTCGATGAGCCTCTCGATCTCCTCGCCGGGATTGAAGTCCGCCTCGCTCACGCGAATGGTCGTCAGGGACATGATCAGCCTCCGGTCACCGGCGGAAAGAAGGCGACCTCGTCGCCCGCCTTCACGGCGTCGTCGGGCTCGGCCATCTCCTGATTGACGGCCGCGCGCACGCGGCGCGCATTGCCGAGCGCAGTCGCATACGGCTCGCCGCGAAGCCACTCGCGAAGCCCTGCGACCGTCGTCACGTCCTCAGGCACCTCAAGCTCCTCCTGCGCACGACCGAGGGCGTCGCGCAGAAGCGCAAAGTAAAGGATGCGGATCTTCATTTTGTTATGTCCTCTCTTTCTTGTGTTTCAGGTTTGCGCATTTCGAGCCACTCTCAGGCGAAGAACTGGCAGAACGGGTAGTAGCTGACCATGTCGCCCTTGCGGACGGTGCCGCCCACGGGAATGTCGACGAGACCGTCGGCCCAGGCGCAGGAGGAAAGCACCTGCGAATTCTGCGTGTGATAGAGGTCGAGCCCGCCCTCGTCGTTGCGGCGCACGCGCACAAACTCCTGACGGTCGCCCGGCTTGAGCCAGTCGAAGTCGGCTCTCACGGCCATGGGCTTTACGTCGATGTCGGTGAGGCCCATCGTCCTCAGGAGGTAGGGTCTGGCCATCATCAGGAAGACCACGAAGCCCGCAACGGGATTGCCCGGACAGCCTATGAAGGGCACGCCGCGCACCTCGCCGAACGCGAGGGGCTTGCCGGGCTTGAGACGGACGCGCCAGACGTTGAGCGAACCGACTGCTTCGACCGCCGGCTTGATGTGGTCCTCTTCGCCCACGCTCATGCCGCCCGTCGTCAGGATGACGTCGGCCGAGGCGGCCGCGCTCTCGAAAGCCTCGATCGTGGCCTCAAGCGTGTCGGGCACGCTGCCCAGGTCGAGCGCCTCGCAGCCGAGCTCCTGAAGGAGGCTGCGGATCATGAAGCGGTTCGAGTTGTAGATGCCACCCGGCGGCAGGGGTTCGCCCGGTTGCACGAGCTCGTCGCCCGAAAAGAAGATGCCGACTCGAAGACGGCGGTAAACCTTGACGTAGGCGCGGCCGATGGACGCGACCATGCCGATCGCGGCGGGCGTCAGGCGGGCGCCCTTCTTGAGCACGACGCCGCCCTGAGGCACGTCGGAGCCGCGGCGGCGGACCCATGCGCCCTCGCGCACGGGGGACTTGAAGCAGACGCCCTCGGGCGTCACCTCGACGTTTTCCTGGGGCACGACCGTGTCGGCACCCTCGGGCATCGGCGCGCCCGTGAAGATGCGCGCGACGCTGCCCTGCGCAAGCCTTGAGCCAACCTGACCGGCGGGAATGCGGTCGGAAACGGGCAGCACGACGGGATGATCTTCGGACGCCTCAGCCAGCTCGGCCGCTCTGACCGCGTAGCCGTCCATCTGGGAGTTGTCCCATCCGGGAACGGCGATAGGGCTCACGATGTCTTCGGCGAGCACGCGGTGGGTTGAATAGAGGAGCGGAACGGTTTCCATTCCCTCGACGGGCACCGCCTTCTCCATGAGGCGGCGCAGGGCTTCGGCGTAGGTGATCATAGGCTTACAACAAAATCTGCAACGGCTGCAGGGTCGTTGATGTCGAGCCGCGGCACCCTTTCGTCCGGCTCCTCGAAGTCGGAGGCGACGGCCACCACGTCGTCATGCATGAGCGAGAGTCTCGGATTGGCCTCGCACGCCCTGCGTCGGACTTCAATTTTAGGGAATGCGCCCTCGTTTTTAAACCCCTCCACAAGGATGACGTCGACATCCGAAAATCTGGCAAGCAGCTCTTCAACCGACGGCTGTTCAGGCGTTTCAACGAGCATGGCCCATCTTCGGTCGCTGCGCACGATCACCTGCGAGGCACCCGCCTCCCTGTAGCGCCAGCTGTCCTTGCCGGGCTTGTCCATGTCGAACCCGTGGTGCGCGTCCTTAAGCGCCGCAACCCGGGTCGCAAGGGTCGTCTTGCCGCTTTCGGAAAAGCCGACGAACCCGACCGTTTTAGGCATCAGGGCGCTCCGTCAGCCTCTCGATCTCCTCTCGGACCGCCGCTTCACACGCAGGCGTCTGGACCTTGCGCAGCGGACGGCTGAAGAGGTCGGCCATGTCCTCGGGCGGCTCGACGGCAACGCCCGTGGCCTGCCTGACCATCCTCGGGAACTTGACGGCCTGAACCGTCTCGACGCAGAGCGTCTTGACGCCGACGGGATGGAGGTAGATGCCCGAGAAGAGCGCGTCGGCCGTGTGCGGGTCGACGTACGTGTCGTACTCGAGGTGCATCTGCTCGATGATCTCGAGGCGATTCGGATGGTTCGAGGAACCCGACACGACGCCCGACAGGCGGACCTTGCGGAATTCCTCGGCCGTGAGCGTGAATTCGCCCTTCGTCTTCAGATCCTCGGCAAGCTCCCTGACACGGGTGCCGTCGCGGCCGAGCACGTCGAAGAGGAAGCGCTCGAAGCTCGCGGCGCGCGAGATGTCAGTGGAGGGCGAGGACGTTGCGATCGTCTCGCTCGAGGGCTTCGGCGCATAGCGACCCGTGCGAAGGAACTCGTCCATCGCGTCGTTTTCGTTCGTGCAGACGATGAGGCGCATGATCGGAAGCCCCATCTTCTTGGCGACCCAGCACGCGTACGCATTGCCGAAGTTGCCGCCCGGCACCGCGAAGACGACCTCCTCGCCCACGCGTTCGACGGCCCTCAGATAGCCGTAGAAGTAGTAGACGATCTGCGGCACGATGCGGGCCCAGAGGACGGAGTTGATCGCGCCGAGGCCGTGGGCCTTCGCGTACTCGCGATCCTCGAGGATCGTGCGCACGATGTCCTGGCATTCGTCGAACGTGCCGTTGACCTCGATGTTGACGACGTTCGGATCTTGATTGGAATAAAGCTGCGCCGCCTGGAACTGGCTCATGCGGTCCTTCGGGGAAAGCATGACGACCTTGATGTTCTTGTGCCCGCCGAACGCGGCCTCGGCCGCAGCCCCCATGTCGCCCGTCGTGGCGCCGAGCAGCGTGCGCGGGCGCCCCTGGGCGAACGACGTGTCGAAGAGCCTCGACATGAACTGCAGAGCAATGTCGTCGAAGGCAAGCGTCGGACCGTTCGAAAGCTCGAGCAGGCCGACCTGGTCGTGGAGCCACTTCACGGGCGTGATCTCCTCGGCCGTGAACATACCGCGGGTGTGGCCGAAGTTGCCGGCCTGATAGGCTTCGGAGCAGATCTGCCAGAGATCCTCCTTCGGGAGCTCCTCGGCGAAGAGGCGGATGACCTCGAAGGCGAGCGAGGCATAGGAGAGGCCGCGCCACGTCATCAGGGTGTGGGCGTCGACCTTCGGGAACACCGCAGGCACGTAGAGGCCGCCATCCTCGGCATAGCCCTCGAAGAGAATGTCGCTGAACGAGAAGCTCGATTCGAGGCCTCGGGTGGAAATGTACTGCATTAAACCTCCTTGGAAAGGGGGAAATAGTCGCTGTCACTCATCAGGCAAATGACGATAAAGCCATACTACCTGAAAATCATTCTCCGAAAACTTAAAGAGACGGTTTTTTACGGAACCCAGGCATTTGACCTACAGCGAAATAGGTGCTTTCGAGCAGATGCTCACGCGAAACACCCGTCCACTCGATCGTAATTGTAAGTCTTGTCGACCTTCAGACAGAAGGGGGACGCCCGCCGGCCACCGAACCTCTACAATGACTTCATTGACAATAGATTAGAGAGAAACGCCATGCCGCTTCCGAAAAGACCCGCCAAGCGAGGGGACGTGCTGACCGACTACGGTCCCGAAGCCGATCTGACCAAGCCCGCCGGAAAGGCTGCGCCCAAGGCCGCAGCCAAACCGTCGCAGGCTCCCGAGACGGCTTCGAAGCCCCGCCGCACGACGAGGAAGACCGTGAAGGCCGCGCCCGCCGAAACGACGAAGACTGTCGAAAAGACCGTCACCGCGCAGGAGACTGCCGCCCCCAAATCGACGGCGAAGACGCCCGCGAAGCCCGCCGTGAAGAAGCCCCCCGTCAAAAAAGCCGCAACCGCAGTGAAGCCCCAGACGGCCCCCGCAGTCGCCGAGTCCGACGTGCGCGAATCCAGGCACTCCAACCGCCGCGGACGCGCCGCAACGCCCGCCGACAAGCGCAAGCTCTTCGTGCTCGACACCAACGTGCTGATCCACGATCCCATGAGCATCTTCAGCTTCGCCGAGCACGACGTCTTCCTGCCCATGACCGTGCTCGAAGAGCTCGACAACCACAAGAAGGGCACGAGCGACGTCGCACGCAACGCGCGTTCGGTGAGTCGCAGCCTCGATCAGCTGATGGAGCTCAACGGACACGATCTGACACAGGGCGTGCCGCTCTCGCTTCTGGGCAACAAGGAAGCGACGGGCAGGCTCTTCTTTGAAACCCACGCCGTCGACGTGCCGATTCCCGCCGCACTGCCGACCTTCAAGGGCGACAACCGCATCCTCGCGGTCGTCAAAGGCGTTGAAGGCGCCTTCCCCGATCTGGCCGTCGTGCTGGTGAGCAAGGACATCAACATGCGCATCAAGGCGACGACGTTGGGCATTCCCGCGGAGGACTATCTCTCCGACAAGGTGCTCGACGACACCGACATGCTCTACTCGGGCCGCATGGCGCTGCCCTCCGACTTCTGGACGACCGTCGGCAAATCCCTCAAGTCCTGGCAGGACGACGGCACGACGCACTACCGCTTCGAGACGAAGGAGGCCGGCCGCTACGTCGTCAACATGTGTCTGACGATCGAGGGTGACCCCGACTTCATGGCCATCGTCACGAGCGTCGAGCCCGACGCGGTCACGATCCGCCTGCTGCGCGACTACCGCACTCGCCTCAAGGTCTGGGGCATTCATGCGCGCAACGCCGAACAGAACATGGCGCTCAACCTGCTCACCGATCCCGAGATCGACTTCGTCACGCTGCTCGGTCAGGCGGGCACGGGCAAGACCCTGATGACCCTTGCCGCCGCCCTCACCCAGACGATCGACGAGCGCCGATTCTCCGAAATCATCGTGACGCGCGCGACCGTCAGCGTCGGCGAGGACATCGGCTTCCTGCCCGGCACCGAGGAGGAGAAGATGGCGCCGTGGATGGGCGCGCTCGAGGACAACCTCGAGGTGCTTCACCGCTCGGAAAACAGCACGGGCGGCGACTGGGGTCGGCAGGCGACGCTCGACCTCATCAAGGCCCGCATCCGCATCAAGTCGATGAGCTTCATGCGCGGACGCACCTTCCTCAAGAAGTTCGTCATCATCGACGAGGCGCAGAACCTGAGCCCGAAGCAGATGAAGACCCTCATCACGCGCGCGGGCCCCGGCACGAAGATCGTCTGTCTGGGCAACATCGCCCAGATCGATACGCCCTACCTGACGGAAGGCAGCTCCGGCCTCACCTACGTCGTCGAACGCTTCCAGGGCTGGCCGCACGCAGCCACGATCACGCTCACGCGCGGCGAGCGCTCGCGTCTGGCGGACTTCGCGACTGAAGCCCTATAAAAAACTTGCAAGGCTGTGAATTAGGAGTTATCATTCAAGTACATCTTAACTCAAGCCAACATCAGGAAAACGTCTCCGGACGTACTGAAATCACCAAAAGTTAAGCTTGATTCCGGCCACTGTCTGATGCAAGATCCGACATCCGGGAAGAAAAAGGCGTCGAAAGGCGCCTTTTTTGTTGCCTTTTTCCATGCTCACAAGGGAAATCCCTGAAAAATTGACAGCAGTCCAAAGCCTAGCCTATCATGCTATAAAACAATCACTACCCTATACAAATTCCATACATGAGGAATCATCATGAAGGCATGCGACTTAGAGGAAAAAACCAACCACCTTCAAGCTTGCGTTGCGATTGACCTTGGCGCGCGTTACACAGGCACCTTCTCCATCCTGCATAAGTCGAGTCATCTGCCTTCCAAAGACGACTGTCGCGCCGCAACCTACGTGCTGCCGGAGGACGGCGGCAAGATGACCTATTCTCAACGAAACCGCACTGCTGTCCGACATCGAATTCGTGGAAAGAAGCGTTTTGCACTCGCGCGTCGCATGGCCATGCTCATCATCCGCGAGAAGCTGGCCGCAAAGAGCGTCACGCTCACTTCTTCGGAAACCCGCCGTCTTGCTGAAGCGGTCGGCAGTCTCCTGCGCCGTCGTGGCTACAATCGTCTCGAAACCGAAACCGACAACGACCTGACCGTCCTTGAAAACATCGAGCCTGAAGTGTTTTCCGAGCACGAGATTCTTGGAAAGTATTTTTATGCAGGAACCGATCTCGCCATCCAATGGGAAACACTATCGCAGGATCTGAGCAAAATCTCCTCGCTCCTTGCCGAACGCCTTTCCGAGAAAGACTTCAAGAAGTATCTGACAGGCTTGATTCCCGACGACAAGAACAAGATCAAGCACATCATCAGTGTGTTCAAAATGCTGATCGACGAAGCGGAATCGATCAACATGCAGTGCGTTCTCGGACACAAGCACCGCACTCAGTACCTTTCCGACATTCATGCCGACATGCATCGGGACACCCGTCTGTCGAAGGCTGCTGAGGCTTTCGGCGGCGTGGACCGCCTGTGGCGGCTTCTGGGCAACCTCTCGAATCTTCAGCTTCGCGCCCATCGCTGGTATTTCAACGCTCCCCACCTCTTTGACGATCAGGCACTTGAACCGGCCAGACTGCAGAAGACGCTGGTACGCGCATTCAAGTATCTTCATTGCCCGCAAGGCGTCGAATCCCGTGCACAGGCCGAACTCGTGAAGGAGCTCGAAGAAGCGGACGACATCATTGACGCACTGTGCACCATCGATCCCGTCCGCACGATTCCGCCCTACGAAAATCAGCAAAACAGACGGCCGCCCTTCGATCAGACGCTGTACCTGTCTCCCGATCTGCTCGACAGGCAGTTCGGACACACCTGGAAATCCTGGGCAGTCGCTTTTGCAAAAGAAGAGCCCCTCCTCGAAGACGGACTTGAGGTTATTCTGGCGCAGACTGACAGGCGCTCCCGCGTGAAGGCCTTAAACAAAAACTGCAGGGATGCTCTGGACTACAAATTCTCCTACGTCCTTCAGCGAGTTCTCGACCGCAGCAAGGCCTGCGACTCATTCTGTCTTCGTGCTCTGGCCGCAGGCGCTGAAGGCTCGCGTCTGACCGTCGCACGCAATGAACTCCAGCGTGTGCTTGGAACGCAGCACGTGAACGACTTCCTCAGACTTGCGAAACTCTACTACCGCGAAACCGGTGAAGCCAAAACCGGACTCTGGCTGCAGGAGCACGCCTGCGTGCTCGAGCGGGCGGACATTCATCCGCCCATGAAATCCAAAATCATTAATCAGCTGCTCGGCGCCGTCTTCGGCCTCGATGCCGACTTTGGACGTCTTTTCAAAAACAAGATCTGGAACCGTACCGTCAGCGGCCGCAGTACCGTACGTTCGATGTGCCAAAACATTGAACAGACCCGCAAGGCGCACGGCGGCGAATTCAATCTGCTCTTCAAGCAGGCGACGGCAGGCGCAGAAGGCGTCGCTGAAGACATTGCCAAAACTGTAGCGGCAGTCGGCAAGCTGCGTGAATTCTTCTCGACGATTCCAGAGCTTGACGAATGCACGATCAATCGAGTTGCCAATCCCTATTCACTGGTTCAGCTCTACACGCTTCTGGAAGTAGACAGAAGCGGCTTTTCCTCAGTCTCGGCAGCTGCGCATTTCGAAAACGAATGGCGCATGAAGACCTGGAAGGACGAGACGTGCAGCAGATGCTCGCGTCTGCCTGCTGATGCCGTGCGGCCGTTCGACGGCGTTTTGCGCCGCGTGCTCGATCGCCAGACGAGTGAATTGTCCCGGCAGATCGCTTCCGACTTCTTCGAGCGCATCTCCGGCGAATCCGCACAAATCGATCTAGCCATCGTCATTGAGGAAAACAAGTTTGCATTCAGCGCCTCTCTGGCCGACCTGAAGAAGAACCGTGCCGCCGCCGACAAGGCCAAAGACGCTCTGGCGCGTCAGGAGAAACGCTGGCTCTCCAAAAGCGAACGCATCAAAATTGCTGCGCGCGGCCTGTGTGCCTACACGGGCGAAGCGCTCAGCGATGCAGGCGAATTCGATCACATCATTCCTCGTTCCCAAACAACCGCAGCGATGGGAACCGCCTTCAATTCCGAAGCGAACTTGCTCTTCGTTTCGCAAAAAGGCAACCAGCAGAAGAAGGACGGGCGCTATTTCCTGACGGATCTGAAAGACAACTATCTGAACAGAATCTTCGGCACCTCGGACAGAAAGCAAATCTCCGAGGAAATCGAGAAGACGGTAGACGAACTCGTGCAGAGCGGACGAATTCGCCATTTTGAGCTTCTGAATCAGAAGCAGCAGGACTGCGTCCGCCACGCTCTGTTTCTTAACGACGCGTCGGAGGCCCGTCAGGCCGTCCTGCGTGAACTGTCCGCCACCAACCGCAGCAAGGTCAATGGAACGCAGGCCTGGTTCGTTCGATCTCTTGTCTCGAAGCTGACCCGCATAACAGCAGACTGGCGAAACAAGCACAACCATACGCTCAACATCAGATCGTGCCGAGTCAACGCTCAAGCCGCCAGCAGCATTCGTATGGCGCTGGGCAAGCTTGCCCCGGACCTCGCCAAGCCTGACATCCAACCGGTTGCCTCCCATTCGATCGACGCGATGTGCGCATACGCGGCCGCCTGCGCGTCCGTGGACTTCTGTTCGTTCGTAGGCGGCAATCCAAGCCATTCGGACCCTGAAAGCTTCACGAACGACAATCAAAGCAATCTGGCTGCCCTCTATCCTGACGCATGCGACGTCAGGTGGGTCAAGAGCTCCTCGCAAAAGGACATCTCCGCCAAAGCCATTTTCAAAGAAGGCATTTTGGCCGAGAATTTCCTGCCTATTCTTGTCAAGCAGGACAAGGTCTACGTCGGCTTCACGCTTCCGTCCGCGTCAGGTGCCGGCGGCAACGCTCTGCCCGTCACTGGCAAAAACCCTCTGCATCTGCTGGAGGTCGCCGGACCGTATCTCGACAAGACGCCCGCCTCGAACTCATCGCAAACTCAGTGCTGCAACATCGTCAAGCAGAAGGCTTTTACGCTCTTCAACAAGCAGGCTCAGGATCCTGACTCACTGACCAGAGAAGAAACAGAAGCCGCTGCACTTCTCAAGCACCTGCATTACATCACCGAAAGAATTCCTCTCTCGAAGATGCTACTGAACGATACCGGCAACAAGCTTCAGGACGCCGCCAAGCTCAAGAAAAAAATTGATGCGCAGACGCTTTCCTGCACAATCAAGTCAAAGAAAAGCCAGTTCTCGGTAACCGGCACGCTTGCGCTCCCGGCACAGGTCGAATGGGCCAGGCTCGCAAGTGATCCGTCCCTCGTTCCGCATCTCGGCGAATCCACCAAGACTTTTGACCTCAACGTCTGGATTCGCTCCGTTACGCACCTCAATGCAGGCAGCAAGTGCAGGCACGTTTCCGTAAAGCGCATTGCAAGTCTTCCCGTTGTCAGCAAGGCCTCAGGCGGATTCAGAATCCGACGCACGACAGCAACAGCTCAGGAGGTCTATCAGCTGTACAACATCGCAGGCGCCAAATGCGCAGGCTTCGCATCGAGAAACGGTGAAGTCTCAGACTGGAAACGCCCGCTTCTCAAGAAAGAACTCGTTCATGACAATCTGACGCCGCTTGACGTGGCCGAATACGCCGCCGACGAATCCGTCGGCCTGCTCGACTTCAGATTGGTTGCCGAAGAAAACGACATCACCGTTTACATTGCACCCGGCACTGCAGATCGACGGTATGTACGACTAGAGCTGCCGTTCCCGACATTGAGAAACTGGCTCACAAATGCTGAAGCAGTCGCTATTCCGGACTCCCCTCTGGGACTGCCGTCAGAGATCATTCTCAAGAAAAGCAAGGCGTTCGCACCGACAGAGCCTGCGAAAGTTGCCAAACTTCTTGGCACACCGCGTTCGCATCTCTTCGTCGAACAGCTCGGTTCGCGCGTGAGGCTTTGGTACATCGTCGAATCGAGCAACTCCGACATGTCACGTGCGTTCAACAGGGCCCAGTCATGAAACACTTGAGCATCTGCAATTTTGGCGATTGCCTGGGAGTCTCAGGCAATCGCCTGACCGTGCGTTCCAAAGAGGGAGAGCTTCAGGAATACTGCCTGACTCACCTCCGTTCCATTTGCATCGCTAAAAATGGCATTTCCATTTCATCCAACCTTGTTCAGGCGTGTGCCGCAAGAGGAATCCGCCTGTACTTTCTGGACTGGACAGGAAAATCCACAGCCTGCATCTCGGGCGAACACCAGCATGCAGTTGTGCAGGTTCGCAAGGCTCAGTTCCGAGCAATCGAGTCAGTTCTTTCTCACTTTCTGAGCAGAGAGATCATTCTTGCAAAATTGAGAAATCAACGTGCCGTACTGCTCTACTTCCAAAAATATCAGGCAAAGGCGTTTCCTGAGAAAGCTGCATTGTTCCACCTCGCCATGGATCGGATTGAACACCTTCACGACCATTTGAAGACGCTTGACCACCTCATGCAGACCGATGAATGGCGAACGGTTCTTCTCGGATACGAAGGACAGGCCGCAGAAGTTTACTGGCGCACTCTGAGAACAAGCGGCCTTCTCCCTTCATCGTTTCAAAAACGTGAGGGCAGAGGCTCCCTTGAAGTGACAAATGCTGCTCTCAACTACGGATACAGCATTCTTGAAAAGTTCTGCTGGTCTGCTTTGGAAAATGCAGGGTTGGAACTCTATGCAGGACTGCTGCACGTCGATCGCCCCGGCAAACCCTCCCTTGTGCTGGACTTCATGGAAGAGTACCGAGCCTAGGTCGTGGACCGAAACATCATCAAGCTCAGAGCGCGTCTGGGAAAGGAAACCAGTCTGACTCCCGATCTCAAAACCGAAATCATCAACGGCATCGATGCAACCATGAGTGCTTTCATTACTCATCGCGGCAAAAAGGTCCGGCTCGAGAACATCATGCAACGTCAAGCATATCGTCTGGCCGGCGCGATGACGGACGGCAAGCGCTACAAGTCGATCAGGTTCAAGTGGTGAAGTCATGAGTCTTTACGTCAAATATCTTGTCTGCTACGACATCTCCAATACCAGAACCCGCTCGAAGTTTTTCGATTTTCTCAAAGACCTCGGACTGACGCCGATTCAAAAATCCGTTTTCTTCGGCGATCTCAAGACTCCGGAGGTACGCTCGTTGAAAGCGGCAGCTGAAAAATGGCTCGA
>ENA-ORMR01002199-ORMR01002199.1-human-gut-metagenome-genome-assembly--contig:-NODE-2199-length-12702-cov-3.607812_pt1 | contig 12702 bp, 14 predicted proteins | sample MGYA00242107_ERZ509003 | MGnify/ENA primary metagenome ERZ509003 (study PRJEB26280, sample SAMEA2338699) | human gut metagenome | biome: human gut; feature: human-associated habitat; material: faeces... | reverse complement strand
GCTCATCGAAATTGACAACTATATCTCCTCCTCTTAAAAGCTCCTCCATAAGCTCCTTAATCTCCGCTGAAGCAGCCTGCAACAGACGGCTGACCAGCCCATTAGAGCTTGTGGATGCCCAATAAGGCGCAAGCCTCTTTTTATCTAAATAGCTGGTTATAGACCACGGATTGTAAATATCCTTATGTGGGCCAAACGTAAATCCGTCATACCACTTCTTGACCTCAGCCTTCTTATCAGACAACCCGAACATATCAAGCGAAGCAAATACCTCATCCTCTGTAAAGCCAAAGCAAGAACTGTATTCATCAGAGGTTGTGGTCACAACATTGAGGTTGTTGAGGTCGGAAAACATTGACTCCTTGGAAACCCTTGTAATTCCTGTCATAACAGCGCGCTCAAGATATGGATTGGTCTTGAAAGTGGCATTAAAAAAACTGCGCAGAAAAGCTGTAAATTCATCCCAGTATCCATGTATATATGCTTCCTGCATTGGTGTATCATATTCATCAAGTAATATAATTGTCTTTTTATTGTAATATCTCTCATAATAATTACATAGCTGTTTCAAACTCATAGAACACTCAGCATCATCCATACCTACATTTGTCTGTCTAAATTCTTGCTTTTCATCATCGTCAAATATAATACCGTTTAACAAAACACGGTTATTCTTGTATAATTCGGCTACCTTCATCTTCCCCTGCCGCTTGGCGTCCTGAATATTATCCGCCTTGACATCTGCAAAGCTCAAAAATATTACCGGATATGTCCCCTGAATCTGCCTGTATGCCTCATCCTCCCACACTGACAAGCCCTCAAACAAATCCCCCCTGCCTGCATAACGATTAGAGAAAAAACATTCAAGCATGCTCATATTCAATGTCTTGCCAAATCGACGCGGACGTGTTATGAGTGTGACATCGTCCCCTGAATCCCACCACTCCTTAATAAAATCCGTCTTATCAATCAGGAAATATTTATTCTCCCTCATGTCCGCAAAATTCTGTTTACCGATACTAATTTTTTGCTGCATACTGTACCTTCTTTCACATTATGCTATAATATACATTTAACCGACATTTATTTGCAATTATTATGAATATAATAGCATAATGTATCATCTTTAGCAACACTTTTCAGGCTCTGCCGTCCCAATTCTCCAGCCTCTTTATATCCATTTTTTCCGACAGCGTTCTTAGGCATTGCTTCGAGAAACTCATACGCAAACGGACGCATATAGTCCGGGAGCTTGTCGGTGCATAACTGTCTCAGTCTTTTTTCTGCTTCGATTGTATCTTCACCTTCATTCAACACAACAAATGCCTTAAATTCAGAGCCCGTTCCTTTTTCATTGTGTGCGCTTACAACGCAGACCTGTGCAACCCTTTATCCTCCGCTATCGCCTCCTCAATAGGCTTTGGAGGAATTTTATATGCCAAGCCATTAGGACCTACTAGCAAAAATCTCTTCATCCGCCCGACTATGTACAAAAATCTGTCTCTGTCAATGCGTGGAGGTATTTTAATATGAGCACAATATCTGAAACCGTAGGAAAGAGACTGCGGATTAGAAGGACAGAATTAGGCTACAGTCAGGAATTGACATCTGAGAAGGCTGGGCTGCACCCGACATATATAGGACAGGTTGAACGTGGAGAGAAGAATCTTACAATCGAGAGTCTTGAAAAGATATGCAATGCGCTTGAATATCCCATGGAGGACTTATTTTTCAGAATCAACACCTTCGACCCACAGGACGTAACCGCGCAGAAGTGCTATGACCTTATCATTGAACAGCCGAAGAAGGAACACCAGAATATATACAAAATCCTTGATGCCATAATCAAATATAGACATGGAATAAGATAATGAGAAAGCCTGTACCATCTCCCGGTGGCACAGGCTCTTTTCATATATTCGTATTCCTTTTAATAATATTTCCTCACTTCGCTTCATCGAATGTCACTGTAATACTCGTTCCCTTGCCCGGCTCGCTAATTGATTCTAACAACCTGCTTGGCACAGTAACTCATTTATATACCTTATTTTTTCAATTTATACATTCGATTCCTATTTTCACCAATCGGCTCAATATTGTCCATCTTCGAAAGTATAACACGAGTTCTTTCTGCACTTAGCCCTATTATTTTCGCAATATCTTTGGCACTTGCTAATTCAGTTTGAATTAAGAAATCTCGTATCTTTTCCCTATGATTTTCCATTTTTGTCGTTTGTTTTTTATCGTTTGTTTTTATCGTTCGTTTTTCTGCAAATTCAAGTGACAAACACGTTCTATCCGGATTGTAGCTTTCCTCTATAACCGGAATTTGCCATCCTTCATTCTCCCAAACCTGATAAATATCCGGAATACCACTTCCAGCTCTTTCTCCAATACCAATCATATTAAACATCTTCATTAATGTTTTATTTCTTGGATCTGAAATACCACCACGAAGCATCTGTTTCTTACCAATACGGATACTACCTGGATTCTCGATAACCAGTTTGTCATCTTCCTTCTTAATCACAACACCACAAGGCAGGAAATAATCAGCATTAACTAAACAATTAACCAAAGCCTCTCGAACCGCCTTGTGAACCGGCGTATCATCAACTCTTGTAATACCTTCAAGTTTAAAAGGTTTCTTGATGTCTTTCGCAATCTTACTATTTACCCTAAAGAAGAAATCAAAAACATTGCCACTCCAATCACCTGAACTAGTGTACTGGCATATTGATATTTAGTTAAATATGCCAGTACACTAGGTTTACAACAGCTTCCGAATAGGAAGTTGTTGTAATGCTAAATATCAATATGCCAGTACACTAGTTTGTATGTATATATTATATCACATGAAATTGCTTTTACTACCTAATATTTTATTTTTGCCATCTCGCACCAGGAAATAGCCCCCAATAGTCCAGTTACTGCGAAACATATAAGCATTATCATATTTCTTTGCATTTCTGAATCATATGTTTTCCAGCATCCGCTCACCAATGCAGCAACTATACATACAAACACTGTATAAATAATTTTAGCAACTACAAACACATATTGTAAAATCATTGATACAATAAATATAGCCAGTACACCTACGATATATCTTCAAGTGAATAATATATGTAAGCTCTCCCTTCTTCATCCAACCACTGATTTTTCATGGATCGGGTCTTCGACACTTGCTCAACCCTAAAATCCCTACAAGCCGCAGAAATGCGGTGTTTTTTGTCAAATTTTACCATTTTTTGTTGTACGGGGCTGTATTCCGTCTGAAACTATGCTATAATAGGGTATGAAACTCAATTATGACAGAAAATCCAAGGATCCAACCTACTTCGTACAGATGGGGATCCGCAATGGAAGGAAAACAACAACTAAAAATGTTGCCCGTATCGGAAAGCATTCTGAACTTCTAAAGATTACCGATGACCCGCTTGCTTATGCGAAAGAACAGGTCAAAAAATATAATGAGGAGTATAAAAATAAGAACTGCGTATCTTTAGAAATCAAAGTTGATTTTGCTGAAAAGATTAAGGCAACCGGAGACACTGCTTCACACAGTACCCTCTTAAATATTGGCTACTTTTTCCTGCAGCAGTTTTATCATGATCTGAAAATTGATTCTTTCTTTGAATCCGTTACGGCTGATAGGAAAAACGAGTTTGATCCAAACCTGATCAACCGTTTTCTCACTTACTCACGTATTCTGTATCCGGATTCGAAACTTGGAACGCATCAGAATCTCTGCCGTTTTTATGAACAGCCGGTATTCGATTATGTCCATATTTTACGCACAATGGATATCCTGCAGGAACACTACGATGAATATATCGCCCACCTTTTTGAGACCAGCTGCCAGCTTGTTAAAAGAGATACTTCGGTATGCTTTTATGACTGTTCCAACTATTATTTTGAGGTTGAAACGGATGATGAGGATTATGTCGATGCAGTAACCGGGGAAACCATCAAGGGACTGCGAAAGTATGGGCCATGCAAGGAACATCGTCCGAATCCCATCGTGGAAATGGGACTGTTTATGGACAGGGACGGTATCCCCCTTTCCATGTGCATTACCTCCGGGTCAGACAATGAGCAGACGACTGCCATTCCCCTGGAAAAAAAACTCACAAAGATGTTTAAAGGGAAAAAATTCATTTACTGTGCGGATGCCGGACTCGGTTCACTGAATATACGGAATTTCAATTCGATGGGTGGAAGAGCTTTTATTGTTACCCAGTCCATTAAGAAACTTTCGGCTGCCTTGCAGCAGTCTGTATTCAGCGACACGGATTACCATCTGCTTTCTTCCGATGAACCTGCGGTCATAAAGGATATGAAGGAATTCGACCGTCATGATCCCGAAAACAGGGAGCTGTATAATGACAGGATTTATAAGATTATTCCTGCAGACAAGGCGTTCGATCTGGGGCTGCATGAGGAAAAGGAAGGTCAGAACGGCCCTGTCCGTAAGATGAAGTCAAAAGCGGTTGTACCGCAGAAAATAATTGTTTCTTTCTCGAGGAAAATGATGGAATACCAGCGGTATATCCGTAACCGGCAGATTGATCGTGCAAAAAAGCTTTTGAAAAATCTGGATCCGTAGACTTACAAAAAAGGGCCACATGATGTCACACGTTTTATCAAACGAACTTCGTCCACAAAATCCGGCGAAAAGATTACCGATCAATATACCATTGATCAGTCCGTTATTGAAGAAGAAGAGAAATATGATGGTTTTTATGCTGTTGCAACAAATCTGGATGATTCTGCCAAAGATATTTTAGAAGTCAGTGCAAACCGCTATAAGATCGAAGACTGTTTCCGGATGATGAAGACAAACTTCTCAGCACGTCCGGTTTTTCATCAGAAACGGGAACGCATCATTGCTCATTTTATGATCTGCTACACAGCACTGCTTATTTACCGGCTGATGGAGAAAAAGCTGGATCTGCATGGAACCCATTACACGGCAGATACACTGATAGAAACCATGAAAAGTATGGACGTGGCAAACATCGAGGATATGTGCTACATGTCAACCTACACGAGTTCTGATGCGTGTACTGCCCTGAATGCAATAACCGGGCTTGGTCTGGACAAAAAATACTATCAGCCAAAAGAACTGAATAAAAAAATAAAAATAATTTTGAAGTGATGTCTCCATACAACATACTTTAAGACATCAAAAGTGGCAGAATCCAAGTAAAATCAAGGGATTCTGCCACTATACTTTTCCTTAAGTGTCGAAGACGGGATTATATCGTGTGATAGGTCGAATGTCGATAAGTTTTTGACCAAATTATTTTATATTATCTTCTCTTATTCAGCTCTATCCATTCATCTAAAGTGAGCGGCTCGTAATCGGAATACATACAAAAGCAATTAATCATATTGCAAGGAATGCTTTGTTCCTCTCCACTTGCATTTATTGTCTTGGTATTCCTTGTTATCTCCCGAAACTGTTCCAACAGCCTCTGATCCTGCGTATCATGGACATGACCATAAAGCATGTAGGTTTTAGGATTTCCCTCCTCATCCAGTCGATACTGTCCGTTATAACACATAATTGGGTAATGACAAAGAACAACCTTACGCTTATTATCAGATAGTTCCTCATAGGGCTTAATCCATGTAAAACGGCTTGTATGGAACTCCGGTTGACGTACAAACCTATCATGGTTTCCAGTGATAAGGTATAACCTGCCGTTCAGCCTCGTAAGCAGCTCATTGGTTTGTTCTGCAGTTCCCAATGACAAATCGCCTATAATAATCACTTCATCATTCTTCCGGACCTTTCCGTTCCACTTCTGCATCATATATTCATTCATTTCTTCTACGCTACCAAATCCCCTATGGTCCATCTTAGTATTCATGTTCGCATGAAAAAAATGCAAATCTGCTATATAATATCTCAAATAATCACTTCCTACTTTTCCATCACTATCATCTTCTCAATTTCATCAAGATTATCTATATCTGCAACAGCCCAGAAAATTCTTTTAATATTCTTACCCTTTAAAATCTGTGTGGGAATAACGGAATAACCGCCAAATTCCTTAATTAAAATTTCTCGGATTTCCCGTACTTTTAAGCCTTTTTCTTTTCCAGACAAATGAGATAATTCCAACCATTTTTCAATCTCTAATGCCTGCTGTAACTTTTCCCAGCCACTACCTGATAGCATCAGCTCGTACATTAATCTTACCAATGCCGCACCACAAGCTACGGATTGAGGCGAATACTCCACTTTGCTGTTAAGGTACAAGGAATGAAAATCATTAATATATTTTTTCAATTCCGGATCGTCTCCACTGTCTGCCATCTCATATCGAAGGAGTTGCTTCCTTACATCTGCAATCACTAATTCCAAATCATATTCTTCCTCTTTTCTCGTCTCCCATTCCGCATGCGCCAATTTTTTGTACTTTCTTCTTACAATAGCGCAGTCAATTTCGGAAATACAGTTTTGAGTCAGCATTAAAATATCATAGAACTGCTTTACCTGCTCATCCATTCTACTGTTCTGCACGCCAATCGTCTCGCATCCCATTGTTGTCAACTTATCTGCAAACAAATGATTTAAAGGTAATAACTGATATTCCCATTTACTGTTTACAGCAAAAAGATGTTCCCCTGTCCTTTTTTCAAATTCTATTTGCTGTGGCTGAAGAATAAATTCTATTTTCAACTCCTGACGAGGAAACTCTTCGTCCTTTTTGTTACGCTCTGCACTTGTCAATACAGAAGGTATATCTACAAAGTAGGTATGTAAAGGCAAAGTAGTTTTCGGATTTTTGGGTACATGTTCTATAAAATGGAATAATTTATCTGATGCACCCAAAACTTCTTCTATCTTCTTCAAAGTCTCTTCTATTTCCTGATAACTTCCATAAAACAGCATATCTATATCAACACTGGTTCTTTGTGCATCACGCGGAAGATAAAACTGCGTTGCAGCTCCCCCTTTTAGCACAATCCTATCTTCCAAAATCTTTTGTATCTGAAGGAATATTTCCAAATCCCATAGAAATAGTTCCATTCTTGCCATATTTTTAAAGCCGTATTCTTCCATTCTCTCAGCAAATGTATCTCTTTCAAAATCCTTTATTTCATGAAATAACTTTTGGTAATCCACTTTATTCATCCTTTCCGAGTATTTCAACAAATTTTAGTGCCTGCTTTGTAATAAACTTTGATTCAGCAATAAATCGAATATCATACTGTATACTTCTTTTTGCTGCAATAGAAATCATTATCTTTTTATCAATATTACCTAAACGAACCAAATTTTCGTAAATTCTCACTAATTCCTGCAATGCAAGTGGATATTCGTTCCTCGTCACAGCATAGTAGAGATCAACAAATGCCTTCTCTATTGTTGCCAGACCATTTTCGCTATCATCAAAATTTTCAGTTTGATACAACAATACAGCTGACTCTTCTATCCCTGCATATACATTATTTTCATAAATGTCTTTCAAATTGACTGGTTCTATTACCTTATAGTCATTTTCATTTAGTACTTCCGTTATTTCCGTTTTTGATTCTTTTCTAACAAATACAATGTTCGGATACTGTTCCGGTACATGCTGCATATATTTATGCAAAATATCTAATCCTGATATATAATAATCAAATCCTGTTTCATCCAAAATATCTCTGATTTTCTCAGCAGAACCTAATAACGAAATATTTTTCTTCCCTTTCCATTCATTAAAAGCGTATACTCCATTACGAATGCGACGTAAATATCCCCCTTCAACTAATTTAGACATATTCCAATAAAGGGATGACTTCTTCATTTCCGGAAATATTTTTTTAACTTCATCAACATAAAAAGTAGACTGGTCACCCAATAATTCGACCATTTTTTGATACTTTACTTCTAATGCCTTTTCCATATCATACCTCCCAATCTTGAGGACAGTATAACATACTCATTTTTAAATTTCAATAAAATATATGCAAATCTAATCTTTGCTTGTATATCTTTAAAATCTTAAAAATATATAGATATTTTTAAGATTTTAGTTGTTTTCAAAGAAATATATGCAAATTTAATCTTTACACTTATTTCTTTGATGTTTTTAATATCGTTCTGCCATTTTTTTATTTTTTTGCCGCAAAGATGCAAATGGCGCATCCCATCGGTCAGTTTTGCGGAGCAAAACGGTCGCGATGCGTAGCAGAGCGGTCGGACGTAGTCCGCTTTTAATTACCTGAATTATCCATCATAATGGCAGTAGCTGCTATCTGGCAGTGAATACATTATGAAGGAGGATAATGGTATGCTTGATTACAAAAACATCATTATCAAAAGCTATGCCCTGAACATGTCCGATGCAGAGATTGCAAGACAGTTGGGATGTAGCAAATCAGGAGTCAATAACTTCCTTAACGCATTTAAAAAATGCGAGGCGTGTTTTTTGCAAGCACTTTTTACATAAAATTGCAAAAAAAGTTTTTGTAGGTTGTTGCACCTACATTTTGTAGGTAATTGCAAAGCCGTGGCTGGCAGATGTATACCAGCCAAAATGACCATTGCAAATTTATTTGTCATAGCACAAGGTATGGAAACGGAAGTTCCGAGTTCTCATCCTCGTGTGCATGTTCCCTGAAATAGCTGAACTCTTCATCCATCTTTTTGTAATGGACAAAATCCTTCAGATATTTCAAATCTTCTTCGGCACGCTTGTGATTCTCTATGAGTTCAAGAAGAAAATCATTCATCTCTTCGTAGCGTTTCTGAAGGTTTTGATATTTTTTCTGCTCCCTGATAAATTTTTGGTTTTTAGCCATTGTTGCCTACCTCCTGACTGCTGATTCTTGAAAGGGTTTCATTAATACTTGATTCTCGTAACCGATTATTGATTCCTGGAAACAGAATCAGTTCCACATGGTGGGTGAGACGGCCGATCAGCGCGGTTGTCATCCTTTGGTCATAAAGGACATTCAGCCACTGCGAGAATTCAAGATTCGTGTTAAGAATCACGGATTTCTGTTCGTGTATATAGAAATAGAAGAGTGGTTTCAAATGGGAAAGAGTCAGAAAGGATCAGATAGAGGAATTGGATTATACCATTTGAAGTGCTTATGTATGGAGTTGGCATATGATGTTTCCTGCAAGAACATTACAATTGAAGATAAAAATTGGATAGAATTTGGTTTAAAGGTAAAAAAATCGGGTGATAATTTAACATGATGTTGCTTGACCTTTGGATTTGAAAAGTTTTTAAATATTAGTCAGGACGTATAGAGGCGCTGCTCAGTGGATATGAGCAGCGTCTCACTTTGTTCATTTTTAAGATTCTTGCAATAAAATGATTTTAATCTTACTCATCACCTGATTTACTTGGATATTGATATTCACCAAATAATAATACACTGATAATACCAGTTTCTAATCTCCAAGAAAGAGTTGATAATAGATTTAAAATGGGGGGAATCATTTTGTGCGCTCTCCTCCTCTTAAGTATTTTCGCCAATAGTAATTGAAGCGAATGTAATATAATTCACTAGGAAAGTATCAGATTCAGAGCAGTTAAGAAGAGCAGATTTCTTCACTGAGTAAATCTGCTCTGAATGTGATTCTTTCCGATTGTACCAATTCGCGGACGTGTCGCCACAGAGTATATGGGGATTGCATTTATTCTACTGGGTCTCAAAAATGTAGAATCCCTGCAAAATCAAAGAATGGAAGCCCTTGCTGCTGTCCTATATTGAAAAATGTGTATGACAAACAAGCCTCCAATGGTGCAGGCTTTAAAAACAGTATAAGCAAATGGATGTTATCCAAATGCACCATGTGTCCTTCCAAGTAATCGCATGGTGGAATGACCACACTGCGGACAGCAGCAAATATCTTTTTTCCAGACCCGTTTCATCAGATCCGCCATCCCGAGACCGGCATACCGCTGCTTAAACTTCTGGTATCCCTGAAGTTTAAAAATAAGCTTCAGATTTTTTGATTTCATGCGGTTGTTCAGAAAGCCGTAATAGTAGATTTTCTGGAAACTGGTTGGAAGCACATGTATAAGGAATCGCCTGATAAACTCTTCATTACGGAGAGTGATCGTACGACGGGAATCACCGGGAATTCTGCCACGTGCGCTGAATGTTGTATGTGTATCCGTGACAGAAATGATCCTGCTGTTAGAGATAGCAACCTTGTGGGTATAGCGTCCAAGATATTCGATTGCATTACCAAACCCATTGAATGTTTTTTGATATAAGGACACCAGTCCTTCTGATAGAGGGAGTCTTTAAAGGTATTCCAGCAAACAGATGTTTCCTGCTTGAAGAAAGAAAGGGGTACTTTCAGAACGCCTGACTGGTACAGGACATTCAGATGGCATAGAAATTTCCCTTTAAATTTATCCTGTAACACAAACACGGGGATAAAAAACTTTCCTTTTGATTTACGGATCTTCCCATCCGGTGTAATGCCGCCGCCGGATACGATGCAGTGCATATGTACATGATAATCAAGTGTCTGGTTCCATGTGTGGAGAACCTGAATAATCCCGGGTGTTGCTCCGAGATACTTCTTGTCGGCAGACAATTCCAAAAGTGTCTCGGCGGAGCATCTGTGAAGGAGACTGTATAAAAGCTTCTGATTGTGATAGAGAAGCGGATTTAATTCGTGTGGAAGTGTAAAGACCACATGAAAATATGGCGAGTCAATGACTTCGGCTCTGCGCTTATCCACCCAGAGTTCTTTTTTAACCGCCTGACAGTTCGGGCAGTTGCGGTTGCGGCAGGAATTGTTATGGTATTCAATGTGACCGCAATCGGCACACTGGCTGATCGTTGCACCTAACATGCCGGTTTTACAGTTCAGTATGGCATGAGAAGTTTTGACTTGTTCAGGAGATTCCGGATGATGTTCCGAAAAGTCAGCATAGGAATCGTTCCAGACCTGCTGGATTTTTAAATCATTCATGACAATCACCATCCATTAAAATATCAAATGGGCTGGTTGCAGTATGTTTGCTGCTGACAGCCAGATGGACATAGATGGTTGTGGATTCTAGGGATTTATGACCAAGCAAAGTTTTTATGGTCATAAGGTCAACGCCATTTTCGTAGAGATGTGTACCAAAAGCATGCCGAAAGGAATGGCAGGTGATGCGTTTAGGCCATCCGAGTTCCATCTCATGTTTTTCGATATGTCTGGAGAGATAAAAGGTGTCAATGGGTTTTGAAGAATCTCTCTGTTTTGGAAAAAGGAAGCCGGTGGGTCTTCCACAGGCAAACCAGTACTCAGTAAGGATGTCAAGTGCCTGTTTGGAAAGAATGGCATAGCGGTCAGAGCGGTTTTTACCATGAGTGATGTAGATGCGCATATTTTTCCGCTGGATGTCTTCATAACGAAGGTTGCAGACTTCACCAATGCGAAGATCGGAAGAATACATGAGGGCAACCATAGCCTTGGGCTTGAAATCGGTCATGGTAGAGATAAAGATTTTAGTCTCTTCTTTTGTAGGGACAAATGGCAGATAGGTATCAAATTTCCGCATAGGAAGCTGTGTGTCATCCCAGGGCTTATGAAGAACATAAAGAGTGAAAAAGCGCAGCTGGGAAATGGCAACATTGATCGTACGATCAGAAAGCTTCCGTTCCTTTTGAAGGATTTCAAGAAACCGCCGCTGATCTTTGTAAGAGACCTGCGAAGGTGTTTTGTGAAGGGTATTCTCGATATAATTGAGATAAGCAGAAATATAAGTCTGGTAAGATTTCATAGTATGGTCGGTAAGACCACGAAGAGAAATCATTTTTTTGTAGTGTTTTAAATAATCCATGAAATAACCTCCTGAAATAAGTGAAAGATAGAGTAACATCACAAAAAACAGGTGGTGATCTGGATAAAAAATAAAGTATATGATTGTTGAAACCTAAAATAAATGATAAACTATTCATAGCAGTTGATGTAATTGTGTAGTTTGTTAAGGTAGGGGTATCTCAACAATACTATATAAATACAAAAACTGCTATTTTTTTATAAAAGTGGTGATTTTATGTAACTGGGGCTAGCCGTCGCGCTAGCGACTTGGTACAATTGTTTTTGGAATTATATATAAATACAGAGAATAAATAAAAATACAAGAACTTATAATGCATTTGTTACGTTTTAAGAAGACAGGAGAAGGAACCGGACGGTATTTTGATGGTATGGATCCAATGATATAGCAAAGAACAATGGAAAGCAGTAGCAGTAATAAGTGCATATACTGTGTTGGCTGTATATGATTAGCGAGAAGAAATGCACTCCATAAATAGAATATAGAAGCAATTAAACATTGGGTATAAGTATAGAAATGCAAACCACCAGTAGTACATCTAAGAAAAAGCATAATAAATAGAGCATAAATATAATGTGATAATTGATTGGAAAATAGAAAACCCATGATTATAATTTTACTCATTTCAGAAGCAAGGGTTTTAAATAGAAAGAATATTTGAGAAATTTGATAATTGCTAATATGATATTTATTTCTCAAGTAATTTCTAAATATATGCATTATAAATACCTCCGTGTTTACCATAGGGTACTAAAAAAGACAGGAGGGTGGTAATTTTTTAATCCAATTATATGTTTTCTTTATTAAACTGTGAACTCATGTGAACAGAGGGGGAAAGAATTAGTCATTTAAATAGTTCGGTAGCAATACTTTTTCTTTTGGTAAAAATTGATAG
>ENA-ORMR01002198-ORMR01002198.1-human-gut-metagenome-genome-assembly--contig:-NODE-2198-length-12704-cov-3.128231_pt1 | contig 12704 bp, 8 predicted proteins | sample MGYA00242107_ERZ509003 | MGnify/ENA primary metagenome ERZ509003 (study PRJEB26280, sample SAMEA2338699) | human gut metagenome | biome: human gut; feature: human-associated habitat; material: faeces... | reverse complement strand
GATGAGAACGTCGGTTGTATAGTCCGCCTTGGAAAGGTCAACACTGACCCCTTCCAGACGGGACTTGCCCTGCAGAAGCTCCGCCAATTACAGCGCCGCCGCCCGCAACAGCAGCCAATGCCGGTACTGCTGCTCCAAATGTTGCAGCTGTAACTGCTACAGCAACAGCTACTATTGCAACCCCGATAAATATCTGACTCCATTTAGGCCAAGCCCCAGCCTCATCAGACAAATTAACAGGATTATTTAAACAATAGGCAAAGAGGTTTGCACCAACAAAGTCTTCCTTCGCCAACTGTCCATCGCTATTAATAAATCTTTGGAGATTCGGGTCGTAGTATCTGGATTTGAGGTAGTAGAGGCCGGAATCGGAGTCGAAGTAGTAGCCGCGGTAGCGGATCGGGTTTATCGCCGCCATCGTGCCAGTTGCCGACAGCACCTTGCCCCATGCGTTGTAGCTGTATTCCGCTACAGACGTTCCGCTGGCATTCAGTATGCTTACTACATCACCCTGCAGGTTCGTCACGTAGTAGTACATGACCGGCGTCGCCGATGCCGTTGCCTTGTACGAGAACGCATACGGAGAGCCGTTCTCATCGTAGAAGAACTCCAGCTCCGTACCGCCGAAGTACTCGGCTACCAGCTTGCTGCCCTGCCATACGTACTTGTGCTCTACGCTGCCGACCGTCTTCGTCAGACGCAGACCGTCCATGTCGTAGGTGTAGCTGTTGTTGAGACCCGTGCTGCTGTTTACCGCACTCGTGAGCCTGCGCCCGTTGGACCACGTGAACGTCGTCCCGTCGTACCAGCTCGTCGGGTTGCCTATGCTGTCATAGCTGATGCTCTGACCATCATACGCCGTCAGCAGATCCAGCCAGCTGCTGTCACCGTAGCTGTACACCTTTGTCGTCGTCCCATCAGATACCGACCGGATGTTTCCGTAGGTGTCATAGGTGTAGGTGTAGGTCTTGCCGCCGTAGGTCTCGGTAAGAAGCTGCCCCTGCGCATCGTAGGTGTACGACGCAGACGTGCTGCCGCTTATTGCCGTGATGTTGCCGGTGTTGTCGTAGGTATAGGTGTAGCTGTTGATGCTCGTGCCATTGGCCTTGCGGTTATTCATGCTCGCGACCAGCATCGTAGTCGCGTTCGTGCCATTGCCGTCCAGATACGTGTAGTTCCGGTTTATGAAGGACGTGCCGTCGAGCGACAGGCTCCTGCCGGTCAGACGCTTCAGAGCATCGTAAGTGTACGCATAGCTGCCGTCTGCCGGGAGCTGCATACCCGTCAGCTTGCCGTCATCGGCATCATAGGTGTAGCCGTAAGCGCGCCCGTCTCTGAACGTACCGTTCCATGCCGGGCTTACCATGTACCCGATGTCCTTGACGCGGTTCGCGCTGTCATACGATGCCGCATAGAACTGCACCGCATTTGACCCGGACTTCTCGGTCATGGTTATGAGCCTGCCGAGAGAATCGTAGTTGTAATCATTTACACGGTTTGCCGCATGATCCTCGATCTTGCTCACGGAACCGTTGTTGGAGTACGTGTAGCTTACTGCTGCATTGCTGCTGCCATTATAGTATATTTCCGAAACTCTTTCAAGCTCGTCATACTCATAACTCACACTTGCCCCATTGCCGTAGCTCATCTCGGTCATCAGCCCGTTCGCGCTGCCGTAGGTGTAGCTCGCAAGGTTGCGGCTGCCCACGCTGACTCCGGTCATGTTCCCGAAGCCGTTGTAGCTCATCGTGTACACCTGCGTCTGCTCGGTGGTGTTTCCGGGGATGTATCCGCCTCTGGACATGGACGCGAGCTGACCTCCGGAATAGACATAGTCCAGATGCACATCGTAGCCGAGGCTCGTGTTGGTTATGCGCCCGTTGCTGTTATTGTAGAAATTGAAGACGGTGTTGTTATTCGCATCCGTTATGCTGGAAGGCTGGCCGGTCTGTTTGTTCATGACGTTGTCATAGCTGTAGCTGACCGTTTTGCCTCTGGCGTCCGTCTGGGATGTGACCCTGTTGCCGGTGCTGTCATAGCCCGCGGAAGAGCTTATCTTCTGCGAGGTACCATCGCCGGTAAGCACGGTGCCGGTGGTGTTGCCCTTGCCGTCGTAGTTTACGGACATCGAAACGCCGTCGTTCGTGACGCTGGTCACATTGTGGGCATCATCGTATTCGTAGCTGAAGCTTCCGTTGCCCTTGGTGACCTGGCTGATCAGGTCCGCGCCGCTGTAGGAGAAGCTCTGCTCCGCATTGTCCGAAGAGGTGACGGAAACGAGCTCGCCGTCAGTGTTGTACTTGTAGCTCTGAGCGTCCTCCTTGACGAAGGAGACGTTCGTGAAGTACGCGGTGTTAGGCTCGCGGCAGAAGGTCATGTATACTCGCATGGAGTTGACCGGGAGATTCGGCTGCTTCGGAACTATGGGCAGAATGAGGTACTGCCATTCCGTGGTATCCGGATTGAACTCCGCACTGTGCTGCTCGACCGTTCCCTCGGAGTCGCCGTAATTCAGCTCTACCCAAAGGCTGAACGATCTGTATCCGGAGCCGTCTATAGGTACCGCTGCAGCCTTTGCCCAGCAGGAGAACAGATAGGTCTGGGTGCCGGGCTGATCCAGATACACATCCTGGAAGATATCTGCGCTGTCGTCAAAGTAGCCGGTGACCTGAAGCGCGTTGCCGAAGGGAGTGCCGCCAATGTAGTCGTTGCCGCTCGACCAGCTGCTCCATGCGCTGTAGTCGTTCATGGAACCGTTGGTTATGAGGCTGACTGTGCCGGGTGTGCCTTTCTCACCGAACAGGCTTATTTCAGCCTGAAGGTCGTCAAGGTATACCGAACCGGAAATGCCGGAGACCTCAAGGCTCAGCGTAAGCTCGCCGGACGAGTTCGGCTGTGCCGTGACATAAACACGTTCCCATCCGTCGCCGATGCCGTCGGTGCTCCAGTCGATGAAGGTGCCGGAAACAGTTCCCTGTGCTCCTCCGGTGGCCTTCATGGTCACCTTGCCGTTGCTGCCGAAACTGGTGACGCCGCTGGTATTTACGTATCCGGAGAGGACATACCAGCTGTTCGGGTCAAGCCCGCTGAGACTCTGGCTGAGAGTGGAGGCCGCAGCTCCGGTGCTGGAACGGCTCACGAGCACAGAGCGCATACCGGTGCGCGGTTTGCCGAAGACGATGCTGCCGCTTCCGCCGCCGCTGAATCCCCAGCCTGCCGTGGCCATGTTCGAGGTGCCTTCAACGCTCGGATAGCCCAGAAGGTTCACGGACTGGACACCCGTCTGGGTGCTGATCAGGGCTCTGTTGTTGGTGGCGCTGGTGCCGGTATTTGCGTTGTAAGCGGTAGCGCTCGCGCCGTATACGAGCGTCCCGTCATAGTTGGTAGAATAACTGCTGGTCGTGCGCCCGAAGTAGTCCATGACGCTGTGGCTCACGATGTCGTCAGAATTGCCGAGCACACGGTCAGGGCCGCAGTACCGGTAAGTCTGGATGCCGGTGAAGGCTCCTTCAGCTTCCACTATTGCGCCGGTAGTGCCTCCGGCGACCTCATAGAACTTCTTTACCTTACCGGTGTTCGCGTCATACTCATAGTTCATGGAGTAGCCGGACTCATTATCTGTCGCCGAGAGCAGCTTGCCGTTGGCGTCATAGGTATAGCTCACAGATGTGCCGTCCGCATGAGTTACGCCGGAAAGTATATCCGTACCGGAATAATTGAAGGTAGTCGTATTGTTGGCGCTGTCAGTTATGGTGCTGATGTTGCCGAAGCTGTCATAGGTGAAGGTTGCTATGGTCTCAACGCTGCCGCCGCTGTTCTGGCGGGTGACGGAGAGGATAACATTGTCACTGTCGCGGACATAGGTGACCTTGTTGCCGTTGGCATCCTGCGTGTAGCTCAGAAGGCCATCGGAGAAGTAACTGATGTTGTCTTTCTTATCCTTGAGGGTGTAGTTTGTGCCGCTCTTGGTTATGGTCAGGCCAAGACCGTCCTCATCGGTGTACTGCGTGCCGGAACCCTGGAAGTAATGCACGGTCCCGTCGCCGTCAAAGTAGATGAGGTAGCCGGTGTTTCCGGGGATGATCGCCTGCTGTATATCCAGCATCCAGCCTCGGCCTACACCCATGCTGCCATAGGTCTCGGTGACGGCGTTGATCGCGCTGGAAGCGGCCTTCGAATAAGCAGAGTTGTAGACATGGTTGATGGCTACGGGATTGCTGGTACTTGCGGAGCTCACATCGTTCTTCACAAGAGTGAGCTGGCCGCTGTAGTCGCCTATGTAGCCGGTACCGGCTCTGTCTATGCTGTGGGTCTGGTAAGTGTAGTAGCTTTCAAGGCCGGCGCTGTTGCGGTACTCGACCACGAAGTACGGTCTTGCCCCGGCATTGGTGGTATTGCTGCTGGCAAACCCGGCGTTGGCACAGCTGGAAGAGGTCATAGAGCCTTCAAGCGCCGCGGCAAGAGAAATACCCCAGTTGGAACCCGGATCGTTATACCAGTTTATTACCTCGCGGGTGATGTTCCAGCCATAGAAGGCCCTGCCGTTCTGGATATCTGTAAAGTCCAGGACCTCGTTGACCGGGTCGGGAGTGTCGTTCCATGAGTGGTAAAGGCACCAATAGCCCTCTGTGGGATAGTTCCATGAAAGAGCCTGCGCCTTTACGCGCATGGCGCTCATGCCGACATGGCTGTAAGCCACTTCGTAAAGATAGATGCCGCCGTGGACGACGTAGCTGTTGTCCGGCAGATCGGGGAGGTTATTTACTCGAACTAGAGTACGGCAGTAGCCGCCGTCTGCGGAGTAATAACCGAGGGCTTCGGTAGCTCTCTGACCGCCGATGTCATCGGGAGAGTAGCCGAAGATGGTACCGGTCTCAATGTTGTAAAAGCCCTGAAGATACACAGGGGGATCGATGGTGACGGGGAACGCTCTCTTGGTGTCGTTCATCCAGTCGGCATCGGCGGAAACGGTGAGGATATACTTGCCGTCGGCAGCGGAAGAGAGGTTGTATTCCACTTCCATGCTGCTCTCGCCATCGGCGTCGATCATATACCCTGCCGGGATGACGAACACCGCGGTGCCGGAGCCGTCTTTGAGCTCTATGCTGCCGGAGCTGGTAAGCTCGGGAGTAAGTCCGCCGGCATCGAGAGTGAACTCATATACGTATTCCGCAGCTTTTGCTTTTACGATGATGTTTTCCTTGAGAGAGCTTTCGGCGACGATGTACTCAAGGTCAGCGCCGTTGAGTATGCCGCTGTAGGTAAGCGAAGAAGAGAGGTTCTTCGGCGTGATCTTTGCCTGGAAGCTGTCTTTCTCGGCAACGCTCTCAAGCTGTTTTACGTTTGCGGTTATGCTGGCGATGCTTCTGGCGGCAGCCTCTGCCGACTCGCGCATACTCACGCTGCCGCTGCGGATCCTCGGCGTGAGGGAGACAGTATAGCCGTCATAGCTTATGCTGGCCAGCTGCGCAGAACCGGCTGAAAGTGCGAGCTCAACATCTGCCAGACCGTGCGTGTTCTTATACACACGGGTGTCTATGGGCAGGCCGCTCATATCCAGAACCTGTGCCGCGTCGTCGATGGTCAGCTCTTCCTCAGGCTCCTCCTCGACCGGAGGCTCGGTAGCTGCCGGAACGTCAAGAGCTGGCTCTGGGTCTACATCGGGAACAACGGGGTCCTCTTCGTCGGCAGGTTCGGGATCAGCTTCAACAGGTGCATCAGATTCAATTGGGGAAATATCTTCGGACTCAGCAGGTCCGGCTTCATCCAAAACGTCGGATTCGCCGGCGATCTCAGGCTCGTCCGTAATTTCGGGCTCTGCGGGAAGCTCCGCATCTTCGGCGAGTGCGGGCTCTTCCAGCTCAAGCTCCGGCGCCGGAGTGGGCTCCGGGGTAGGCTCAACGGTTGGGACCGGAGTCGGCTCAACAGTTGGGATGGGTGTGGGAACAGGTGTAGGTGCAGGAGAAGGAGAAGCCTTGGCTTCAAGTTCATCCTTGCTGTCCTTATCTTTAAGCGAGTCGGTTTTGAGATCACCGTCTTCAAGCAGGCCGCTCTTGACCGGCTCGGTAGACAGTGTACCGTCCTCGTTATACAGTTTTAGTCTATTGTCTATTTCCTTGTACTTACCCTTTTCGTCCTGGTAATGTACGGGGAATGAGTATGCGACGGCTATGTTGGAGCCATTGACCAGGCGGAAATGCTTTTCCGTTTCTGTTCGTTCGGACTCTATCTCCCATAGCACATCGTCCGCTTCATATTCGTCTGTCGGTCCTCTGTAATATATGCTGTCGCGGGGGTCGGGTCTCTGGGCCAAGGTGGGGGCAGAACCTTCGGCCAAAATAACACCTTCGGCGAACGCTGATACCGGGAGCATCTGCACGACGAGTACCAGAACGAGCACGAAGGACAGCAGCTTCCTGAGTCTTCCTCTCATGACTTTGCCTTTCCTTTCTTCTCCCTTAAAAAAGTGGGAGATATCCGCATGACCGTCTTACTTACTTCCGACCGTATTCAATTGTCTGTCAGCCCATCGGTTCCACCTTCCTCCTGACGACATTATTCGACGGGATTCGCATCTATTTTATATATGTCTGGAGCAATTGATTCGGGGACACGCTGTCCCTACTTTTTTCAAATTTTTGCCCATTAAAAAATGCCTGCTGTAAAGCAGACATTCTTAGGAGATATTCTATTTTAAACTTGTCTCTCTGTTCTTATTGCCTATTATGCGTAAAAGAGAGGCTATAACACCGCAGTGTCATGCGCCTCTCTTTATTAAAGCTGATTTTATCGTTGTCCGCCAACTTACAGCTCCTTCGCGGATAGCCGCTTCTGCTGCATTCCTTTCGGGTTTTATCGTTGCCCGCCAACTTACAGCTCCTTCGTGGAATACCACTTCTGCTGCATTGATTTCGGATTGAAGATGTCAGCTGCACCGATGGGATGACGCCCATCAACCATGTTTATTATATGCGAAATCGACTTGAAAGTCAACTTCTCAGGCTGATACAAATATGAATAACTATTAAATATTTTTGTCAGGAAATGGAGTCGATCATTCTATAGATTTCTTTGGGCTTAAGAGAGCAGAGGATGGAACATTCATTACTGCCGACAGCCCAGGAAACTCTTGTGAAGTCGTCATTCTTCATGATATAGAAATCTATTCCGTTGGAGGAATACTTTTCTACATCGTCCTCGAACATTTCATACAGCCAATGCCTATTTGATGGATCATTGAATATTTTTACTTCGAGTTTGATCTCCTTACTTCCATACTTGCTGACTGCCACAATAATTTTGCTGTCAGGTGTTTCAGCAGCCTGGACTGTGTCCTCCCCGTACCCGTCAGGTATCCACTGCGGAACGATAGGTTCGTCGATATCATAAGCATCAAGAGCATCTCTCAGATTCTCAAACGGATATGTTCCATTGTTCTGGCTGCTCTGTGTAAATCCAAAGGTATCCCGTGTCCATTCAGCGACAGCACCCCAGAGGTTGTAGCCGAATGCACTTGCAGTTACACTGCCGGAGATAATTACAACTGCGAGGACAGCGGCAACACTCAGCGTTTTCATTACACGGCGGGGACGGCGCGGCTTTGCCTTTACGACTTTATCTTTCGGAGAATCGAAGCTGTATAACGGCTCTGGATCAGAGATGTACGGATAGTAATTCTCCTTGAATGATTTCCATGCGGCCTCTACATCCTTGCTATTATTTGATGAATCTGAGCGTTTGACAAGCAAGTCAGTTATATATAAGATCGTATCAATATCAGACGAGTCGTCATCTAACAACGAATCTTGACGTAGTATTTCCTGCAGCTCCTCGGTGCTGAGCTTATCAAGGTGCGAAAAGTCTCGTGTACTAGTGGACATTTTTTCCTCCTTTACTTACAGACGTATCGGAAGTCAAGCCGGTCAGATGTTTTCATCTAATAACTTTTTCAGCTTTTGCTTTATGCGTTGGACACGTTTCTTGCAAGCCTCGGCCGTGATATCAAATACACGTGCCGCTTCTGCTGTGCTGTATCCATGCATTGCTACCAGTGTAAGTAAAAAGTATTCATCTTTTGTAAGCATACCAGAAAAATATAGATTTGTCTCTGCTTTTTCAATGTTTTTATCTGCCGCTGCAGCAATTATGTATGATTCTGAGTATACTTCATCGCCTGAAGCCATTGCCTTTACAAACATCCGGTTTAGTTTCGCCTGCTCACGGCGCGTGTTTCTTATTATGTTTCTCAGCGTTATTATAAGCCAGCCCTCCGGATTTGGACTGCTGATGAATTCATCATATTTTGCGCAGGCAATTCTAAATGTATCCTGTACAGATTCTTCCACGAGGTATTCTTGGTCAAGAGAACTGCGTGCATATGCTAAGAGCTGCTTGTACATTTTATTGTATATTTCTGCAATGACTTGAGCTTGGTGTGTGTCCAGTCTCATAAATTGACCTCGCAATCTCCGTCACAGCTGCTCATGCATCGTTTTTGCTTTGCTCAATATCCTCCAGATGCAAGGCAATCATTTTCTCTATCGCTACGACTGTATGGGCAGGTTGCCCTCTAAGCAGGGCTTCTACATTTTTGAGCTCATTGCCCGGTCTGTCATCAAACAACAAATAGTCTGTACTGACTCCCAATGCATTGGCAAGCTCACGCAGGGAGTATAAGCTCAGTCCTTTTGCACCCCGTTCTATGTTCGCATAAAAAGGAGCACTAAGACCAACTATCTCCGCGACCTGTACTTGAGAAAGGTTTCGCTCGCTTCTATATTTGTATAGGTTCTTTCCTACTATTTTTCTGACGTCCGTTTTTGTGCTCAAATAAATCACCCCCTATCGGAATAATTATATTTCCTTTAAGAGATTGTTGGAATAATCCATCGGAGTTGAAATAATATCCCACGGGGATAAAACAGCAAGAGGCCGACAACAATGTCGACCTCTTGCTTTCTATTTGTCTACAAGTCTGTCCGAAGTAATCCACCCGGCAAGCCCATCAGCCACTATAGCCAGAGAATATCCGTTCTCCTCGGCAATCACCCGAACTTCCGTATCATCAGGGATTGTGCAGATCCTTATTCTGAGACTTGTAGGCGCAAGTCTCAGATATACTCCGTTTCCGGAGTGCGATTTCACGACTTTTGTTTCATAGTCCGGCAGGTAACTGCTCGGGAATTGCAGTCGTTCATCGCAGCCCGCAAGATCCGCCTCACTTGGCACAGATTTCGGGGGCTGTGTTGAAGGAGCTGGCGTTGGTGTTTGTGCGAACGCAGGTGTAGGCGTTGGCGACTCAAGTACAGCAGAAGTTGGTGTAGGAGGCTGCGGCGAATGTATTTTAAAGTATATAATCGCAACTCCTATAACTGCGGCACATACTATACCCGCGCTAACAGCCAATTTGATGCCCTTTGACGTTTTCAAATCGGCTGCGCAGAGGATACCGATGAATGCCAGAAATGCTGCAAGAACAGTAACACAAAACCCGGGATCATCGTTTATTGCAGTAATAATATCAGCCATGTCTTTCTCCTATTCTTTATGTATTTTAGATGCTGCTTTTTATCCCACAATATATATGTCATCAGCACCCGCTTAGGGGACAGGTTTCAATATCTTTTTCGACAAAAAGGCTCCCGATACAAATCTCATATCGGGAGCCAAAACTGTATGTCAGCAATTATAGTGGATCAGGCCGGAGAAAAACTCCTCGGGATCAATACGCTCGCCGTCTAAGCGAATCTCAAAATGCAGGTGCGGCCCGGTTGACCAGCCGGTGCTTCCGATATAGCCAATAAGCTCTCCCTGCTTGACCTCTTGTCCGGCCTCAACTGCAATTTCGGACATATGCCCGTAGGCAGTGGAATATCTGTCGCCGTGATCTATGAGCACAAAGTTTCCGTATGAGTCGCTGTACTCGGCAATCAAAACCGTGCCGCCGTCAGCGGCGATAATTTCTTCGCCGAACTTAGCTCCTATGTCCAATCCTGCATGAAGCCTCTCGTAGTCCAGGATTGGATGTATTCTGTACCCGTAGGGGCTCGTCAGCAGCGTACAGGACGGGACCGGCCAGATAAACTGCGAATCGCTGTACACTCCTCGCAGCTCGGCATCCTGTTCATGAGCATATTGGAGGCTCATTTCGTCAAGATACTTTGCCATCTTGTCTTCTGAGGCAATGCTGATCTCATATTCTGCAATTGCGCTTTCGGTATCTTCTTCCAGACTTATGATCAGCGCATCGGCCTCGGCTATTTGGCGCTCCAGTCTGCCCTGTTCCGCATTCAAGACATCCAAATGTTCCTTATACTCATTCTTCACGCTCAAATATTCATTCCGGACACGCTCGGCCTCTTCTCTTGCAGCAATGTAATCATCCGCAAGCTTTTTATCGCTCTCAACTATTACCTGCATATCCTCCATAGCAGAGATGAACTCACCGATGCTCGACGATGTCAGCAGCAAATCCAGAATACTGTAATTTTCGTTTTCCTCCATGCCGCGGACCCTTGCCCGGAATTTTTCAAGCTGCTCAGTCTCTTTTTGTTTTGCGGCCTCGACCTCCTTTTCCTTCTGCTTAAGAATTGTATCGCATAGATCGATTTGATCCATAAGTAATTTGATTTGTTTCAGCGTGATCTGATTACGCTCGTCCAGTGCGGCTTTCTGCTCCAGAGCGCTTGCATGGGATGCGCTGAGGTCACTGACTTTTTTCTCAATATTATCCCTGCGGGTCTCTAAAACTTCTCGCTGCGCTTCAATATTTTCCAGTTCCTCCTGCGTGACCGCAAAGCATCGAATGGGGAGCAGGAAAAGCATCAGCGCTGCCGCAATGAACGGAGCGGTAAACAGCCTGAACACGTGCGCATATCTTGTCATGTGCTTCCCCCTAAATGAGCCGGGGAACACGGCGCTGGATGCTTTGCACTGAGGCGCAGTTTTAAGCGCTGCGCCCCGGCTCGAACTTGTCTGGGTAAACCTGCCTTAACAATATGCCCTTTGCAGACTGACCCGTCTGCTTAGACGGCTTGTCTGCGATGCAAGCTGGAACTTTCTGAGGATCTCCAGCACTGCAAAGCACAGGCTTACGTGTACTAACCAATCTGGGTCTGCGAGTGAACTCATGAGTTCTATTAAGACGTCCTTGTATTGCTGAGCGAAAACGAATGCCCGATCTGTGCCGGATGCGTTTTTCCCAAACTCCACATCTGTGCCGTCAAGCACAGCAATGGAGTAGTTAAACAGCTCTTCATAATGCTCGCTTAGATTTATGTTGTCTATCACTATCTCGCATATAAAGTCCGGCACCTCTCGCTCTACAAACAGGCTTAATATGAGGGATTCCTCTTTAGAAAGTTTGTATTTCATGGTTCAAAATAATATATACCTCATGTTTCGGACATCCATGCTTTTATGACCGCATACAAGTCTAAATCCGCTCCAAGATAAAATATGGTGTCTGGGTATGCTTTTTCATCAAGGCTTGCGATGCCCGTACCGTTCTTTTTCAGTAATGAACGGCATTTACTCAGTACTTTAATTAGCTCACTCCACATCAAGGTTTCCCAAATGCCGATTCTTTTAATTAAGGATTCATCACAATGGCCGATACAGACATACACTCCACATTTGTGATTATTATATACTGACTCTGCTGTCTTTGTGCCGTATACCAGGGCAATGCCTATACCTGTTATATCTTTTTTCTTGATCCTTTTTCTAAAAATAAAACCACGCGTGATCTCATTTTCAGTCAAGAAAACAGGTCTGCACCAAAAATCAAATATTATTATTGCACAGATAGCCCATATCATAAAAAGCAGGAGAATATAAATTGAAACTATAGATGCAATCCAATCTAATAATTGAGGCGAAGGAGGCAGCGGAATGAACTCAGTACAAACGGTGTACAACCAGTAAGCACAAAAAGCTAAAGATGAACAGCTGACAGCAAGCCAAAGTATTGAGGGAGGATAAATCATTTTTTTCATGCTATTAAAGCCTCCTAAAGTTATTCACTTTCTAAATAGCTTAAGAAAAGCCCGACTCATCATTTCCATAGCGCCTACGGCCATTGAAGCAAATTTTCCGCTTGTTATTCCTGTGACTACTGCTTCTACAGCATTCTTTGCGGTTGTTAAATGCAATCCGAGAACTGATCCTATTGATGCCGAGGCTGCAGATATAGCTATTGATGTTTTATCGACTTTAAAGTTCTCGGTTTTCCCCGATTTTTCACTTTCCAAACTATATTGCTTCTTTTGCGATTCATAATCGGCGACTCCCGCAATTACTGCATTTGTAGCAACTGCAGCCATCTTAACTCCTACTGCCACTACTGGCATTGCACCGACTATACCAGTTGTCAGGCCGGTTAATCCGCCAGTTGCAGCTCCATACAGCGCCCCAATTCTAGGATCTTGCCCGCTGGCTTTAGCATTTATCGCGCCGAATATTCCCCCTACCATAGCGCCAACTACTCCGCTAACAGCTGCGGCTATAATTACAACAGGTATGTTACCATCTGTATCATACAAGCCGACCGGGTTATTCAGGCAATATGCGAACATATTTGCACCTATGAATTTCTGCCCGGTTGACGGAATCGTATCGCTATTAATAAAGCGTTGGAGGTTCGGGTCGTAGTATCTGGACTTGAGGTAGTAGAGGCCGGAATCGGAGTCGAAGTAGTAGCCGCG
>ENA-ORMR01002195-ORMR01002195.1-human-gut-metagenome-genome-assembly--contig:-NODE-2195-length-12716-cov-3.946292_pt1 | contig 12716 bp, 27 predicted proteins | sample MGYA00242107_ERZ509003 | MGnify/ENA primary metagenome ERZ509003 (study PRJEB26280, sample SAMEA2338699) | human gut metagenome | biome: human gut; feature: human-associated habitat; material: faeces... | reverse complement strand
CTCTGGCCGCCCAGACTACCTCCATTGTAATAGGCCCCTTAAACGGGGTCTTACATTGGCGGTGGCATATATTATATAATATATTAGAACAACAGTTAGGACGCGGCCTCACGGCTCAATATCCCTAATTGTAATAAAAGGAGGTAGTATCAATGTTACCAGTGGAAGTTGCAAACAACAAACACATTAAACGATGGTCCATTATGCCTAAGAGTGAGACAGACGGTCGGCATGTCATCGAGTCGTGGGAACGTAAGCCCCATCCAGACGACATACCTGCTCGTTACAGTGGCGCCAACATCATACCTGGTGAGTATCACGGCGAGTGGCAGAACACCACGGCCAGAGACAAACAGGCATGGGAGGTAGAGATGGCTAAAAACGAGCTGGAACGACTCAGGCGTGAGGAGCGACACAAGAGCATCGAGGCGGCAGAGGTCGGTCGTAGCTCATTGGATGGGCCGATAGGCACTGGCAGGAGACACAGCTGAAATGATATACAACGTGTACGTGCATAAGTACGTCAGTGACACGCTCAAGCAGTTTGGCTCCATCGACGATGTTGTCAACCGCATTGTAGACATGGGCATGAACGGTACATTGTGCATAGAGAATTTGCCCAAGGCTCCACACCGTACAACAGGCATGGTTCAGTTGCACATAAACATCGAGAACCCAGAGTACAATGAGCTGATATCTTGTCACGGCAGCAGGTCCAGCACATACAGCCTTCGCAGGATACTATACCACATTGTAGACAACGAGATATTGCTCGACATGGGCTGGGAGCCTGTCACCACGGTCAGTACCCCCTCATTGTACAAGCAGAAGCTGGCCATTGTCATGACCGAGGCGGTTAAGTTGTACAACTATGCAGCACCGGCTAAAAAGCCTATCATAAAACAACTATTGATGATATTGGAGGAATTGCATGAGCAAGAGTCACAACATACTTAGTAACATTGTAACTAACGTTGGCATATTCAGCGACGGGCCTATAACTCCTGCAACAGTCATCTCGCAGTCCCTTGTGAGTACTGATGCAGTATATAGTTACTTGGTCTACGCTGAGTATGAGCACAGTTCACTGTCCGGTTGGCGGATAGAGTTCATTGTGTCACAGAACGACAGATACAACACCATACCTAAGGAAGAAGCAGTACTTGCTATTTGTAAGCTGCTTGACGAGAGCTACAACACAGAGAAGCAGCGATACGTCATAGGCTATAAACAGCCGCCACTGGATATGTTACTTGAGCTGTTCGACCCACTGATACAAAAACTGGCCAGACAGCAGCATAATTATTGGGGCCTGGAGTTTGAAGACCTGTGTCAGACCTGCAGGCTCGTTATTTGTACATTGTACAAGAAGGGTTACTATATTCATAAGTCATTGATAAACCGCAGCTTCATAAACAAGGTGCTGATGGACATTCGCAAAGACAGATATAAACCCCAGATTGTGTCAATAGATGAGCCGGTGGCATACGACAAAGAAGGTAAAGCACAGATGGTCGCCGATACAATAGCAGACCCCAAGGCCGAGGATGACATCATGGAGCAATATGACGACGAGGCCTATAACGACATGCTGCAAGAGAAGCGCAACATAATCATCGACATGATAGGTGTAAGACAGTACGACCAACTCATAAGAGCATACGGCAGTCACACAGTAAGTACAGCTGACAGAACAAAAGTTAGTAAACTCAAACGTCGCCTGGCAGCTGATGGTATAACAGAAGACTTATTTAGGAGGTAACATATGCACAAAGTAACAATCGAGAGCCCTGATACTAATACTAAGCAAACGATGGAGTACAAAGCCATATTGTTTGTAGGTATCAGAAACGACAGTCGCGAGGGGATTGAATGTATATCGCTTGGCAAACAGACAGATGATGCAAAAGAAGATGCTATGTATAAGGCCAAGCTTCTTACAGGTCTTCATGCATTGGAGAAACGGGTTATTGAAAGCAATGAATTGCTGACAATCATCAGCATTTTTGACCCTGACTTTGCAAAGAAACTTAAAGGTAAAGCAATGGACAAGGATGAATATGAGCTCAAAGAGATTATGAGGAGAATATTTAATGAAATGGAAGAATAATGTGTATTGTAAGTATGGCAAGATTGCTCATATGTTCCATCTTGTTGTCCGACCGCATGAGCTGGAATGTCAATTGTATCCACATTGTGATAGAAAACAAGCAGTCACAATTGGTTATTTCAACACAGACACATTTGAATGGTTTCCTAATGGCAAAGATTATGAGTGGTCTTGGCCCAAACAAATGATTGTTGCTATATTGTATCACAACTTTAAGGTTGCAAGCAACTTTTACAGATTGGTGTACAATAAGTTAACAATAGAATATATTGGCCAACAGGAGGTATTAAAAGATGGCTAAGTATGGTACCAAAAAGTTTTGGAATGAAGAATTGCACAAAGAAGAGGTTAAATTTGAACTTATGTGCAGAGGGTTTGCAGATGTATGGAATAAAACTCACTCTATTGCGATAGAAGATGTGCAGGAAATGGTTAATGAACTTAATAAGTGCTCTAATATGATTGACTTTAACAAGCACAACTATGACAGCGCACCTGAAAATGAGGAAAATGAGGAGGAAGAAGAATGAGCCATAGCAATAGTAGCTTGAATTGTTTTACTGATTGCATGGCTAAATACAATCACCGATACATTCTTCATACGCCGCCTTGTAAGCCGCCGTCAGAGCATCTTACGTTCGGCACAATGGCACATGACGTGATGTATAAAGCAGGGCGGCTGCGTGACGACACTGCAGATGGTGTTGTAACAAAGGATGATTATTATAGCATAATTCCATCAGAAGTGGATGCAATAGACTTGAAGAACTTCTTTGCAATTAACAATTGGCAGAGATACTTCACGGCAGTAATTAAGCAGACAGCTGAGTATGAACAGCAGTGCATAGAAGAACTCAAGCGTGAGTCTGGAACAGATGTTCTTATTGAACGAGAGGTCAAGTTGCAGTTTACATCTGATGAGCTTGCCGAGATGGGTTACTACAACATTAAACAGTCCCTTGTTGGTGTCATTGACCTTTTGTTGTATACACCTACACATGCTATAATTCTTGACTACAAATTCAGTTCCAATCGCAAGTCGCAGGATGACTTTGATATGGACAGTCAGTTACCACTGTATGCTACACTTGTGTCAATGGCCTATGACATACCTGTTCATAATATACAGTATGGTTACATTGACATACCCAAGCAAGACTTCGGTCAACCAATATTGTTAAGCAATGGAACATTGTCCAGAAGCAAATCGCAGAACCTGTCGGCCGATATGTATGAGAAGGCGGTAATCGCCATCCATGGAGAGGACCCGTTGTATAATTGTAAGCCAGGCGGATATTACTACGACTGTTATTGCAATCTCAAAACAAATAAAGCAGCATATTTGTCAAAGCAGTGGGCTGACCTCGATGTTGTAACAAACATGACTGATGACTTAATACGCGAGTCACAGATGATAGACAAGATGATTGAGGAAGGCATGCCGTTCTTGCGCAAATATGGTGCATATAATTGTAAGAACTGTGAATATCTTAACAATTGTAAGCCGTGGTTAGGAGTTGGTGACAAATGAGCGCTCTTGAAATAGTAGCAACGGTTATATCAATACTTATTTTGATTGCATTTCTTGTGTTCATAATTATAGTGGTTGTTCCAGTCATATATAAAATGTGGCTGGAACACAAAGAACACAATGACGATGACAACAAGAAGGATAAATAATATGCCGGCATGGTTAATTGTGCTATTGTTTCCAATTATATTTGTAGCAAGTATATCTCCGGCAATTATAGACCATATTGTAGCATGCAAAAAGTATAAAAATAAATCTGAACGAGGTGATAAACATGACATTTGATGAAGCATTTGAATTAGGCGAATGTGAATGGTGTGAATGCGACCCTGTTAGCTGTCAGTTTGATGGCTATTGTAAGCAGTCTGAAAAGCTTGAGGAAGATGAATATGACGGACGAACGGAAGGAGATATTTAACTTCTATATTGAACCGAGCTTAAAAGCAGAAGTTCAATCGAAGTTAAGACGGCTTACCGGCGACAGTGCAAAAGGTCAAATGGCAAGTTTGATACGTGTACAACTAAGATTGTTTGCTGCTACGCCGGATGAGAAAATCAATCCGTTGTTACTCGATAGTATTGCTGCTGAATATGAGTTTAGTACTAAACGAAATAAGAGGAGCAATATATGATGGACAATGTACAATATTAAATAAAGTTGGAGGTATAATATGGAAAACATTCAAGCACCTTGGATAGGCCGTGGCCCAGACGATGACGAGTATGACTATGAAAAGGCCATGGAGTATGCAGAAATGCAAAGGGACTATGAGGCAGACCTTGAAGCTGAAAAGCAGATTGAAGCGTACGAAAAGGAGGAAAGTAAGTGAGCATATATGAAACTGTACTTTTCATTTTTGTAGGTTTCGCCGTAGTGTTCTGCGTATTTATAACAATGGCATTACGAATGACAAACCATCAACTCGAACAACTTGCAAAACAAGTAGAAAAGCAAGGTATGCTTTGGGTATACATGCCGTTTGAAACAGGTTTTGAAGTTGGATATTTTCTTGCAAACAGTACTTGGGTTCAAGTGCATGTTGTTCAGACAGAGAAACAAGCAATGACACTTGTAAATTATCTCAATGGAGGCAGCGATGGAATCGGAAAAGTGTAAGAAATGTGGCAGTACTTCATTTGAAGCTCGACACAAAGGACCACACATCGGTTGGTATTGCACAAAATGTGGTGCATGGCTCCGATGGATACCACAATATAGGAAAAGGAAACGAGAGCCGGAGCCTCATCAAATAAGCATTGACGAATTTATGCAAGAGGCGGCACCTGAACAAGCAACAATGAAGGACGAAGATATTCCTTCTTTGTACGATGATGACGATTTGCCTTGGGAGTAATAACAATGAAGTTTGAAATATCAAGGACATCTGCTTATACCATGAAAGAACTTCCTTGCGAAGGAGTAACAAAAGAGCATACGGTCGTTAATAACGATTTTGGCTACAACTATTATACAAAGAATATCGGCTCACTTGAAGAACTGATAGACTTTATAAAGAATGTTGCAAATAACAAAGTTGTCATACAATGGAACGAATGGTCCAACTTGTACGAAATTGAAATTTACGATGATTGGAGGGAGTGATGAGTAGATGTGCTATTTGTAAACATGATGCTTGTGTAGGTGAATGGCAATGTATCGGTGAACAATGTGAAGTATTTAATATCGATGAACACGGTTGTAACTGTGTATTGTATGATTTCGACATTAACGAAGATTGTCCTTATTTTAAGGAAAAGGAGGAATAATGTTTGTATATCGATATTATAAATATAAAGATATGTACAATAATGAGCACAGCGGTTTTGAAGTAGGTTTCATTTGTACAGAATTTGATGAATTAAGTAAACTTAATAAGTCTAAATTTTGTAGAGTAACAACATTCGCAAGCGACATGGAAGCTGCGAAATATTGTCATTGGTTAAATGGAGGTGCAAGTTACAAATATGATAACATTAGGACAGAGAATTAACATTCTTGAACAAGTTTGTTTTGATTTGCAGCAGACAACAAGTCGACTTGAAAAGGAACGTATCATAAGTACAATTACGGACGAAGTCAAAGAGGACTGGCAGTATATACTTGAAATACTTGCCGGTAAACACAAGCTTGGTTATACATATGACGAGTATTGTACACCACACAGACCGCAAGATAGTATGTCTGAGCTTACATTCAAGCAATATATCAGTCCGTTGTATGAACCGATGAGGTCTAACAACTTTACACAGCTCAATTGTTATCAGGCGATGCAACAATGTGGTTATGCAACTGACTTCATAGCTTCCATTGTAAACAGAACATTACGACTCGGCATTGGTCCATCGCAATTGCCGAAAGATGGTCTTGCACCTATGCTTGCTAAAAAGTTTGAGGACATCAAGTTAAAAGATGATGTATATTACGTCACAGAAAAACTTGATGGCAATAGATGTATTGCAAGATACGATGGCAGTAAATGGCATTTCACAAGCCGGAATGGTAAGCCACTTAAAGTTAATATAAACATGGGTGATTTGCCTACTGATGTAGTGTATGATGGAGAACTTTTATCGCCACAACAGACATATGATAGTCAACAAATGTTTGACGCCTTGTCAAATGGTAAACAAATACCTCATTATGGCGGTCAATTTAACAGCACATCCGGACTTATAAACAGTAAATTAAAAGATAAGCAATTGGTTTACAATATATTTGACATCATGATTGATGGCGAAGTGTACGGTAATCGTAGGTCATACCTCGACACATTGCAACCTCATTCGGATGAAGTGCGAATATTGCCTGTATTGACACACATAAATTGTAATCATACAAATGTAGTTGCAGCAATGCTTGACGAAATAACGAGTGCAGGTGCAGAAGGTCTTATCTTGAACAGAGCCGGTGCAGTATATCAGCATAAACGTACTGACGACCTCATCAAAGTTAAGAACACTTATACGATTGATATGCTTGTAAAAGATTGGCAGTATGGCAACGGCAAATACGATGGCATGGTAGGAGCACTTCAATGTGTGGCAATAACGGATGATGGCAAACATATTGAAGCATCGATTGGAGCAGGTTTGTCTGACGAACAGCGTATGCTATGGGCCGATGACCCCGCACTCATAGTAGGTAAAATTGTAGAAGTCAGTTACTTCTCTATGAGTCAGAACTCCGGTACATATGGTACAAAATTGTATTCATTACGGTTCCCTCGACTTAAACGAGTAAGATACGACAAGGAGATAACGAGCATTGATTGAGGTAACACTATGAAACCAAAACAGGAACAGATTGATGAAATGGCAAAAGTAATACAAAAAATTTATATTACAAAAATTTCCAGAAACGAATATTGTTTAGCACAAGACATATACGAAGCAGGCTACCGCAAAGCAAGCGATGTAATTGATGAGTTTGTGGAAAGGTTGAAAGCAAAAGAAAGTCCTAAACTTTTGACGTGGGAATACGGTGAAGGATATTCAGATTGTATAAAAATTGCAGAACAAATTGTCGCCGAAATGCGGCAGGAGGTGGAGAAGTGAAGGGTTATAAGAGATTGACACACAAAGATGACATCTATTATGTAGACGTCATAAATGATAAACATGAAATTGTATGCTCACCAAAATCAGACAACAATTTATGTGTAGTCTTATCTGCTCAAAAGATAGTAAAATTATTAAACCGACTTGTGGAATTAGAAAACACAATTGAAAGCGGCGAACTTTGCGACTGTGAAGAAGCCAGAAAGGAAACGGCAAGAGAGATTTTGCTTTTACTCGGTAAAGGATTTGACGAAACTGCGAGAAAGGATTTAAAGGATTTGCAATGGTATAAACAGTTTTGCAGAGAATTGGAATTGAGATACGGCGTTGATTTGGAGGACGAAGAATGACCGAGCAGGAATTACATGAGAAGATTCGTGTACTTTCCATGGAAGCAGGCAAAAATGTAAAACAGGAGGGTAAAGAGAACAACCTTCTTGAGCTGATTGCAGCAGAACCTGCATTCCATACAACCTTAGAAGAACTGAAGCAGAATATGGACCCTGCAAAATATGTAGGAAGAGCACCAATTCAGGTAGATGCCTTCTTAAAGAATGTGGTACAGCCGATTTTGGATGACAACAAAGAGATTCTTGGTATGACAGCCGAGATTAACGTATAATAGAATTATTTCGAAAGAATAAAAAATCTTCTTTTGGAGATACTGAACTATTAATTCAGAATATTTTCAAAAGGAGATTTTTTTATGGCTGTAAAAATGACGATTACACGAATTCATGCAAGAGAAATATTAGATTCCAGAGGAAATCCAACAGTACAAGTTGAAGTAATTCTGGAAAATGGAGTAAATGGAATAGCAATAGTTCCATCAGGAGCGTCTACTGGAAGTTTTGAAGCAGTAGAGTTAAGAGATAAAGATGAAACAAGATTAATGGGAAAAGGTGTAAAAAAAGCAGTAGAAAATGTAGAAAAGATTATAGCTAAAGAATTAGAAGGAATGAATGTCTATGAGCAAACAAAAATTGATCAAAAATTAATTGAGCTGGATTCGACAGAAAATAAATCTATGCTTGGTGCTAATGCGACTTTAGGTGTATCTTTAGCAGTAGCTAAAGCAGCAGCTTGTTCTCTTAATATGGAGTTATATAAATATATAGGAGGAGTAAATTCAAAAAGGTTACCAATGCCTATGATGAATATTTTAAATGGAGGAAAACATTCAGACAATAATATAAGTGTTCAAGAATTTATGATAATGCCTGTTGGTGCTACATCTTTTAAGAAATGTATGGAAATTGGTGTGACTGTATATCATGAATTAAAGAAAGTATTAAAATCAAAAGGATATTCTACAGCTATTGGTGATGAAGGAGGTTTTGCACCAAATCTAGATAGTGAAGAAGAAGCAATTGAACTTATTTTAGAAGCAATAAAAAATAGTGGATATGAGCCTAAGAAGGATGTAGCAATAGCTTTAGATATAGCAAGTACTGAAATGTTTGAAGAAGCTAAAAAAATTGGTAAAGATGGATATTATTTTTGGAAAAAAGATATTTTCAAAACAAAGGATGAGATGGTAGAATATTTAATAGATTTAACCAATAAATATCCAATTATATCAATAGAAGATGGTCTTGCAGAAGAGGATTGGGAAACATGGGGAAAATTAACAGAGCACTTAGGTGGTAAGATTCAATTAGTTGGAGATGATTTATTTGTTACTAATATAAAGAGGCTTCAGAAAGGATTAAATAAAAAAGTTGCAAATAGTATTTTAATTAAGCCAAATCAAATAGGAACTTTAACAGAAACATTAGATGCAATTGAAATGGCAAAATCTAGAGGATATACAGCAGTTATATCACATCGTTCAGGTGAAACAGAAGATACTACTATAGCTGATATTGCAGTAGCAACAAATGCAGGTCAAATAAAAACAGGAGCACCTGCAAGAACTGATAGAGTTGCAAAATATAATAGATTATTGTATATAGAAAATAAATTGATTAAATAAATTTTAAAAGTATATAAAGAATATAGTATTTTAAAGAAAGAGCCACCAAAGGATAAAGTCCTAAGGTGGCTTAACGATTACTAGAAATTTTTGGTGATATTAGTTTTGGCAGTGTTAAAATTATTTTTTATGTATAAATTGTTACTAATCACCAATTTTCAATTCAGAATAAACCGTTTTATTGTAAATTTCTTAAAATTTAATAGCCAAAAACTTTATTAAGGGTAACTAGTAAGTATAAATTTTATGATAAGTAATAGGAGGAGTAATTATACAATAGACAAACACTAAATAATATGCTATTATATAGCTTAATTAACAATAAAAAGGCGGAAAATGTTATGTGCAATATATTAGAAAAAGTAAATATGCCAGAGGATTTAAAAACTCTTAATATAAAAGAAAAAGAACAATTAGCAGAAGAAATTAGAAAATTTATTATAGATAATGTTTCAAATACAGGAGGACATTTAGCTTCAAATTTAGGTGTAGTAGAACTTACAATAGCATTACATAGTGTATTTAATATGCCAGATGATAAAATAATTTGGGATGTTGGACATCAGACTTATGTACATAAAATTTTAACTGGAAGAAAAGGAAAATTTAATACATTAAGGCAATTAAATGGATTAGCAGGTTTTCCAAAAACATCAGAATCAGAATATGATTCTTTTAACACAGGACATAGTAGTACATCAATCTCTATTTCACTTGGAATGGCAAGGGCAAGGGATATAAAGAAAGAAAATAATAATGTTATTGCAGTAATTGGTGATGGTGCATTAACAGGAGGAATGGCATTAGAAGCTTTAAATGATGCAGGATGTAGCAATACTAATTTAATTGTTATTCTTAATGATAACGAAATGAGTATATCAAGAAATGTTGGTGGGATTTCTATGCTTTTAGGTAAAATAAGAACAAAAAAGGCATATACTAAATCCAACCAATATTTAAAAACAACTATAAATAAAGTTCCATACATAGGTAGGAAGCTTGTAAGGATGGGAAGAAAGCTAAAATATGGAATAAAGCAGTTATTTATACCAAATATGTTTTTTGAAGATTTAGGTTTTAGGTATTTAGGACCAATTGATGGTAATAACATAGAAAAAGTTCAAGATTTATTAGAGATTGCTAAAAAATTTAAAGGACCAGTACTTGTACATGTTGTTACTAAAAAAGGGAAAGGCTATAAAATAGCAGAAGAGAATCCAGATAAATTTCATAGTACATCTAGTTTTGATATAAAAACAGGCAAAAGCAAAAAAGAGAAAAAGGCAGATTATTCAAAGGTATTTGGAGAAAAATTAGTAAACTTAGCAAAAGAAAATAAAAATATAGTAGCTATAACTGCTGCAATGTGTGATGGAACAGGTCTTTCTAAATTTAAGAAACAATATCCAGAGAGATTTTTTGATGTAGGAATTGCAGAACAACATGCTTTAGGCTTAGCTGCAGGATTGGCAAAAAATGGTATGATACCAGTAATTCCAATATATTCATCATTTTATCAAAGAGGTTATGACCAAGTAATACATGATATTTGTCTTCAGAATTTACCAGTAATTATGTGTGTAGATAGAGCAGGTATAGTGGGAAATGATGGGGAAACACATCAAGGAATTTTAGATTTATCTTTCTTTTCTTTAGTACCAAATTTAACCATATTAGCACCAAAAGATTTTATAGAGTTAGAAGAAATGTTAGAATTTGCAGTTAATTTAAAAAAATCAGTTGTTATTAGATATCCAAGAGGTGGAGAAGGCAAGATAAAGTTTAAAAGTCATAAAACTATAAAATTAGGAGAATCAGAAATATTAAAAGAAGGTAAGGATTTAACAATTGTAGCAATTGGAAAAATGGTTTCAAGAGCATTAGAAGTTTCTGATTTATTAGAAATATATGGAATTTCTTGTGATGTAATAAATGCAAGATTTTTGAAACCATTTGATGAAAAGGCTATATTACAATCTATCAATAAAACTAATAAGATAATAACAATTGAAGATGGAATTTTACGAGGTGGACTTGCTACAACAATTAAAGAGCTAATAGTTGAAAATGATATAAGAGATATATACATAAAATCATATGGATATAATGATACTTTTGTAAAACATGGTTTGGTAGAAGAGATAGAAAAGATTTATGGATTAGATGTAGATTCAATTGTAGAAAATATAAAAAAAGAAATATGTTCACAAGAAAAGATAATGAGGTAAGATTAAAAAATGCAAAAAAAAGATTTGTTACAGAAATATAAAAAAGAAGAAGAAAGACTTTTAGTGGCAAAATTATTAGACAAAATAGAATTTTGTGAAAAAAGAAATAAAATAGAATATACAGATTTTCTAGATGAACACCAGGAAAATATACTAAAAAATGTATTACTTATTTAAAAAAGGACTTTTTTTCATATGGAGGATATGAAGAAGCAGAACGTAAAATTTTAATTTTATATCCACAAAAATTAACTCCTTGTTTATTTTTAAAAATTCTTGTTTTTGAATTCAATGTTAACTTCAAATTATTATCCAAAAAACTTATTACTTTATTTAAATATTCATTAGCCATAATTTTATCTTCACACAACATTATCATATCATCCATATATCAAAATTTGCATTTTAATTTGTGCTTAATATACTGATCTATTTCATTTAAATAAATGTTAGCAAACATCTGAGAAGTATAGTTACCAAGTGGCAGTCCTACTAATTCATCTGTTGATAATAATATTTCTCGTGTTAACCAAAGTAATTTTTTATCTCTAATCTTTCGTTTTAAGATGTCCCATAAAATCCTCTTATCTATGTTCTGAAAATATTTAGCAACATCCATTTTTAAAATGTAATAATCATTCTATTTTCTTTTTGCTTTTCTCATAGCAATTTGTACATCTTTAGAAGCTTTATGCATTCCTCTTCCTTTTATACCAGAATATGTATTTTCTATAAACTGAGGAACAAAATAAGGTTTTATAAAACTTTCTACATACCATTGATGTACAACTCTGTCTCTATACTCAGAAGCCTTTATTATTCTTTTTTTTGGCTCATATATTTTAAATTCGTTATATTTTCCTGTTTTATATGTACAATTTTTTAATTGTTGTTCTAACTTTAATAATTCTTCCTCTAATTTAATTTCAAAAAGAATCACACTATTTTTTCTCTTTTTCCTCTTCTGGATTTTTTATGTGCTTTTAGCAGATTTTCAAAAGACGTTTCCTTTTCATATACATTTCTTATTGTTCTAGGCATTATTTTTTACTCCTAATGATTTTATTAATCCTCCAAGAATTTTTCCTATTTCACTTAATAGTTCATTACTATGTTTATAATTCTGGGCATTTATCCATTTATTATTATACATTATTCTAATACAAATTCTTTGATAATAAATGTGTGCATCAATTACATTAAAAATTGATAATCTTTTATTTCTTTCTATTTTACTTGCTAATAATATATTTTCTAACATTTCATACATACTTGTCTTTATTTCAGTTCCAATACTGTATTTTTCAGTACGTG
>ENA-ORMR01002194-ORMR01002194.1-human-gut-metagenome-genome-assembly--contig:-NODE-2194-length-12717-cov-3.302006_pt1 | contig 12717 bp, 9 predicted proteins | sample MGYA00242107_ERZ509003 | MGnify/ENA primary metagenome ERZ509003 (study PRJEB26280, sample SAMEA2338699) | human gut metagenome | biome: human gut; feature: human-associated habitat; material: faeces... | reverse complement strand
GATTGAGTCTCGTAAGCTGGCTGCACTTAGGGATGAACTACTACCAAAGCTGATGTCCGGCGAGATTGATGTTTCCGCCGTCCAACTCTAAGCCGCTAAATTATCGTTTAGTTTAGCATTTGCTTCAATTTTGCTGTCTATTGGATCTAACAGCGATGCAATCTTAATCTGAGATTGCATATCAGACGGAATGCGCACTTTTACTGTTCTCATTGCTTTCCCTGATACTTCTTTGAAAGTTGTGCCACTCCCCATTGCTTCAATAGTCTCTTTATTATACACGAGTAGATAATATAGGAAAAGCGGATTAACTTTCGCGTTGGGAACAATACTTTTAAATCCTTGATTTGTGCATACAGTTTGCTCCGCAATTGCCACATAACCAATCGGAGCACGAGAGGTAAATAAAACCGTTTTAGGAGGCATAAGCTGAGCTGAACTAGATGCCAGTCCATTTTTTGTAATATTTCGTTCGCCACGCGATATGTAACGCCCCTGTAATGAAGACAAATCCTTCGGCGTTATCCAAGGAATATCGCCACCATAATAGTCTTCTCTTTGGGTTGATGGCGTCGCTCCACCTACAATTTCTCCCAAATCGTTGAGCGTGCATTCAATCCACTCAGCCATTCAAAATCTCCTTTATCCAATGTATTTTCTGTGTGCCAGCTTCACGTTCTGTTGCTTCACCATGGCATAGTGCATGGTGGTGTCGATTTTTTGATGCCCTAAGAGCTGCTGGACTTGCTCTATGGGCATTCCTTTATCTATTGCGGAGGTCGCCAGTGTTCGGCGGAATTTGTGCGGATGGACTTTTGGTAGATTCAACCTCTTTCCAAGTTCCCGTAGCCGTACTTCCACACCGCCGATTTTCAGCCGCTCATACGGCGCTTTCAATGAAACAAACAGTGCAGGACTTGTGTCTGACCGGCTGTCAAGGTAGTTTTGCAAGTGTATTTTTGTCCGTGCGTCAAAGTAAACCAACCGTTCCTTATTGCCTTTGCCAAATACCACGCATTCGCGTTCGTTGAAGTTAATATCATCTCGGTTGAGAGCGACCATTTCTCCGACACGCATACCGGAAGACGCCAAAAGATCAATCATAGCAAGATCGCGCGGGTTTCCACAATTGTCACGCATCAGTTCCAACGCTTCATCCGTGTAGGTATCTTTGATGATTTTCGCAGTTTTCACCTTATGAATCCGACGAACAGGGCTTTTTACGATAAAATCTTCATCCTCCAACCACGAGAAGAAGCTTGACAGAATGCGGCGGATGTTGTCTATTGTAACCTTACTGGATCGTCGTTCGATCTGATAAGCCGTCAGATACAGACGCAAATCTTCTGTCATGATCTGTTTCGGTTGTTTCCCGATCACAGTAATCATGGCTGCAATGGTATCCCGATAATAGCGCAATGTTTTTTCAGAGCACCCTTCGATGCGTTTTGCTGTGAGGAAAGAATCCAGCGAATGGTCTTCCTCCTGTGGCTTATCAGGTGTCTCAATGACATCTGCATTTTTGAGCGCACCATCTATGGCATTTTCAAGCGCAGACAATTGCTCATTGTTGAGATATGGCAACATTCGCCGCAATATCTCGGATTTTACTTCTTCTTTCATGTCGTTTCTCCTTGTCTTAAATGTTCAGAGCACGACATTCAGTGGCTGTTCTGTGTTTTATCCCCCGCCACTGGTGAGAGTTATAATTTAGTGGTTTTAAAGCTTGGCTATATCCAATGTGTATCCATTATTCTGCATCTCTTTTGCCAAAGATAATTTGGTTTCCTCAACATTGTCTTTGAAAGGGATATAAATCAGTCCATCTATATCAGACGGTTTTTCCATTTCTTCCGATTGAGAAAGAAGAATGGCGACTTTCTCGCGTCCAATTCTCGAAAGGAGCATTCCAAGTTCCAATACGACATTTTGTCTAACACGGTATTGCTTTTTCGTTTCGTCATTTTTGGGATACCCAATATCATCAGGAGTTGCCAAGACAATTCCAAAGTTCGCTTGCTGGGTATATTCTTCAAGTTTTTCGATAATCGTTTGCCCTGAAGAAATAAGCTGATCTAAGATCATAGGCTCCAAATCCCATCTTCTAAGCATTGCCTCAAGTTGTGTACGGGCATTATTGTCATGACCATAAACAACAAACACTTTCCGATTTTGAATTGGTGAAGTGGGGGCTTCGGATAATATTGCTACAATTTGCTCCGCGTTTTTTCCTTGACAATTTACCGTTCCTTTATCCCAACAATTTATAATGCAACCATTTGCAAGTTTCAAAACGGTTCCAAGATTATTCCCAGATCTTTTTTCATCAACAATAACTAGATTTGATTTTTTCAGAAGCCCTTTTACCTGTTCCAATGTTAAATTAACTGCCATTTTATTTACCTCCTAAAGTTTTTTATTGAATTAAACGATAATTTAGCGGCTTAGAGTTGGACGGCGGAGACATCAATCTCGCCTGACATAAGCTTGGGCAAAAGCGAGTCTCTCATAGTAGCAAGTTTCAAGTTTTCTCGATCTGCATTGAGCATGGCATCGAACAGTGGGGAAACTACGGCATCAAACTTTTTTAGTGTAACTTTATCTGCTTTGGTTGCAGGAAATGCCTTCAAAATATCTGTCTTGAGGTTAGTGAACACGCTACCATTACCTAAAGAAACCAATTCTTTTCTGATATGCTTGAAAAACAGATAGAGATAATACTTTGATAACTCGGACTTGGGGAAATACAGCCAACCGTCATGAATGCAAGTATCAACATCAAGGATTTTAGGAATACCCGGTGTTGCACTGTTTGACAAGACCAGTTCACCAGCGTGGAGAAAAACGGTCTTTTTCAAGCCTTCCTCCTTGATATGCTCCTTGATTTCAAGCACAAAGGGACTACTCAGAGAAGTTACATCCGAAATTTTGAGCCAACGAAGTCCCGAATCCGATAAATAATCCTGAATGGGGCGAGGTGAGCCTCCGCGTTTAATCTCAACAAATGTTCCCAAAGGAGCATTCGTCCATTCTGATGGTTGGATGCCACTCCATGGATTGTAATCAACAAACCATGACTCAAACAATGCTGCTGCTTGTTGCTGTAAATTATCGTTTATAGGAGGATAAATGGATATTTTTGATAATGAACTTGAAATAATTGAATTTTTTAGAGAGACAGAAACGAGGGAAACTCTTTTGTTGCCCGAAAACGATGAGAACGCAGAACAAGTATATTTATCTATAGTACAAAAGTGGGAAAAGTGGACAAACAGTTCTGGAAAATCTGATCCTCCGCCAGATTTTTTTAGCGATGAACTTGGTTATATGATGGATATTATGAGAGTTGATGATCATGGTCATCTTGGACGAAATGGAAAGAGTATTATAAATCCTACCTTGCAAAGAGAATCAGAGGTTATGCGAGAACTGAAACAAAAGGGCATTCTTGATGTGTTTCCCAATGCTCAGCCGCACCTTATTGTTGATACGAAACTGCCTACAGACGAGGATCACAATTATATTTTTTATCGTGACAATTTTAATAGAACTATCGGATCTCATATTAAAAAAATAGCAAATTACAGATTAAATCATCCGGGATTGAAAACAATTTTCTTGGTTTTTGATGAATCTTCACCGTATTTTGAAAGTTTAGAGGTTAGAAAAACGCACAAAATTGGGGATAGCTGTTTGGGGCAACCGCATTATTGGTTTTTAGATAACGCATTTGTACAAATGATAAAAGAGTCGGAAATAGATTATTTGGTATGGTTTACGCCATATAAGCATTTTGATCTATTTTCTTTGACTGGTAATAGAATCGAATTACCCAAAGTTACAGTGGTAAATGTGAAGAGGTTCAACGGACCTTTCAAAGATTACAAAGCGGAAAATATGACCAGTGCAGAAGTATAACAATAGTTTTGCGAATTTGTGCAAAAATCTGATACGATTCTTGGAAATCCACGGGTGCCTGTGAGGTCATGCCATGCTGCATACAATCCATTTATAAGTTCTAAATATGTTTATTGCTGGCGGAAATTAATACTTTTTATGTTATCAAAAATAACTTGATAATAAGAGGATGGCAAATAATGAGCAAAGTAATTAAATCACTAAAAGACTATGTAGATTACATAATGCAAAAACGCGAAAAAATGCGGAATGATGATGAGTTTTGCTCATATAGATGGTTTTTTCGTGGCCAAGAGGATTTGACTTGGTCAGTGAAGCCAAATGTTTTTAGAAATGATGAAATTTCGTTGGAAGATTATGTTATAGATAATGCATTGCGGCAGAACCCGTTTGACTTTTATGATACAAAATCTGATTTTGAAATTTTAACAAAACTTCAACATTATGGGCTTGGGACAAGATTGCTTGATGTTACACTAAATCCACTAGTTGCTCTATATTTTGCAACGGCGCCTGCAGTATCATACAAACCAAATAAAAATGGGCAGTTTACACAGACTAAAAATGATGGTGTTGTATTTTTGAGCTTTTCTCCATGGCACTCGTCAAGTGAACTTTGTATAAAAATTGCTACTGCTTTGCCTTTTATCCACTTTGATAATGACTATACTATTGAACAATTAATTGGAAAATTATTGGAAAACGGCGTGATAACAGAAGATAATAAAGTTCAATTGATAGCTAATGATTGCACTCTTTTGATTGAGTATTTGCAAAAAAGTTATTTTGCTATCTCATCTCATAGTAACGAGCGATTAATTAGACAGAGCGGGGCTTTTGTTATCCCAACTGCTATCAATATTTATTCGGAAGATAATATATTTAACAGTCGCATTGAAAAATCTCACAAAAATATGAGGGATGAATTCGCCGATGAGGATATTGTTATTCCTTCTGACTGCAAGGCACTTTTGAGAGAGGAACTGGATTTTTTCAATATTAATGAGGCTACACTCTTTCCTGAACTTGAACATCAAATGAGATACATAAAACAAACAAACATTTTTCAAGTAGGAAGTGTTCCGGATTTTAAGCTTTTTTCCAAGGAAAAAGAGACAATTTTGTATAATGATTTAACCCCAAATATTGATGAGACAATTGAGAACATAGTACCATGGGTAAGCACACAATGCAAAATTAAGTTGAAAGAAGTTCTATCTGAGCAGACTAATTTCATCGATTGGAAACTTAAAGATAATATCAAAGCGACAATCATCAAAGAAAGCAAGCGATTATTGCAAGGAGAACAATGTTTGTCGAGCAGTGAAGAAATATCGGAAATTGCTAATACAATATTGAGTTCGTTATTAAACCCGTTGCAAAGTTAATTGGCACAACTTATTAAGTAAAGGAGTCTCTTACTATGTCATTCACCGAATCCACCTACGAAAACGCGGTCATACAACTGTTTGAATCCATGGGCTACACGCATATCTACGCGCCGGACATGGGGCGGGCGGACTTTTCCGACCCGCTCATGGGTGGCGTTTTGCGTGACGCGCTGGTTCGCATCAATCGCGGCTTGCCGGTGGAGGCTATCGGTGAGGCACTCTCCAAAATCCGCAATTTTGAGGGCGGCAGTCTCGTGGAGAAGAACCGTACCTTTACAGGATATCTGCAGGACGGCGTGGAGGTCAACTATACCGTGGGTGGCGAGACTCGCGCGGCACTCGTGCGTCTTGTGGACTTCGAGAAGCCGGAAAACAATGATTTCGCGGTGGTCAATCAGTATACCTATATCGAAAACGGCAACAACCGCCGTCCCGATATCATCCTGTTTGTCAACGGTCTGCCGCTCGTTTTGATGGAGCTGAAAAGCCCTGCCAAAGAGGACGCGGGCGCAGAGGATGCCTATAATCAGCTGCGCAACTATATGCAGGACATCCCGTCCCTGTTCATCTACAACGCCGTCTGCGTGATCAGCGACCTTTCCACCAACCGCGCGGGCACGATTACCTCCGGCTTTGACCGCTTTATGGAGTGGAAAACCAAGGACGGCAGATACGAAAACACCGCCTATGCGCAGTTTGACACCTTTTACGAGGGGATGTTCCCGAAAGCCCGCCTGCTCGACATTCTGAAAAATTTCATCTGCTTCTCGGGCGACGCGCAGAAGCCGATCAAGATTTTAGCGGGTTACCACCAATATTTCGCCGTGCGCAAAGCCGTGGAAAAAGCGGTTGTCGCAACCAAAACCGACGGCAAAGGCGGCGTTTTCTGGCACACGCAGGGGAGCGGGAAATCGCTTTCGATGGTCTTTTATGCCCACCTCTTGCAGGAAGTCTTACATAGCCCGACCATCGTCGTCATGACCGACCGCATCGACCTTGACGATCAGCTTTACGCGCAGTTCTGCAAATGCGCCGGCTTCCTCCGTCAGACTCCCGTGCAGGCGGAAAGCAAGGAGCATCTGAAAGCCTTGCTTGCCGGGCGCGAGGCAAACGGCATCATTTTTACCACTCTGTTCAAGTTTGAGCGGGGAGAGGAGCCGCTGTCCGAACGCCGCAACATCGTGGTCATGGCGGACGAAGCCCACCGCGGGCAATACGGTTTTGACGAGCGGGTTGTGATGTCCGAGGATGCCGACGGAAACAAGGAAGCCCGTGTGACGGTCGGCAATGCGCGGATTCTGCATGACGCACTCCCGAACGCCACCTTTATCGGCTTTACGGGAACGCCTGTTTCCATCAAAGACCGCAACACCCGCGAGGTGTTCGGCGATTACATCGACATTTACGATATGACGCAGGCGGTAGAGGACGGCGCGACACGCCCGGTCTACTACGAAAGCCGCGTGATTCATCTGAAACTCGATCAGAACACGCTCCGCTTGATTGACGCGACCTATGACGCGCTGGAGCAGATGTCCGACAGCGCAACCATTGAGAAAAGCAAGAAAATGCTCGGGCAGATGGAAAGCGTGCTCGGCGCGGATGCCACCATTCAGTCGCTGTGCGAGGATATTGTCACGCACTACGAGCAGAACCGTGCAAATCTTCTGACCGGAAAAGCCATGATCGTGGCGTATTCCCGCCCGATTGCCATTAAGATTTACCGCAAAATCCTTGACCTGCGCCCCGCATGGAAAGAAAAAGTCGCCGTTGTAATGACAGGCGGCAACAAAGACCCCGAGGATTGGAAGGACATCATCGGCACCAAAGCGCACAAGGAAGAACTGGCACGCCGATTCAAGGACAACGACGACCCGCTCAAGATTGCCATTGTCGTGGATATGTGGCTGACCGGATTTGACGTGCCGTCGCTTGCCACCATGTATGTGTACAAGCCCATGTACGGTTACAATCTGATGCAGGCGGTTTCCCGCGTGAACCGCGTGTTCAAGGACAAAGAGGGCGGACTGATTGTCGATTATGTCGGCATTGCTTCGGCGCTGAAAGAGGCGATGAAGGAGTATTCCGCCCGTGACCGCCAGAAGTACGGCGATATGGACATCGGAAAGACCGCCTATCCGAAATTTCAGGAGAAATTGCAGGTCTGCCGCGATCTGTTCCATGGGTACGATTTCAGTAAATTCTACACGGGAACGCCCCTGGAAAAGGCGCAGGCGATCACCGGCGGCGTGAACTTTGTCCTTGACGCAAAAGCTCCGAAACGCAAGGAATTATTTGCAAAAGAGGCGCTTCTCCTGCGGCAGGCGCAGTCGCTTTGCTCCAGTATGACCACCGAAGAGGAGCGGCACATGGCGGCATACTTTGAGGCGGTGCGTTCCGCTGTGATGAAGATCACCATGGGTGGCGGAAACGGTAAGCCGCTGTCGCTGAAAGAAATCAATTCACAGATTAACGAGTTGCTCAAGGCGAGCATTCAGTCCGAGGGCGTGATCAATCTGTTTGAAAGCGCGAAGATGGGGGAGAAATTCTCTCTGTTCGATCCTGCGGTACTGGAAGAAATCGCCCGCATGAAGGAGAAGAACATCGTGGTGGAAATCCTGCGCAAGCTGATGGCAGAACAGATCGCCATTTATAAGCGCACCAATGTGGTGCAAGCCACTACATTTTCGGATAAGATCACCCTGCTGATGAACACCTATTATAACGGGCTGATCACCAATGAGGAGGTTATCAAAGAGCTTCTGAAAACGGCGGAAGAGATCAACGCCCTGCGCAAAGAGGGTGAGAAACTGGGCCTGTCGGAGGAAGAACTTGCATTTTATGATGCGCTGACCAAACCGGAGCACATCAAGGATTTTTACGAAAACGAGATGCTGATTGCTTTGACGCGGGAGCTGACCGACATGCTTCGCCGGAACCGCACCATAGACTGGCAGAAGAAAGAGACTGCCCGCGCCGGAATGCGAAAGATGGTCAAGCGGCTACTCAAAAAGTACAAATACCCGCCGGAGAAATACGAGGATGCCATCGAAACCGTCATGAGCCAGTGCGAGCTCTGGACGGATCAGGCGGAAATTTAATATAAGGAGAATATCATGGGAGTAATTTATATTCTGACTAATCCGTCATTTCCTGAATATGTGAAAATTGGGGATGCAGATAACATTGAAAAGCGGCTTCAGCAATTGAACCGCAGCGAATGCATTCCGTTTGCTTTCCGCATATTTGCTACATATGAGGTTAGCTCGCGCCTGTCTGACCTGAAAATTCATTCGATCATAGACAAGCTGAATCCCAACCTGCGTTCTATCGAAAATTTTGACGGGAAACAGCGCGTGCGGGAATTTTACGCTATGTCACCGGAAGATGCATACTCCATTCTTGAGGCAATCGCCGAGATTCACGGATGCGGGGACAAGTTGAAACTTACCTCCATGAACGCTCAAGAAAAACAAGCAGAAGAAACCGCCGAAGACATAAAGGAGGAGAGGAAAGAACGGTTATCGCCGTTTTCCTTCTCTGCTTGCGGCATTCCGGTCGGAGCGGAGATTGAGTTCTGCACATACACACAGAAACCGTCAGGGATTATTTGCACGGTTGCCGACGATAAGCATATAACATACAACGGAAAAACATGGTCTCTTTCTGCGCTTGCAACAGAACTGCTTCAGGTAAAGTGGCAGGTCGCCGGTCCGCGTTATTTCAAATATAACGGCGAGTGGCTCAATGACATCCGTCAGCGGTTAGGCGTATAAGCGGTTTCATCCCCCAATATCTCCCTCGCTGTAGTCAAAGAAAAAGCCCCGACCGAGACTGCAAAATTGTTTGTGGATACAACTCCGAAACACAAAATTGCATTTTCGATGCTCAAATTTACAGTTTTCTTTTTCGACATTTCGAGAAAAGCTTTCGAAAAAGCCGGAAAAGCCCTGAAAACAGCGCCTTTTGTGTCGTTTCGTGCAAAACCGTGATTTCGGATAAATGGTAGAGATGCTATCCGAGCGGAAAAATCGGCTCTTTCGTCAAAGCGACTTTTTGTTGTGCTGCTTTCGGCGTTCATGCCATCAGAATGAAGGCGTAAAGCCTGGTGCAGACGCTGTTTTCAAAGCAAGATCTCAAAATGAAGTCTTGCAACGGTATCAAGGCCTCATTCTGAGGCCTTGATAGTCAATGTCCCCCGTTGTCCGAAATTCATTCCGCAATGGCATCTTGATCAAGTCGCAAAACATGGTAAAGTCAAAACATCAGAACAGAAGGAGGTGTTACAATGGCGACGAAAAAATATGAAAGCATGCGCATTATGTCCCTTGAAGGCAGTGTGGTGTTCAAAAATGACGGTTTTACCGCCACCAAAGGCGGCAAGCCCGATCCCAAGGCGTTCAGAGGCGTTCTCGATGAGAGCCTTGACACCTTGAAGCTCGCAGAGGTGTACGATCGGCACAAAAGCGAGCTTGCTTACCCTTATCTCGACGGCAAGAAGCGATTCTGCCGCGCCGTTGTGAGCCTTTCCTTCAACCGTGCGATCAAGCTGTACGAGTCATACGGCAACCGCTACGTTCTGAACGGTCACAGCGTCACCGACGCGGATATGCAGGATCATGTCTGTATCGGCACCGTAGGCGGCAAGCCGACGCTGATCGCCATAGACGTCTTCTTCCGGGAGAATAGCGGATATATCCCCGTGGAGAAACCGATTGCGGAAGATATCCTCGGCAAGTATTTCAAATATGATGCTGATACGCGCTCATATAAGCGAAGCGACAAGACCATCCCCACGGATATCAGCTGCCGGGAGATCCGTGAGCATCTCTACACCCATGGCTTCGATATTGACGGCATCCATTATGTTCGCTACAAGCGAAGCGCTGGTGCAAGCCGCGACGGTCGTTGCCTTTTTATCGCAGAACCGCTGTATGCGGATATGATGGCATGGAGCTCCTGCGACCTTTCTGCCGACACTGCCTCCGATCAGGCTTCCTGGCAGGCGTATATCGCGCTTACGCTCAGCAGCATCGAGAGCACGATCAGGCTTCCCAAGAAATCCATCCTTATTATTCGCGACAGAGTCAGCCGCTTTACCGAAAACGTGATATGCGTCAAGGAAACCGATACGCACGACCTTCGGGCAGAGGAGGAAGAAACCGAGATCGAAAACGTCATCTGGGACGGCGAGGCTCTGCTGGATGCCGAGATATTCAACGCGAACGGATACGGCACACGCGGTATGATGCTTCTGCGCAACCGTTTCTTCAAGACCTGTGCATTCAACACCAACCTGCAGGATTGGTTCTTTGATAACGACATCACACAGGTAAGCCGACTTGCGGGCTATACCACGGCGCGCGATATCAAGGACATTAAGCTGGTCATCACCGAGAGCAGTGTGAAGTACTTCAAGTTCATGCCAAAGGATATGCCCTTCGAGCAGAAGTGCAAACGCTTTCTCGACGCGCTCTACGAAGGCAAGAACAGCTCTGTCTTCGGTGTTGTCAAGGCTGACCACGATGCCCCGCTTATGGACGGCATGATGGCATATACCAACTATCAGCTTCTCAATACCATCGGGCTCACCCGTGAGGGCGTCGGCAAGCTCCTTGAGCCTTCCTTTGAGTATCTGCAGGATATGCTGAACCGTTCTCCTTTTATGCGCTATCAGATCAATATGACCACAGACCACGCCACCATTGCGGAAAATGAAGTCCCCGACCTTGCAAATACCGCCGGGATACCGTTCTCGATATGAGCTGTCGCACGCCGCTGTTTGAGCAGACCGAATTCTACAAATCCTTCCGCAGCGACACCGTCAGGTATTTTAAGGAACGGCTGAGAAAAGGACGGATCGCAGTCAGCGGTAACTATCAGGTGCTGTTCGGTAACGCCTATGAATTTTTATGGGCGCTCACCGATGAGAGCTACGAGCCGACCTTTTCCTTCTCATTGGATGACGGACAGGTCTGTACCACGGGTTTTGCTCACGGGGAAATGGTGCTCTGCGCCCGCAGTCCTCACATCACCATGGGCAACCTCTACCTCGCGCAGAACGCACACTGCTATGACCTTCTGCGCTATTTTAATCTTACGCCCAATATTATTTGCGTGAATGCGATTGAAAGCAATATTCAGCAAAGGCTTAACGGTTGCGATTACGATTCCGACTCTATGCTCGTTACCAACGACGAGTGGATCATTGCAGGCGTGACCGGTTGCTATAATATTCTGAAAGTCCCCGTTTGCAAGGCAGAGCCTATCGGCAAGACCGACTATGAGAACACGCCGAGAAGCCTCGCGGCACTTGACCAGACCATCGCCAAAAATAAGATTGGAGAAATTGTTAACCTCTCCCAGTTCCTCAACTGTTTACTCTGGGATGGGCTCTTCACCGAGCAGGGCGACCATCACCCGATGGATATCTATCACGACATCTGTATCCTCGCCGTACTGTCGGGCATGGAGATCGACAAGGCAAAGCGTTTGTACTCTGCCGACTCCACCAAGGTGCTCTCACGCCTGCGCCATTACCGCCAGAACTATAAGAGGGATCACGGCGGCAATCTGCCTGCCTTCTACAAGTATATCGTGGGAGATGAAACGCCCGACGTTGGTGAGAACAGCGCTCACCTTGAAGCGCCCATGGCTTTCGTTCACGACGCGGTGGATGCCTTCCCCGGCAGAGCAGCCTACACAAGGACGCTCTCTCTGTCAGATCTCTTTGAGCTTGATGCAAGCGATGCAGGCGCAAACGATACCCACAAGAAGCAGAATATTATAAAGGCGGTCAAGGAGGCTCACACCAAGATCACGGCGATGCAAACTGCCATGAAGGAAGCCTCGGATGATGAGAAGCTCATCCTCTGCGATGAGGCAAACGAGGTCTATAAGGCCTGCCTCAAAATCGTCTCCAAGAACGTGGCGAACGATCATATCCTCTGCATGCTTCTTGACGAGATCGACCATCCCGACAAATCGAAATACGATATCAAGTCGGCGCGGTATCTGCTCTTCGCAAGCCTGCTCTACGAGGACAACCGCAGGCTCCTTTCCAAGATCAAAACGGTCGAGGGCTTCGAGCCTTATGACCTTGTCAGAGTGGATCCCGAAAGCGTTCCCGAAGGATACCGCACGGAAGATATCTATGGTTTTCCTCACGGACATCTGCTGATCAAATAACAGAAACAACACACCCATGAGTGTCGAGAAATTCTCTCGGCGCTCTTTTTTATTCCCAATGAAAGGAGATTTTTATTGCACCATTATCAAAACAAACGTGACACCCCCGGCGATTTCTTTCCGATGCCCAAAGCCGCCTTTCGGCTGGGGCTTGATTCGGGAGAGATCGCCGTTCTCGCATTCCTGATGTACTGCGAGGACAGAAAGACTTACCAGTGCC
>ENA-ORMR01002192-ORMR01002192.1-human-gut-metagenome-genome-assembly--contig:-NODE-2192-length-12721-cov-18.384968_pt1 | contig 12721 bp, 15 predicted proteins | sample MGYA00242107_ERZ509003 | MGnify/ENA primary metagenome ERZ509003 (study PRJEB26280, sample SAMEA2338699) | human gut metagenome | biome: human gut; feature: human-associated habitat; material: faeces... | reverse complement strand
TCTGAGTTTGAACCTCTTTTTTATTTTTAGAAGCTGTTTATTTTTTTACAGCCCCCTATGCTTTTCTTATACATGAGCAAAAGCATTAACACGCAATTCTCTTACAGTATAAACTGGTACTTCTGGTATTTCAATTCGAGCGGTGTTCTTGTCATAAAATTCAACTTCCCAGTTCATATGCTGGTTAATATAGGCTATAGAAATATCAATCAATTTATAAATATTATCATTAACCTCTGATAACATCTTAAAAATTAATTCTTTGATTTGTAGCATAAACTGCCATTTTCAAAACAGTTGATAACAGAACTTAGATCATATACAAATAATTTTTCTTTGAAGACACTATGATATGAAGTACTATTTCTTTTTTTTCCTCGTTAACCTTATAAAATATAATATTTTGTTTACATACTAGTGCCCTATATCCCTGTTTAGCAATTGGTTGATAACTTGGTACTACACCAATATAAAGAAATTCACTAAGATTATTAATTTGTATTTCTAAAAAATCTAGATATTCTATGGCTTCCTTTTTAGAAAAAGTAGCATTGATATAAAGAATAATATCTGTTAATTGATCATTGAACTTATCAGTTCTAATAACTGAATATTTCATTATAATTCAAGCTTCTTTCTAATATCATTAAAAGTATCAGTAACAGGTTTAACTCTATTATTTCTAACATCATCTTCGGATTCGGATAGCATTTTTAACAATTCTAATTCAGATTGCATTTGATTAAATTGTTCTAGACTTAAGATTACTGTATCACCATGACCATTTACTGTAATATATACAGGTTCTCTAGTTTCTTTACATAAATTAGAAATTTCATTATATTTATTTCTTAGTTCTGCTGATGGTCTTATATTTTCCATGCTTATCATCTCCTATCGCTATTATATCATAATTATGATAGGAGATGATAATTTTTTTTGTTGTTTTATTATGAACAAGTCTGAAATTAAAGAAATACAATCTTAAATGCTTTGAAAAAAATCCAGGATAACGAAAAAAAAGACAATAGAAATTAATCTATTGTCTAACTTAAAATATATAGCATCCAAAAACCTAAAAACCCCCATATCGAATTTATGTGTTTTTAGCTTTATAATGTGCTTTTTTGGTAGTCGAGACGGGAATCGAACCCGTGATTGAACCTTGAGAGGGTTCCGTCTTAACCACTTGACCACTCAACCATATTCTTGCTTAGCGCTTCTATATAATACCATACGCTAGGCAAGAATGCAAGAACTTTTTTTTATTTTTTAGCTTTTTTTATTCAAGTTCCAATGAACCTGTCGCCAAATTATAATAAACACCTTTGGCTTTTATTAAATCATCATGATCCCCTCGTTCAATTATATGACCATGATCAAGGACCATTATTGCATTAGAATTTCTAACAGTTGATAATCTATGTGCTATAACAAAAACAGTTTTTCCTTCCATTAAGCTATCCATTCCAGCCTCAACTAAAGCCTCAGTTCTTGTATCAACAACAGATGTAGCTTCATCAAGTATTAAAATAGGTCTTTTTGATACTGCCGCCCGAGCAATAGAAAGTAATTGTCTTTGACCACTAGACAAATTAGATCCGTCAGAATAAATCATGGTATTATAACCATCAGGCAATCTTTTAATAAAGCCATGAGCATTTGCAAGCTTTGCTGCTTCTTTTATCTCTTCATCAGTTGCCTTAAGATTACCATATCTTATATTATCCATAATTGTACCTGTAAATAAATGCGTATCTTGAAGAACAATACCTAAAGAATTTCTTAAATCAGCTTTCTTTATTCTTCTAGCATCAATACCATCAATGGTAATTGTTCCTCCTTCAATTTCATAAAAACGATTAATTAAATTAGTTATGGTTGTTTTACCAGCTCCTGTTGAGCCGACAAAAGCAATTTTTTGACCGGGTTTAGCATAAAGAGATAAATTTTCAAGAATTCTTTTTCCAGAATAATATGAAAAATCAACATTAAAAAATCTTACATCACCATTAAGTGGAACTAATTCTTTATTATCACACCAATAATAATCTCCTTTTTGATCTTCAATTAAAGTGACATTTCCATCATCAACCTCAGAAATTTCATCCATTAATTTAAAAATACGCTCTGCTCCTGCAAGACCATTTAATAAAATATTAGCTTGATTTGTAAATTGATTAATTGGCATTGTTCCTTGTCTTACTAATACAAGAAAGGCTGAAATACTTCCAAGGGAAATATCAACAATTGGAATATAATCAAGAGCTATTAAACCACCAACAATAGCAACTACAGCATAATTAATATAACCAATAGAAACAACCATAGGAATTAATGAAAAAGAATAACGCATTGCCTCATAAGATGATTTTTTAAATTCATTACTTCTTTTTTCAAATTCAATCAAATTTTCATCCTCATGATTAAATACTTGAACAACCTTTTGACCGGAAATCATTTCTTCAACAAAACCATTAACATTTGCCATTACCTTACTAGATTTTGCATAAGCAGCTTTACTTCTTTTAGATGCATAAATTAAATATGAGAACATAATAGCATAAAAAACTAAGCAAATAAGCGATAAAAGCCAATTAAGAATAAAAATAATTATCATTAATCCAACTATATGAATAAAATTAGATATTAAAAGCGCAAAGGCATTATTTATCGCCTCAGAAACAGAATCAATATCATTAATATATAATGACATTATTTCTCCATGTGTTCTTCGATCAAAATATGCAAGTGGAAGACTTTCCATTCTTGAAAACATATCCATACGCATTTCATAAATAACCTTTTGAGCTAATCTTGCCATTATTTGTGAATAACCAAGGGTTGATAATACGCCAACAGAATATATAATAATTTCTAAAGCAATCATTTTATAAACTTCTGATAAACCAGAAGTGGACGTTATACTATCAATAATTGGCTGAAACATAAATGTACCAAGCAGGTTAGCACCACTTGATAAAATAACTAATATACCTACTAATAGCATTAAGCACTTGTGGTGTCCTAAGTAGGATATAAATCTTTTTAAAGTAGCCTTTAAATTATCAGGCCTTTTTCTAGCTTGTATGATTGCCATTTGAAACACCTCCTAGTTGAGTATCACAAAGTTCTTTATAAATTTGTGATAAATTATAAAGTTCTTTATGCGGAGCTTTAGACACAATTTGGCCCTCATCAAGAATGACAATTTCATCTGCGTCCATAACAGATGTAACTCTTTGTCCAATAATAATATTAGTAACGCCTTTAATACTCCTTATATTATTTAAAATATTTCTTTCTGTTTCCATATCACATGCACTTGTTGAATCATCAAAAATAATTATTTTAGGATGCTTTAACAATGCTCTTGCAATACATAGCCTTTGTCTTTGCCCTCCCGATACATTTACACCACCTTGGCCTAAATCATAATCAAGACCACCAGGTAAAACATTAACAAAATCTAAAGCACAGGCCATTTTTAAGGCTTCGTTAATCTCATCATCGGTTGCATTATTATTTCCCCATTTTAGATTTTCTCTAACAGTACCCGAAAAAAGGATATTATTTTGTAAAACAATTGCAATATTATCTCTTAAATTCTTTAGATTATATTGTTTTACATTAATTCCATCGATTAAAACTTCCCCCAAAGACACATCATAGAGTCTTAATATTAAAGATACTAAAGTTGTTTTAGCACTGCCAGTTCCACCCATAATACCTAAGCTCATTCCTTGTCTAATTTTAAGATTAACATTTTTTAAAGAATATTCTTCGCTAGCTTCTTTATACTTAAACGAAACATCGCTAAATTCAATATCTCCATTTTTTACCTTTTCATCACCCATAGCTGTAATTATTGGCTTTTCATCTAAAACCTCAGCAATACGAGATGCTGATGCAAATGACCTATTCATTAAAATAAAGACATTAGAAAGCATCATAATTGAATTAACAACCTGAAGTACATATGATAATAATGCCGATAATGTACCAACTTCTAAGTTATTATTATGTACCATCTTTGTACCAAGAGTTAGTAATATTACTGTAACAGCATACATAGTAAGCTGAAATGATGGTTGATTTAATGCTGCGATTTTAATAGTATTAGTTGTTGTATTACAAACATTTTTATTAGCATTATTAAATTTTTCCTCTTCATAATCCTCTCTTACATAGCTCTTTACTGTTCTAATAGCAGTCACATTTTCTCTAACAACTAAATTCAAATTATCAATATCTTTTTGAAGCATTCCATATCTTGGTGCTGTATAACGAATGATAAAAAACATAATTAAAGCTAAAATTGGAAGAGCAATGCAAAAAATCCACGCAAGTTTAGGTGCCATAACAAATGACAAACCAACACCCATAATAAAAGCCATTGGACCTCTTAATAATGGTCTTATACTTCCAGATAAAGATTGCTGTACAACTTGAATATCATTTGTAGTTCTAGTAATTAAAGACGATGTTTCAAAATGATCCAAATTAGCAAATGAAAAGCTTTGAATACTTTTATAAACCTCAAGTCTTAAATTATATACATAATTACTAATAGCTCTTGCATTAAAAATTGAATACATATGACCTGTAATAACTGAAAGTATAGCACATCCAATAACAATGCCACCATACATTAAAATAGCATTCATATTTCCTTGCTCAATTCCCTTATTAATAATATCCTTCATTACAAAAGGAATAACAAGTTCAAAAGCGCACTCTATTATTATTAAAAGAATTGATATAATCATATCTTTTTTATCATATTTTAAATGGCTTAATACCTTTTTTAAATCCTTCATATTATACCTCAAATAATTAAATCAAACTTTTTTAAATTAATATCTAAATGATACATATAATATTCAAAAATAAATTTATATATATTATCTAAATCGACCTTTAAATTATTTATTTCCTGTTTAATATCAAAATAATAAACCCTTTTTACTTCTTCTAATTCAAAATATGATGTAGTATCACTTTCACAATATGCTTGTCCCAATCTTATGTCTAAGTATTTAGCCTTACCACCACAGTTAACGCAATAGTCAAGCTCTGGTTTAATTCCGAGTGGCTTTAACATCTTAATTAAATAAACGGCTGTAAGTAACTTTGCACTTTCACCTTTTTCAATTAAATTTAAAACCGTAATTAAGAAATTATAAATTCTTTGATATGGTAAAAATCCATCAAGAGCTCTTGTTACTTCAAGCATCATACTAACATAAGAAAGAGCTTTAATGTCTTTTTTTATATTATCATAACGATTTATTAGACTAAAATCAATTAAAGATGGAAAATCACTATCCGTAATTTCCATCTCACAATTGTTTAATATTTCTGAAAAATTAAAATTTTTATTTTTATATCCCTTTGTCCCAAGAGCTCTTATAGAAAGAAGACCCTGCTCTGTTAGCATATAACAAATTTTAGAATTTTCTTTATAATCAATGCTCCTTAGAACGATTCCTTTTAGCTTTACGCTCTTCATTTAAAGCTTCCTCCTTAGCAAGCTCCTCTCGATATTTTAAGTAATCCTCAACCTTGCCCGTTTTCTTAAATTTATCAAAATACTTATTGCTCAAACTTACACCTCAATAATATTATGTGTAAATTTGGCAAATTAAAACAATTTAATCTTAAAAACTATCCTTTTCGTAACCAAGAGCTTTAAGATAATCAGGACGATTTGTCCAATCTTTTTTCACTTTAACCCATAATGTAAGATCAGCCTTTGAGCCTAAAAGACGATTAATATCACGTCTTGCAAGCTCCCTGACCTTTTTAAGCATTGCGCCATTCTTACCAATTACAATTTGTTTTTGCGAATCTCTTTCAACAAAAATAGTTGCATATATTTCGACTCGTCCCTCTTCAATTTGCTTCATTGAATCAATTACACAAGCAATTGAATGAGGTACCTCCTCATTTGTAAAATATAAAAGCTTTTCACGTATTATTTCTGATACGATAAAACGTTCCGGATGATCAGTTATAACATCATCTGGATAAAATTTAGGACCTTCAGGTAAAATATTAATTATACTTTTTAAAAGTTCATCAATATTAACCCCTGTTTTAGCTGAAATAGGAAAAATTTCTTCAAATTTCATTTCATTCATATAGGATAAAATTGCTCGGTCGATATCTGATTTGTTTTTTAATAAATCAACTTTGTTCAAAAGCAAATATACGGGTCTTTTTACATCCTTAAGACGTTCAAGAATCATTCTATCCCCAGGACCTAGAGTTTCATTAGCATTAGCCATAAATAAAATAGCATCTTGTCCTGCTATTGCATTATAACTTGATTCATTAAGTCTATTTCCTAATTCAGATTTTGGCTTATGAATTCCTGGTGTATCTGTAAAAATTATTTGTGCCTCATCAGTAGTTAAAACGCCTAAAATGGTATTTCTTGTTGTTTGGGGCTTATCTGACATAATCGCAATTTTATGACCAATTACACGATTAAGAAAAGTTGACTTTCCAACATTAGGACGGCCAATAATTGTTACAAAACCTGATTTATAATTAGGCAAGATCATCAAAACTGTAAGGAAGTAAATCCTTTACAGTAACCTCCTTTGTAAGACCTCTTGTATTTGCAAGAACAACTACTAAATCCTTGCTTAAAAGTTCATTCATAACTTGACGACAAGACCCACATGGTGAAATAGGACCCACAGTTGCACCCACAATACACATTTTAACAACATCTTCTTTTAAATTATAGCCAAGATTATGAGCAGTAAACATTGTACTTCTTTCAGCACACATACATGAACCATATGCTGCATTTTCAATATTACAACCCGTAATATACTTACCATCTTTCATAAGTAGGGCCGCACCTACTTTGAATTTAGAATATGGTGAGTAACTTTTATTCATTCCTTCAATAGCTTTTAAAATAATTTCTTCCATCTCTATTTCCTTTCTAAGCCAGCTTGCTTTAATATTTCATCTTGACGAGTAAACATTACCTTTTCATCTGCTTCAGTCATATGATCATATCCACATAAATGTAGATATCCATGAACAGCTAAAAATCCAACCTCACGCTCCACTGAGTGACCATAATCTGAAGCTTGTTCAATTGCTCTATCAATACAGATAAAAATATCCCCAAGCTCATCCTCTGCAAAATAATTGCATTCATCATTATCATTTAAAGCAAAACTTATAACGTCAGTAATCTTGTCAATATGTCTATAATCACGATTTATTTGTCTTATTCTATCATTATCTACAAAAATGATATTAAATTCACGGTTATCATCGACATGATTAAATATACCCCTTATTAAATTTTCATAAGCAGTTGTATCTGCACTAATCTCACTTGTAAAATTAATTTCCATTGTACCACACCTCGGTTATTAAATTATACACTTTTTTTCTTTAAAATCAAAGTGTTTTATCGTCCTTACTTGCTAAAATAAGATCTTCTATTTTATAATTACCTTTTAAAGCTGCACCAGTAAGAAGCTCAATTTCATTTTTTCTTAATATATCAATTTCTTCTTTGCTTGAAACTTCATCTATAATTGTATTAATATTAAATATTTTTAAAAAATCTTTTAATGCTTTAAGCTCAAATGGTTGTATCTCATTATATTTAATTAAATAATATTTAGCGTGATATTTAAGTGCCTCTTCAACTGAAGAAACAATTAAATTAACATACTTTAAATCTAAATTCGCTGTAATTTTATTTAATTTTAAATAAACATTCTTAGGATTTATTTTAAAGAAACGAAGCTTATCATAATAAAAATCTATGAAATCAAAGGATAAAGTTTCGCTATGGATTGGAATAACGAGATTAAATACACCACCAATTTCTTTTTTAAAATTATTAAGTTCCATCAAAGCATGTGAAACCAGATAGCGATCAATTAAATTCTCAAGTCCTCTTTTTTTAATAATTTGTTCAAAATAAGTATTTTCTACCAAGGCATTAGTTAATTGAGGCCTTGCAACATAAGCAAATATTCCCTTTGATGCAAAATCAGCAATTTGATTATATGTTACTCTAATTAAACCTTTATCAATAGCCTCAGAAAGATGAAGTTCCATCTGAAAATCATAAAAAGCCTTATTTGCAACGTTAGAATCATAATATGCCAAATTGTTTTTTAAAGTATTATCTTTTTTTAACCCTAAAAGCGTATTATTTAGCATATCTATTATTTTATCTAGTGAATACTTAGGGCTTTTAAGTAAAATTCTTAAAATGGCACCATTAAAATATAATCTAACTCTATTGTTTAATAAAAATAAATCATCTGATAACTTATCTAACATTTTAGAAAAAATTTTAATCGTATTTCTTTCATCATTATGATTAGTAACAATGAAAAATTTATCGCTATCATAATGATATATTGAAGCATTAAATTGTAAAGCCATTTTATCAAGCTTTACGCCTATAGCTTTTATCAAATCATTATGAAATTTAAGACCATAAACATCATTATATTTTTTAAAATTCTTCGCATCTATAAGCATAATACTAAATTTTTTAGTTTTATATAACTCATTAAGATCTTTTTCCAAAGCCTTTTTTGATTTAATATTTACAAGGGAATCCGCCAAAGCTTCTTCTTTTAGGTCATTTTCTTCTTTATCCTTTATAGTAATATCTTCAATTGACATTACAGCAATAAAACTAGTTTTGAGTTCATAAACACTAATATCACTTTTAATTAATCTCTTATCATTTAACCTATATCTAATATTTGCTGATTTAAGATTACCCGTAGTTAATTTTTCGATAATTCCTTTAAACTCAGGCTTCGAAACTGAGCCAATTAGCTCATAATATTCATCTAATCTTAAAATATTAATATTAACATCTAATATATTTCTAGCCACATCATTTAAAAATAAAACATTATCAATTATTTTTATATAACCACTTTTTTCTTTAGAAAGATAAAAATCTTTTAGTTTTTCATCAAGTTCAAGATTTTCTCTTTCAATTTGACGTTTTATATATTCACTTAATATATAAGAAAAAACTTTTAAAATCTCATAATCAATATTTTCTTGTTTTTCTTTAAAATAGTAAGCAATTGCTCCTAAAGGTTGTGGTCCTAAAAAAGGGAAAATAACCTTTAAATAATAACAAGATTCTTTAAGCGTCACAATATCAAAATCGACATCAGTAGAATAATATTCTTCTTGATTTAAATATGAATTATAAATCTTTGAAGTTCTAATAGCATCTTCATCTTTAAAGGTTTTATCATAAAGCCTTCCATCTTTAAACTGATAACCATATAATCCATCTTGCTTTTTAAAAATTATTTGTGCTTCAGCGTATTTAACTTGTTTGTTTATTTCAATCAATGCTTTTCTTATAGGCTCTCTTTGATTCTTACTAATTTCATTTAAAAGTTTGATTGCTTCATTTAAAATCTTGTAATACCCAGAAGCATAAGTGTTTAATGTTACATCTATACGAGGTTTTAATTCATATTTTGGGGTTGAATTTGTTTTTTCAACTTTAGTTTTTGAAATATTATTTTGTATATCTGATGTATTTGAAGGTGTATTTTTAACATCACTATTATCATTATTTTCGAATTGATTAATAATATCCAGTTTTTTTTGAATTTGTTTATTAATTGAGGGCTTTTTTTCTTTTACCAATAAGTCATCGGATTCATTTGTTTTTTTTATTTCTTCTTCAATTAATTCAATTGAATAATTGTTATTCAATCGTTTATAAAGAAGAAGTGTTGTTTCTAGATATGCCAATTTAAACTTTTTTTGTGCTCTTAAGGCGATTTCCTGGAAATTAGAATCAACAATTGAAGCTTTTCTTAGCTCATTTTGGGCCATAAAATATTTTATACATATATTAGAATAATAAGTTTTTTCATCATTGGTTAAATCAGCTTCTAATTTTTTTGCCGCGAAATTATAAGCATCAACAATATTGCTTTCTAAAAGAAAATAACATTTATAAAAATCAATTTTAGCAATTTTCTCTTCATCATGAATTTTTAAATAAAAATCCCTAACTTTTTCATAATATTTATCAAAGTCATTTTTATTATTTTCATTATAGGAAAACTCAATTAATCTTTCATATATTCCAACAAGCTCTTTTTCATCAATATTTTCCTCAAGATAAATAAGAATTTGTCTCTTCTCGCTTTCTATATCGCCAATAAAACGATAATATGCAATCATATCTTTTGTATATTTATCATGATCAATTAAAAGTAAGTGGTCTTCTTTTATCTTAATATACTTTAATGCATTTGAAGCATCATTTAAATCAAAATAAATATCTTTTAAAATATCACATAGAACAATAACGTCATCATTTTGAAGCATCCAAAAATTACGTTCAAGTGGCAATATAATTTTTAAAGCCTCATCATCATTTTTCAAAGAATGTAATACTGAAGCCTTATAGCAAAGAGCTTTATAATAATCATTTGATTCAGAGTTCAAAGTTTGAATATACTTATCAATTTTTTTTACTGTATCTTTGCTAGCTTCAAGTCTTTTTAAGGCTTCAAAATTCATTACACTCACCTTCATTCAAAGTCATTTTTTAAAATAGGAATACCCTTTTCAATTAAAATATAAGTACCATTCTTCAAAGAGCCAGGATTTAAAAGGTAATGCCCATTTATATCTTGAGCTAGAGCCTGATGCGTATGCCCAAATAAAATATATTTACAATTTAATTCCAAGCCACGATAATAAATATTGTCGTAACGATTCTTAACATTATACAAATGTCCATGAGTAATAAGCATTTTTCCGTAAATCGAATCTAAAATAATCTCATCCTTACCCTCAAAATCACAATTTCCTCGAACAACAATAGCATTCATTTTTTTTAAGAAGCTTAAATCATCTTGTGCATCGCCTAAATGAATAATTTGATATCCAGGATATCTTGAAATTAAATTTATAAGCTTAGAGCCAATGCTATGAGTATCAGATATTACTAGATAATTCATTTAAAAAAACACCTAATCTTTCTGTTGCTATATGACGATGAGAAATTTTATTTTTTTCTTCCATTGACATCTCAGCCATTGTTTTATTCAGGCTTGGTATTAGGAAATAAGGATCATATCCAAAACCATTATGACCTCTTGCAACATCAATAATTTCACCATGAATTTGTCCCTTAAAAAAATGAGGTTTAGAGTCAAAGTAGCATATTACACATTCATAATATGCACTTCTATCTTTAATGCCTTGCATTTTTTTTATAAGTAGTGCATTATTTTTTTCATCATTACACTCAAGTCCAGCAAAACGATGAGAATAAATGCCAGGGGCACCATTTAAAGCATTTACACATAGTCCTGAATCATCTGCAATAACAGGGACATTATATTTTTTATAAATTGTTTGAGCCTTAATGAGTGAATTTTCCTCAAAAGTTTTTCCTGTCTCTTCGATTTCGTCATTAAAGCCTATATCTGAAAGTGACATAATTTCAATATTATTAAGCATTTCTTTAATTTCTGCTATTTTATTTTTATTACTAGATGCAATAATTAATTTCATATAAAAAACCTCAACTTCAAATCTATTTTAACACAAATTATGCTTCGTTTAAAGAAAAAAACGAATCGTTTAAATTAAGCCTTATTAAATTTAAAAGATAATCAAATTCATCATTTTCAATTTCAACATTTACAACATTGTCAGATACATTTAGACTAATTTTATTAAGACGTTCAATATAGCTTATAAAATTACGCTCATTTATTATTAAATAATTAATTTTAACACAATTGTTGTCCATATAATATATTCTTCTTTTTTAGATTTTGATTCTTCTTTAAATTTTGGAATTTTAATCTCATATCCTACAATTAAATTTCTAATATATCCAGATTGAGATAAATTTAATTTTGAAGAATCTCTTTTTAAAATAAATTTTTCATCATCACTTAAAAAAACATTAACTTTATTATTTCTTATTCTCATAATTTAACGTCTCCTTTCTAAAATTTAAGGGTATGGGAATTCCCATAATAGAATTTGTATAGGAGTACAAATTCAGTGCTTGCCAGACAAAATATGTGAGTACGTCCTCACATATTTTCAGTATAAATTAGTTCTTTTAAAATTATTTCTTCTGCTATATCTTTTATATTATTCATTTTACCTATCCATAACATTTGATTACTACTTTTTAATTCTTCAGTAATATTTTCTTTTTCAGCTAATTCTTTAATTAACTTCTGCACCATCTCCATAACAGTAGTATCGATATCATGAAGATATTCATTTAATTTATCACTAACAAGTAAATCAAAATATAATCCTAGTTTGAACTTCTTAATATAATTTAATCTTAATAATCCATATTTTCCTATATTATATTGTTTTTTATTTTCTAATATTAAATCTGACAATAAATAATTACCTTTTTAGTGTAACTAATATTCATAACAGTTCTCCATTCCTTTTCATATTTATTTGACTTTAATTGTTATACATATTTTGTTACACAATGACCATCGCCACCCCCTGCATTTATATGATTAGATATAACAACAACATCATCTCTATTGCCAAATGCATTAAGTATTCTTTTCACTCTTTCTTTATGACTTAATGTTTCATCTGTTGTCCTAGTCATATATGTAGGAATTCCTAAATCTTTAAATCTATCATTCATATACTTAGATATATTTAAAGTATAATC
>ENA-ORMR01002188-ORMR01002188.1-human-gut-metagenome-genome-assembly--contig:-NODE-2188-length-12733-cov-4.875375_pt1 | contig 12733 bp, 10 predicted proteins | sample MGYA00242107_ERZ509003 | MGnify/ENA primary metagenome ERZ509003 (study PRJEB26280, sample SAMEA2338699) | human gut metagenome | biome: human gut; feature: human-associated habitat; material: faeces... | reverse complement strand
CGTGCAGAAAGCTGTAAAGAATCATTGAGCACCATAACCTGGTTATAGATGTCATATAACATACCTAATATTTCGTTTATTTCTTTTTCCATATCCTACCTCCTTGCATGGAAAACCTATCTTTTTGCTAAGTATATCATGTAGCGTTTGCTATGTCAATAGATTATAATAATATACACTATGAATAGTAAATCTATCAAAAAAGATAATAAAATAGGCTTAAAAATTAAGATAGAAAGAGTGAAAAGGAGCTTTTCACAAGAAAAACTTGCAGAATTGGCTAATTTGAGCAGACCGACAATCGGGGCAATTGAACGGGGAGAACAGTCACCAACATTTGAAACAATGGAAGCCATTGCCGCTGCCTTTGGAATGTCTGTTCAAGAGCTGTGCAATTTTGACAATCTTTAGGTTATTTCATTGCAGGAAAATAATATTTCATTCCGTTATCTGAACGCCAGCGAATATAGCCTGTTTTAGGGATTTTGTCCAAATCTGATACGCTTACAAGCGCCCAGTTGCCTTTTATGGCTGTAAGATTGATTTTCTTAGGCATATTTATTGTGCTTATGATTTGTGATTTGTCTTCTGTGCCTGTGTGAATGTCTTTTGCAGTGTCAGGAATACCTTTAAGCATAGTCAGACCGTATTTTTTTCCGTCCGGCGGCCGTTGTAATCCCGTTTACCCGGGTCATAAATTTGTAAGGATCATCTTTTTTTATCCAGCCTTTAGCACCGGTAGAATTATTATAGATAACCTGTACCCAATTTTCGGTTTCGTCAGTTACTGCAAGAAGCCCGAGATTTTTTGAAGGTATGAAGACAACAAACAAGTCCTGAGGCTTTATGCTTTCAGGAAACATATTATCTCCTATCCAGCTTATGCTGTGAACTATATAGGAGTCTTCAGACGGTTCTTTATACAGTATAATCTCGTTTGAAGCCTGGTATAATCCTAAAGTATTTGTGTATTTTATGCTCACATACTGCGGAAATATATCTGCACATAAGGCTCTTAAAGGCATAAGTAACATAACAATCAATAGCAGTAGGAATTTTTTCATAAGATACCTCTTTCCTGCGCGGCGCAGGGCAGAGTTATCCCGGCGCACGCACAAATGCGTTACAATACGGATTATCCGTACTGCCGGTCGATACTCAGAAGTATCCTCTCACCGCGAAACACGCGTTCCCTCGCTGGAATAAACCCCGGACGGCGCTCCCCGCCGGGGGCAATAATAAATTCGGAATTAGGAATGCGGAATTCGGAATTATGGAGCGCGCTTCGCGCGGTATTCCAAAAGGATCATACAAAGGCGAAATCGCAGAAATTCGCTTTTTCACTATTGATTACTCATTTGAAATATATCCGCGAAGCGGAGACAATAATTCCGAATTAAGAATTCCGAATTAATATTTTATTTTTCTGTGCAGAACTTGACTTCCTTGCCCTCAAGTATCATGTTGGTTGTGCGGACTGCGCACATCTTGCCGCACATCGAGCAGGAATGACGGTCAGCCGGAGGTACGCTCTCAAAGTAAGCGCGAGCCTTATCCGGGTCTGCGGCTACCTTGAACATCTCCTCCCAGTCAAGCTTGTGGCGTGCCGCCGCCATCTCGTTGTCCTTGTCGCGGGCGTGGGGGATTCCCTTCGCGATGTCTGCGGCGTGGGCTGCTATCTTGCTAGCGATTATGCCCTCCTTAACGTCGTTGAGGTCGGGCAGGCGGAGATGCTCCGCAGGAGTTACATAGCACAGGAAATCCGCACCGCTTGCCGCTGCGATCGCGCCGCCGATAGCGGAGGTGATGTGGTCGTAGCCGGGGAAAATATCAGTCACAAGCGGACCGAGTACATAGAACGGAGCGTTGTGGCAGATCCGCTTCTCAAGCTTCATGTTTGCCTCTATCTCGTTCATCGCCATGTGTCCAGGACCTTCTACCATTACCTGAACGTCCTTTGCCCATGCGCGTTCGGTGAGCGCTCCAAGCTCGATAAGCTCGGAGATCTGACCCGCGTCGGTGGCGTCGTCGATACAGCCGGGGCGCAGCGCGTCGCCGAGCGAGATGGTAACGTCATACTCGCGCAGAATATCGAGGACTTCATCGTAATGCTCATAGAACGGGTTCTCGTTGCCGGTCATCATCATCCACGCGAACAGCAGGGAGCCTCCTCGGGATACAATGTTCATCTTGCGCGGGTCGCGGCGGAACGCCTCTATTGCACGGCGGTTTATTCCGGCGTGGATAGTCATGAAGTCGACGCCTTCCTCAGCGTGGGCGCGTACGACCTCGAGGAAGTCCTCAGCGGATATCTCAAGCAGATCCTTGTCAAGGTAGCCGATCGCGTCGTACATCGGAACGGTGCCTATCATAGCCGGCGAACGCTCGATGAGCTGCTTGCGGAAAGTGTTGGTCTTGCCGTAGTTGGAAAGATCCATTATTGCCTCCGCGCCGAACTTTATCGCCATGTCGACCTTCTGCATTTCCATGGTGTAGTCCTTGCAGTCGCCGGAAATGCCCAGGTTAACGTTGATCTTGGTTTTCAGCCCGGAGCCTACGCCCTCGGCGGAAAGCGACGTGTGGTTCACGTTGGCCGGGATAGCTACCCAGCCCTTAGCGACCAGCTCGCGGAGCTTCTCCGGCTCCATGTATTCCTTTGCCGCAACGGTCTGCATTTCAGGGGTGATTATGCCCTTCTTTGCGGCTTCCATCTGTGTTTTGTATTCTCTCATGTTATGTCCTTTCCGGAAACAGACGGTAAAAATGATCCGTGGGACCGTGTCCGTTTCCGATATCCAGTCCGTGTTCTATCGCGCCGGTGAGGTAGTCCTTCGCAAGGCTCACCGCTTCCGGGAGGGGCTTCCCCTGCGCCTGATACGCCGCTATCGCCGACGACAGCGTACAGCCGGTTCCGTGGGTCGACTTCCTGTCGAGCCGCTCATGCGTGAAAATGCTGAACTCCTTTCCGTCGAACAGCACATCCGTAGCGTCGCCGGTGAGGTGTCCGCCCTTGATGAGCACTGCTCCCGCGCCGTGCGCAAACAGGCTGAGCGCCGCCGCCTTCATGTCGGTGACGTTCTCGATATGGCAGGAAAGCAACGTTTCCGCCTCCGGGATATTCGGAGTGAGCAGGCTGCACAGCGGGATAATTCCGTTGATGAACGCGCCAAGCGCGGAACTGTTCATCAGCTCCCCGCCCGCCGTAGCAGCTATTACCGGATCGCACACGACGATCTCCGGCTTATACTTGAACAGAGCCGCAGCTACCGCCCGCATAGCGCCGGTATCCGGCAGCACGCCTATCTTTACGGCGTCTACCCGGATATCAGAGAACACCGCTTCCAGCTGGTCGGCTATGACCTCCTGTGAAACGCTCATGCTGGACAGCAGCGCGTGCGTATTCTCGGCGAAAACGGAAGTTATAACGCTCATTCCATAGCAGCCAAGCGCGGAAAACGTCTTGAGGTCTGCTTGTATACCCGCGCCGCCGGAACAATCCGAGCCGGCAATGGTAAGGCAGTTTTTCATCGTGGTACCTCCTAATGAAAAAGGACTCCCGCAAAACAATAGCAGAAGTCCTGAAAAGCTGATTCATCACGGCTTCCCTACGATGGTATTAACCAACAGGTTCAAAGGGTCGGGCGCTGCGCCCTCTCAACTCCAAGGAGTCCCCCCAGCATATTTTTATTATACCACTTATAAAGCGGTTTGTCAAGTGAGACAACAGGCTGCCGTCTCATACCCCTGAACTTTCCCGGAGTATCTGCGCGATATGCTCCATGCGGCTCTTGGAAAGCGTTTCTCCGCTGTCGTAGCTTTTCAGGAACTCCAACAGCTCAGCGCTTTCGCAGCATACATAGTCGCTCTCGCGCAGGGAAATCTTCAGCTTTGCATTCGGCGACGAGAAATACAGCACGGAATCTATCCACACATTCTCCCCCGCAGCGGTCAGAATGCTCTTTACAATGTCGCGCTGGCGGCGCATCTGCTTTATCGGATTATCCATCATTGTTTCCGTGACCTTGCCGTCGCGGTAGTGTTTGCGCTGCGTCCACTTGTCGTCCCTCCAGCTTCCGGAGATGGTTCCGGAATGGTTCTTCACCTCAATTATGAGGACTCCGGCATGGCACACTATCAGCATGTCAAGTTCTGAACGCCCGCGCTTATACCGCACCGGCAGATTGTGGAACACGATGTTTGTCCCATGGAGCTTCTTCACCGTCCGGAACAGCCTGCGCTCCCCCTTCACGCCGGAATGCAGCACGGCATACCACCGCGCTAAGAACGCATAGGCAAGGTTGCACAGAAATATAAGAATTATGAAAACCGTACCCACTATAGGAGTCTGGTACATCTTCTTCCAGACGAAAAGAATCAGCAGCAGCACAGGCATGACTCCAAGCACCACCTGAGCGATGAACAGGGTCTTAACTTTTTTGTTGTTGGCATTGCGCCCTCGGATGATCTTGTTCATCGTTGCCTCGCTTCGTCAGTCTGTCCGGCAGTTATACGTTGAAGCGGAACAGTGTAACATCTCCGTCCTGCATAACGTAGTCCTTGCCTTCAAGGCGTACAAGCCCCTTTTCCTTTGCCGCCGCCATGCTACCGCACTTCATAAGGTCGTCGAATGCAACGATCTCAGCGCGTATAAAGCCCTTCTCAAAGTCGGTGTGGATCTTTCCGGCTGCCTGCGGAGCCTTCGTGCCGCGGGTAATCGTCCACGCGCGCACCTCCTGCGGACCTGCGGTAAGGTAGGAGATCAGACCCAGCAGATGATAGCCGGTCTTGATTATTCTTGCGAGACCGGAGCTTTCAAGGTGCATATCCGCAAGAAACAGCTCCTTGTCCTCGTCGCTCATACCGGAAATCTCAGCCTCGATCTGAGCGCAGATAGGAAGGACTTCCGCGTTCTCCTCCTTTGCGATGGCGCAGACTGCCTGGTATTCCTTATTGCTGTTGATATCGCCGGTGAAATCAGCCTCTGAAAGGTTTGCAGCATAGATGACAGGCTTATTGGAAAGCAGCGGAGTATCCTTGAGCATTGCGCGCTCATCCTCGGTGAAGTCGTAGCTGCGGGCGGACTTTCCGTTCTCAAGATGAGCCTTCAGAGCCTCGAAGAAATCAACTTCCTTCTGGAGCGACTTATCGCCCTTTACCGCCTTCTTTGCGCGGTCGATACGGCGGTCGAGTATCTCAAGGTCGGAGAATATCAGCTCAAGGTTGATGGTTTCGATATCCCTTGCGGCGCCGATGCTGCCGTCAACGTGGATTATGTTATCGTCCTGGAAGCAGCGTACAACGTGCACGATGGCGTCCACCTCACGGATATTGGAAAGGAACTTGTTGCCAAGACCCTCGCCCTTGGAAGCCCCCTTTACAAGGCCGGCAATGTCCACGAACTCCAGCGTAGCCGGAGTGAACTTCTCAGGATTGTACATTTCGGCGAGCTTGTCAAGACGCTCGTCCGGAACGGATACTATGCCGACGTTAGGCTCAATGGTGCAGAACGGATAGTTCGCGGACTCTGCGCCTGCGTTTGTGAGTGCGTTGAAAAGGGTGCTCTTGCCGACATTCGGCAGACCTACCATGCCTAATTTCATTTTTGACTGTCTCCTCTGTTAGTTGATACGAAAATACGTTCTCTTCATTGTAGCACTTTTTTTATTATATTTCAAGTATTATTTAAGAAACATTTTTTAGAGGTGGCCATCAGTGATCCCTTAGCACTACCGCAACACTTGTTTACATAATTTTTGTATTTTTATAAATAATGTTGAAATTTCTTTCATATTGTGGTATAATTACACTAAAAGTAGTTATCCGCGCAATCAAATGCCCGGATAATGAAATAATGCGAATTTTTTGGGAGGCAAATTATGACTATTACTAAAAAAATAGGTATAATGGTCGCAGCATGTACAGTTGCATCGTCTATAGCTGTCGGCGCTTTGTCGCTCGTTGATTCCAACCAGTTCATGACAAGCAACGCCGAAGCAATAATGAACGCGGAATGCAACAACATTGCAGCGGACATCGAAGCATATCTCGGCAAAGTCGAGCTGTCAGTGGACACGCTGTCCGATATCGCGCTTAACTCAATCGGGGATTTCAACAAGTTCAAGACCGATTCCAGCTACGTTTCAGACTACACCTCAAATATGGAGCAGACGCTGATGAACTCCGCTTCCAACACCGAGGGCGCGGTCTGCGCATACCTCAGATACAATCCGGATTTCACCGAGCCTACATCTGGCCTTTTCATGACCAGGAACAATACTACAGATCCATTCCAGAGCGTTACCCCGACGGATTTCAGCATCTACGACAAAAGTGATATCGCTCATGTCGGCTGGTACTACACCCCGGTAAACAACGGCAAGGCAACGTGGATGTCTCCATATCTTAATGAAAACGTAGGAATATACATGATATCTTATGTAGTTCCGCTGTTCATAGACGGCACGAACGTCGGCATAATCGGCATGGATATCGATTTCACAATGATTCAGGACATCGCGGTGCAGTCTGAGGAATACTCAACCTATATGCCGATAATCACCGATGATTCCGGCAGCATTATGTACTGTCCGGAAATCGACTTTGGAACCAACCTCGCTGACATTCCAAACAGCAATATCGGCTCCATGATAAACGATCTTTCAAACCAGAACAGCTCCGGAATGACCAAAGAAAAAATCAGCGGTGTGAACCGCCGCGCGGTATTCACCACTCTCGGAAACGGCATGAAGTTCATAGTAACTGCCGATGACTCGGAGATATTCAAGCAGACCAACCAGCTTCTCACAATGATAATCGTGGCTATTCTCATTGTTTCTGTGATTGCCGTAACTATCGCGCTGTTCATCACCAGAAAGATGACTCAACCGATAAAGTCCCTTACAGACGCTGCCGCAAAAATCGCGGACGGTCAGTTCGATGTTACTGTTGAGCGTACCTCCAAAGACGATATCGGCGACCTCGCAGAGAACTTCGGCAAGACAACAGACAGACTGCGCAATTATTCCGATTACATAACAGAAATCTCCTCCGTGCTGAATCAGATTGCAGACGGCAATCTTGACATCGCGCTGACAATGGATTATAAAGGGCAGTTCGCAAAGCTCAAGGCAGCGCTTGACAACATCACGAACTCCCTCAACAGCACCCTCGTTGATATCGATCTCGCAGCAGATCAGGTCGCTACCGGCGCTGATCAGGTATCCGTCGGCGCACAGTCGCTGGCGGCAGGTTCCACCGAACAGGCAGGCTCTATCGAGGAGCTTTCCGCAACCATCGCCGACATTTCCGAGCAGATAAAGAAGAACGCTAAAGAGGCAGAGCTAGCCAACACCAACATGAACTCCATCGGCAGAGAAGCCAACCTGAGCAACCAGCGCATGAATGATATGCTTGCTGCAATGCAGGATATCAACCATAACACCGACGAGATAAGTGAGATAATCAAGACCATCGAAGATATCGCATTCCAGACCAACATACTGGCGCTCAATGCAGCCATTGAAGCCGCACGCGCAGGCGAAGCCGGAAAGGGCTTTGCAGTAGTAGCCGACGAGGTAAGGAACCTTGCCTCCAAGTCTGCGGAAGCTTCCCAGAACACCGCGGCGCTCATCAGCAAGACGATGGAAGCAGTCGAGAACGGCTCAGAGATAGCAAACCAGACCGCGGAATCCCTCCACACTGTAGTGAACAGCATAGACGATATCGTCACCTCGATCGACGACATCTCAAAGAACTCCCAGAGCCAGTCCGAGGCTATCGAGCAGGTAACCCAGGGCGTGGAGCAGCTTTCTACCGTAACGCAGAACAACTCCGCTGCATCTGAGCAGAGCGCCGCCGCAGCCGAGGAGCTTGCAGGTCAGGCTAATACCATGAAGTCCCTGGTCGGAAGGTTCACTCTCCACAGATAAGACCCTGCAAAACTTATTCGCAATATAAGCAAAGGCTGCCGGAAACGGCAGCCTTTGCTGTATTAGTAAGGAAGTCTGAACAGGGTGAATCTCCACCCGGTGGTGGTTTTCACGGCTCTGCACGTGATTTTCTTTTCGGTAATGCTCCCCGCCTCGTACTCAAACCGGGAAGTCCCCGTGAACACCGCAGCGTCGTCGGTCAGCGACGTCAGCGTGTATTCCGTGCCGAGATACGATATATTACCGCCGGAATGCTCCAGCACGTAAAGCGCGCCCTCTTCGTCGGCAATGACGTTATCCGAGCCTTCCGATAGGGTATCCAGAATATCCCCGGTAAAGAAGCGCTCCAGCGCCGCATTGAGCTTTCCCTTGGTGTCCAGCTGACCCGTCACACGGTAGTAATTCCCGCGCTCCGATGGAAGCGCACCGCTTCCCTGGTCGTACGGGAGTTCCCCGTAAACTGCGGCGTAAAGCGCGTTTGCCTCCGCGAAAATATCCGCCGGAAGCTGCGTTTCGGGGTCGAACCCGGAATAAGCCTGGGATTCGGGAAGCAGCCGGTAATCCTCGCCGTACTGGCGGTATGCGCGGCTTCCGTCGGAATTCACCCAGATATCGCAGATAAAATCCAGCGAATCCCCCTCATCGTAGCAGGATACGCCGTAGAGACGTTCTCCGTTTATCTCGCGCTGCTCGTTGAGGTTGCGGTAAATATAGACTTTATCGCTGTCGGGAAGCCCGAGGTATTCACTTCCGAGCGCTTCCACCAGCTTCACCGGGTCGACTGGCTCCGCAGTTTCAGCGGTCTCAGCAGTTACAGACGGCTCATCAGGCTCGGAAAGCTCGTGCGTTTCTCCGGTCTGTTCAGCGGAACGTACCGCCGCAGATGCAGAAGCCGCAGCCGTTCCGGTCTGCTCAGCCTGGCTTGCGGAGTCAGCTTCGCCGCGCTGAAACTGCGACTGCTCCGTGATACCCGCCACCGTGTCAGCGGAACAGCCAGTGATGGTAAGTATTCCGGCCGCAAGACAGACAGCAAGTAATTTCTTCATAAAATCCCTCCGGACAACAAAATGCGGCAATGCCTTCGCACCACCGCACAAGTATGCAGTTTAAATGCCGTAACCTGATCAGAGCTTCTCGCTGGTCTCGGGAGCTTCTTCCTCCTCGACTACCTTTCTGGTTTCCTCAGCGGGAGCGGTCTTTTTGTCCTCAACGGGAGCGTCATCGGGCTCCTCCTCGATATCGGTGATGTCCTCGTCCTCATCGAAGTCGAAGTCAGCGCCATCGTCGTCCCACTCTTCGTCCCAGTCGTCGTAGTAGTCCTCGTCGTTTTCCTTCTCGAGCTTCTTCTTAGTGATAATAGTAGCTGCTGCGATACCGCCTGCTACAGCAAGGATACCAACGAGAGCAATGCCTAAACCCTTCATGACAATACCTCCATAGTTCAATAACATACTGCGGACGCGAAAAACGCCGAATCCGCAGTCCAATTTTTTTCTTCCTGTATTGTATAGTATATACCCATTTCAGGTTTTTTTCAAGTGTCAGGCGGAATTTTAGTCAGATGTGCCAAAAAATTCACATGTTTCCTGTCATATTCATCAAAACTGAAATTGCCGCTATCGGAGCGGTCTCGCAGCGCAGGATACGCTTGCCGAGAGAAGCGCATTTCAGCCCAGCCGCGATGAGCTTTTCCGCTTCGGACTGCTCAAATCCGCCCTCGCTGCCGATAACGATGTCGATATTGCGCGTGAACTCCCCGACCGCCTCGCGCAGCGGAGTTTCCGCGCATTCATAGAATAGTATGCCCGTATTCTCCGGAGATATGAGCGCCGGTATCTTAGAAATATCTATAGTCGAACCGACCTGCGGGATAATTCCCCTGCCGCACTGCTTTGCGGCTTCGTAGGCTATGCGCTGCCAGCGCTCAGTCTTTTTCGCGAGCTGCTTCGCGTCCGGGCGGGAAACGCACCTCTTTGAAATAAACGGAACCACCTCGCACGCTCCGCACTCCACGGCTTTCTGCACGATGAAATCCATCTTGTCGCCCTTCGGCATTGCCTGAAACAGCCGCAGATGTACGCTCGGCTCCGCCTGATTCGGCGATTTTTCGAGTATTTCGAATACGCATTCGCCCTCGGCGCTCTCAAGCCTGCCGAGGTAATCTGTGCCCTTTCCGTCGCATATCACCGCGAATTCGCCCGGGCGCATTCTCAGCACCTGGGAAACATGCTTGGAATCCTCTCGGTCAAGCACCGCCGCAGTATCCGAAATGTTCTCCGTGAAGAAACGCGGATAGCGCCAGCGTTCCATTTTAAGCTCCAGTTCTGACATTGTATCTCCTTTAATTCCAGCCGTATTCTCCGCTGCCGCCGAAAAGGCGCTCAACATTGCGCCGCAGAAGCTCGTTTTCCGGTCTTGTTAGCTGCGGGTCAGCCGACAGTATCGCGGCTGAAACCCTGTCCGCCTCGGTGAGAAGCCCCGCGTCGTCCGCGATATTCGCCACCTTCAGCGGCGGCAGACCGTGCTGCTCCCTGCCGAAGAAGTTTCCGGGACCCCGCAGTTCCAGATCCTCCTGCGCAATTTCAAAGCCGTTCGTAGTGCGCACCATCGCGTCCATTCGCGCTTTTGTGTAGTCGCTGCGGTTGTCGGTCATGAGCACGCAGAAGCTCTGCTCACTGCCTCTTCCGACGCGTCCGCGGAGCTGATGGAGCTGCGAAAGCCCGAACTGCTCCGCATTTTCAATGAGTATCACCACCGCGTTTGGGACGTCGATACCGACCTCGATAACGGTAGTCGAAACCAGCAGTTTGAGCTTCCCCGCCTTGAAATCCGACATGACCTGCTCTTTTTCCGACTGTTTCAGCTTTCCGTAGAGCAATCCCGTCGGGATATCACGGAAATCTCCGTTTACGAGCCGGTCGTAGTACTCTATCGCGCTCGCCTTCTCGCTCTTGCCCTCGGAAGATTCCACCAGCGGGCAGACGATGTACGCCTGCCGCCCAGCGGCAATGTGCTTCTTAATGAAATTGTACACCCTCAGCCGGAAGCTTCCGTCAACCGCGTAGGTCTTTACCGGGAGCCTTCCCTTCGGCATTTCGCCCAGTATGGAAACGTCAAGGTCGCCGTAGATTATCAGCGCCAGCGTGCGCGGGATGGGCGTGGCGGACATGACCAGCAGGCGCAGGTCTGGCCGGAGCACGGCCCGGCTCTCCAGGCAGAGGGCCAGTCCCATGTCGGCCTGCAGGGAACGCTCGTGGAATTCGTCGAAGATGACGCAGCCCACACCGGACAGTTCGGGGACGGCCAGCGGGCGGCGGGTCAGCACGCCCTCGGTGATGATCTCCAGCCGGGTCCGGGCCGAGACGGCGCTCTCCTGCCGCATGCGGTAGCCCACGGTCTGGCCCACATCCTCGCCCAGCAGGCGGGCGGCGTAGCGTGCCAGGGCCCGGGCAGCCACCCGGCGCGGCTCCAGCAGCAGGATCTTCCTGCCTTCCAGCCAGGGGGCCTCCAGCAGCCACAGGGGCACGCGGCTGCTTTTCCCGGCGCCGGGAGGGGCGCTCAGGACGGCATTGCCCTGCTCCAGGGCGCCGGCAAGTGCCGCACGGACGGCATCCACGGGAGCGGGGGGAAGATCGGGACAACGGCGGGGCCGGGCTGCGGCAGGGGAATCTTTCATGACGGTCGCGCGGAAAGGGATGTGCATCCCTGTTTTTTTACTGGAAATTGATGGCCTGTCAGTGTATTGACAGTGTAAAGGCCATGAACGTGGAGAATATTCATGGAGCTCAAGAGCAATGGAATCATCGGGCAAAGCGCCAGCCTGGCCGGTGTGTTCAAGATCCTGGGCAAAGTGGCGCCCACGGACAGCACTGTGCTTGTAACCGGGGAATCGGGAACAGGCAAGGAATTGCTGGTGCGGGCCCTGCATGCCGCCAGCCCCAGGGCTGACAGACCCTTCGTGCCCGTCAACTGCGGCGCCATCCCCCGCGATCTTCTGGAAAGCGAACTTTTCGGCCATGAAAAGGGCGCCTTCACGCACGCCCTGCGTTCCCGTCCCGGCCGTTTCGAACTGGCGGACGGGGGCACCCTCTTCCTGGACGAGATAGGCGAGATGGAGCCCGGCCTGCAGGTCAAGATATTGCGCGTGCTGCAGGAGAAGGAAATAGAGCGCGTGGGCGGCACGGGCTGCCGCAAGGTGGATGTCCGCATCGTGGCGGCCACCAACCGGGATCTGGAAGCCGCCGTGGCCGCGGGCACCTTCCGCGAAGACCTTTACTACCGTCTCAACGTCATCCCCATCCATCTGCCGCCCCTGCGCGAACGGGGGCGGGATGTCCTGCTGCTGGCCCGGCACTTCCTGGGCCGCTTCTGCCGCAAGAAGGAACGGCCGCCCCTGGAGCTTTCGCCCCTGGTGCAGCGCATCCTGCTGGCCTATGCCTGGCCGGGCAATGTCCGCGAACTGGAGAACGTCATGGAGCGCCTGAGCGTGCTGGTCGACGGGCATATCGTGGCCCCGGAGGATCTGCCCGCGCGTCTGCTCCAGAGCGTGGGGGATATTGCCTTGCTGCCGGAAGTGGACGAGTATGCCCCTGAGGCTGACGTCCTTCCGGGATCCGGGAACGGGGAGCCCGCGGCGGCCGTCGAGGCGCCGTCGCGTGGTTTTGCCTGGCCTGACCTCCAGACCCTGGCGGCACAAGGGATGGGGCTGAAAGAGTTTCTGGATGCCGTGGAGATGCACCTTATCGAAGAAGCCCTGCAGCGGACCGACGGCGTCAAGAACCAGGCCGCGGAGCTTTTGGGCATCA
>ENA-ORMR01002183-ORMR01002183.1-human-gut-metagenome-genome-assembly--contig:-NODE-2183-length-12789-cov-8.636328_pt1 | contig 12789 bp, 10 predicted proteins | sample MGYA00242107_ERZ509003 | MGnify/ENA primary metagenome ERZ509003 (study PRJEB26280, sample SAMEA2338699) | human gut metagenome | biome: human gut; feature: human-associated habitat; material: faeces... | reverse complement strand
AAAGGTTGAACATGTTTTTGGGGTAGTCAAAGGACTGCTCAGGTACCGAAAAACCCGGTACAAAGGTCTGCGAAAACAGACCGCTAAATTGAATATCATGTTCGCCCTGGCGAATCTGATTCTGGCTGGCAGACCTCATCTGGCAGCTTGATTCAGTGCGCCCCGGCGGGCCTGATGGGTAACTCTTATGAACTTCGCTGCGTTTCACGCTTTTGATGACAATACTTTGTTAATTGCGCGGTGTTGCCCTAAATTCGTAGAGAATTACTGCCGCCGAGAAGACTATGAGAGGTTTTCAAAAACCATTCTTATGGTCGAAGGTAAAGCATTGCCTGAGCCCAAGCCGTTTGTTGACTATGATAAAAAAAGAGAAGATGCTTCTTATGAATACTTGTCATGTTTGTTTGATAAAAGCAAATACAGAGCATTAATAGATGATATCCTTACAAAATCCGGCAATATAGACATTACAGTAGACAGGGTAAGTGAGGTATTTGCTATTTCAGATTATAATATTATAATTGAAAAAACTGTATTTGCGATAAAAAGATATGCTGATACATCTAGGATTGTTAGCGATTTCTTGTCTTGCATCAGATGGCGAAAATTTGCGCTTGATGAGATATACCTTCTAATAAAGAATGATTCTGTTCAATTAAATGAAAATCAGAAATCTGCTGTCGTCAAGATGTTATTGGACGAATGTGCTAATGGGGTATCAGACAAGGCTGTTTTAGAACATATTCATGTAGTGATCCGTTTGTTGGTTTTGTGTGATATTACTTTGCCGCAAACAGAATTGCCAATATTAACATCTATTTTATGGTATGATTTCTCGGAAAAGAAGGCGGATAAATTTGCGTATCTTGAGAGCAAGTATACAAGAAAATCCGTAAAAGAGCAGGTGGTGTGCGATGCAAAAAACGGGGCAATTGATCAAGAAACATTGGAGCATGATATCGATTATCTTCGTGAGATTAGGTGTGAAGATATTGTTGATGAGGCCAGACAACTATGCTTGCAGAATGAGGAATATGGCGAATTAAGATATTCTGCGCTTAGGTATCTATATGATTTATTTGAAAACGATTATATAGAACATGAGCTTCTTCCGTTTTGCGACAAAGATGTTCTTTTGAAAATTGCTAATATGGATAAAGAGATTTCTCGTGATGAATTGAAAACAGCAATGGAAAAAGTGTATCGTGGGGACAAAGATTACGATCTTCAAGCATATTTAATAACATTAAATAGCAGGCTAGCACTTGAAGATTATCTTGAATGTGTTCGCAATACAAATTCTGTGCCTGGAAACTACGGGAGCTTTGTTGGTGGGACTACAGAGGCATTTCATGCATTAGTGATATGGACTTGCTTCCTTTGTTGGAAGAATTGTGGGTAATCACATTCAATCCGAATTTTAAGGACAGTGACATTAATGGCTTAGTCAATAATCTTTATAAGGCATATGTGAACTGTGTAAAAGTAGATTCGGATAGAATAGAAAAATCAATAGACGCGCTTTTATTACAGTCAAGGTTAGAAAAGGATAAAATATGCCTTCATCGTCTAAAAAACGATATTAGAAGCGAAACTCTTAAACTCCATGACACGGCGCTGCCGATTGGTGATGTTAAACAAATTATATCGGCAATTTAAATTTGGGCAGTTTAATTAGAACATTGGTACGTTTATTTGCAACTCTATGATTTTTGACTGCCGCATTATTTTAGAATATGGTTTGAAATTAAATCAGTTCAAGAATTTATGCGGCAGCATTTTTTAGAGCAGGGCTTAAAGATAATTATAGTCACAATATTACTATATTGACACAAGATCATCTTGATGATATAATTGACATAGTAAAAAAGGAGGGGTTTCTGTGCTGATAGCCATTTGCGATGATACCAATCAGGTGAGTATCTTCGTCCCGTGGGTATCACCTCACCTGACGGCTGAGTGCATATTGTCAACAGAATTTACTTCCCTCCTCAAAGAAAGATTAGCCCTTGCGCGTGAGCCTGATCTTTATTATACCAGATTCTTCGGATATATAAATTGATTTTATAAGAAAAATATGGTATAATAAACGCAAAGCGTTTATTATACCCCAAAATGTGCATATCGGATAATTATACCATAATCTTGCGGTTATGGCATAATGCGGGAAAGATGTGGTGATGATATGATAAGAATAGCAATCGTAGATGATGAAAATATGGTGTGCAGCGGTATTGAAGATATTGTTTTTCAATTGAGCATGGACAACGATATTGAATTGGAAACTGAAGTCTATCTCTCTGGAAATGAATTGTGCAGCGCGTTAAAGTCGCATGAGTGTTTTAACTTAATCTTTCTTGATATTGAAATGGATAACGGGGATGGTATAAGTGCTGGGAATTATTTGCGTGACAAACTTCAGAATGATACAACACAGATCGTATATGTATCTGGAAAAAACGGTTATGATCGGCAGCTTTTTGAATTTCACCCCCTCAGTTTTATTGAAAAGCCTGTTTCGTTCGATAAGTTAAATAAGGTGCTGAAAAAGTATTTGAAGATGTTTGGAAATGAAAATCAAATCTTTTCATTTAAATCTGGGCATGATAATCATTGGATTCATCTGAAGGATATCATGTATTTTGAAAGCCTGGACAGAAAAATCGTTATTGTTGACAACGAAAATAAACCTCATGAATTTTATGGAACTATGGACAATGTATTTGATCAGATAAAGTTAAGCGGTTTTATGATGATACATAAATCCTATATTATAAACTACCGATATGTTCGTAAATTTCACTCAAATGAAATAATCATGGATAACGGTAAATCACTGCCAGTATCCAAGCACAGAAAAAATGAGGTGCTTAAATGGCAAGTAAAAATGGAAACTAGAGGGAAAAACAATTATGAATGATTTTTATAATGCCATGTATATGATTATTCATGTTTTTGATATTGTAATCATGTATAGGCTGTATGGCGTTTTTCTTGGGTCTAAACCGAAATCAAAAGTATTTGCGGCATTGTCGTATTTATTGTATTATTTTGCAACTGGATTGATCTATGTTTTTGTTGATATAGCGTGGATCACTTTATGCGTAAATATTATAACACTGTTAATAATAACTTTAAACTACAAATCCAGTTTGAACAAAAAAATTTTATGTGTTACATTTTCATATATAATTATTTTCGCGTGTGAGATACTTATTTGCGCCGCGACCGGATATTATGAAATAGATATTTTTGATAAGGGAAGCTATAACAGCGTTTTCGGACAAGCAATGATAAAAGTCACGACTTATGTTATCGCCTTGATAATTTCATATTTCAAGGATATAAAGAAAGATATGCCTCTCAGCATATCCTCGTGGCTTGTAACGTTCTTCGTACCGATAGCGACGATGTATATGGAATTTAATTTTATTGCATCGGGAACAGTTGATAAGCTGCAGGCTTGCCTGTCAATTATAATAGTATTATTGTTGAATTTTATCTGCATTTATATGTATAATTCCTTGTCATCTATGTATCAGATCAGAATGAATGAAGTACTGCTCAAGCAAGAAAAAAGCTATTATCTGAATCAGTGCGATCTGATGAAAGAGTCTACGGAGCAGCTCAGGGCTTTCCGGCACGATATGAAGAATCAGCTATTTGTTATCAAGGAAATGTGTGATAAGAACCTGTGCGGCGAGGCAAGTGTTCAGCTTGGAAAATACGCCGAGGGACTCGAAATTAAAACATATTACAGCAATAGCGGTAATATGGTCATAGACAGTCTGATAAATTATAAGCTAAAAAATGCCGATGTTGATGGTATAAACGTTGAAACGGAAATCTCCGTTCCGTCAAAGATAAATATTGAAGTAAGAGATTTAGTGACCATTCTTGGCAATTTGTTGGATAACTCGCTGACTGCATTGGAGTCGGTATCGGAAAACAAAAATCTATATATAAAGGTCGTTTATGACAGGGGTCGGGTGATCATATCCGTAAAAAACACCTATGCCATTCCCGTGAAATATGTCAACGGTGAAATTGTAAGCACAAAAGAAGATAGTGAAAACCACGGCTATGGTTTAAAAAATATTAAAAAAACGGTAGAAAAATACGATGGATATATCGAAGATGATCATGCCAATAACACTTTTTCAGTTGATATAATCCTATTTGTTAAACCGGAATTGGATAATGAATAAGGACTGACTTACCATTCGCTTTAGTTATATTGCACAAATTATTAAGCTGAATTTTGGAAGAGTTCCCTTTTTCTGCAAAAACTTGCCCTTTCACTGCAACTTCTCGCATAGGGTTGCTTTTTGTGCTATAATGTCGAAGATAACACTTAAATCAAACGATGCGCATATGTAGTACGGCCATTGCATTGGAGCCACTATATATGCAGAAAGCGAGGAAGGCATGAAAGTCAAGGTCAACCAAAGGTTAAAAAGGCTTATATCCGGCTTAGTAGCCGCGGCAACGGCGACAACCATGCTGCCGCAAATGCCCGCATTTGCCGAAACGGGCGCAACCACATATTCTTACGATGGATACGATGTGGAATATTCCGTTTTGAACGAATGGGATAACGGTCAGTCTGTGGAAGTCAAGGTAACAAACACGGGCGACGATTCTATTCTGAACTGGGCGTTCAAGTATGACGCCGAGGGCGAGATCGGCGGTTTGTGGAACGCTACGGTTTATAACAATCAGGGTGAAAATTACATTATCAAAAACGGCGGTTGGAATTATGAGATCGCTCCCGGTCAGACCGTTAACTTCGGATACACGCTCCTCGGTGATGATCCGACGGCACCGGAGAAGTTTGAGCTGTGTTCAAAGAGAGTTGGGGTTACATTCGGTTACGAAACAAGCCTCAATGTTGTCGGACGGTGGGACACGGGAATGAAAGCTGAGCTTTCTGTTACCAACACCTCCGATGAACCGATAGAGGCTTGGGAGTTGTCTTTTGATACGAACTTCACAATCGATAATCTCTGGGACGGTCGTATTCTTGACAGCACGGATAATCACTATTCAATCGCAAGTGAAATGTGGACTAATCCGATTTACTCCGGCGATTCAAAGGTGATTGGTTTCACTGCGACGATCGATCCGGCTCTTGTTCCCGAAATAACAAATGTCAACTTAACAAGCGTCATCATTGACGGAACATCAGATATGCCGGAAATACCGAACGAACCTCACGAGCACATAATTCTGTGCTTTGGCGAATACATTAAAGATGAAAATGTGATTGTAATATATTGGAACTCAACTGACGAAGGCACAGTCTCCCTTTATGAGAGTGAAGCCGAAGGCGAGTGGACAAAAATCGCGGACGTATCCGATGAGAACTCCTATAAGTATGCAATTGCCGAGGATTTCCAAACAAAGCAGATAAAAGCGGTACAGGAAATGAAGGACGGTGCGATTGAGTCCGAACCGTTTACCGTTACATTTTCCGACGGTGAATATATCTGCACCATGCCCGATGATGATAACGACGGCCTTTTCAATATCATAGAGGAAATATATGGAACAGACTCCGAAAATCCCGACACAGACGGCGACGGGCTGACCGATTATGAAGAAGTTTATATTACTGGAACCGATCCGTTGAAATACGATACCGATGACAACGGAATCAATGACGCTGACGATGATTCCGATAATGACGGTTTGTCCAACAAAGAGGAGATCGAACTCGGAACTGATCCCCGCAATGCCGATACAGACGGCGACGGGTTGTCCGATTATGATGAACTCAACAAATACAATACCGATCTGCTGAAAGCGGATAGTGACGGCGATACCTTGAACGACGGCGATGAACTTGCGATCGGGCTTGATCCTAACAATCCCGAAACCTTTGGCGTGCCCGACGCGGAATACAAGGTTGAGCAGATTGTTGCAGCCGACAGCGAAGCGTTGAAAAAAGTAAATACCGACGAGAGTCCTTACAAGCTCTCGCTGGAGGTTACCGCTTCCGGAAACGTGAACGGCAATTTAAATGCGGACAGAAGCAGCTATTCTACGGCAATTAACAGCGATATACAGCTTGGCGAAACCATCGATCTGAACTATATCGGCGGAGATGTTGATGAAGTTAAACTGAGCTTTACAATTGGCGATGCTTATATTGACAACGAACTCGGTCTGTTTCCCGATGAAGAAGAACTTCAGGGCATAAAGCGGCTGAATGTCTTCAAGTATTTTGAGGATATCAATATGCTGCTTCCAATCGAAACCGTTATTGATGAAGAAACCAACACCATTTCCGCAACAGTTGACGAACTCGGTACATATTGCGTAGTGGATATGGAAAAGTGGCTTAGCAATCTTTTGGGTGCGGATATGCCCGAAGCTGTTAATTTCATGTCCGATGATGACGAATTTTATATTGAAGTGGAAGAAACCCCCGATTACTCCGAAGAAGAAACTCGCATTTCCAATAGCTCGGATGTGATTGAATCTGATATAATAAGCGATGAGATCTCTGCTGAAGAAACGCTGACCATGAGCTATTCGGCGGCAATGTATGCTGCTCCGTATGCGCCGGGATTTACTCCGGTTGAGAAAGGTACTCCTGTTGATGTGGTGTTTTTGCTGCAGTCTGCAGGTGAGCGTGAATACGATTTTAAAACGCAGTCAACAATGATTAAAGACGTAATGGATAAATTACAGAAGAGCCACGGCAAAGATAACGTGAGAGTCTGTGTTATTACATACAATCTTTCATGTGCAACCATTCTTAGCCCCAGTACTTGGTTTACAAATTCTGCTGATTTGCAGAATGCTTTGTCAGGTATTTCATACAAATATACAAGCGGTTATGTAAACAGAGGAGCGGCTTTTTCTAAATTAATATCCAATGTTGCTTTTAAAAAAGCAGCTTCTAAGTTCGTCTTTCAAATTATGAATGGTGCGACAAATGTTGGATCGAATTACTTTAGCGAGCTTGATGCTTGCTCACGGCTTTCCATTAACTATACGGAACTGTTGCCTGAGGGATACAGCTATGCAAGCTCTGCATATGCAAATAAGGTCGCTGCAGCTATTGCTAAAACCAAAGGGTTAAACTTGACTTATAATTCCAGAACTTCTACCACAACTGTGTACAATCACATCTGTAAGTATGCCGCTCTTCCTACGATTGAATATATGGTAACAATAGCCAACTCTTGGAGGAAAATTGAAATAGAGGGGATTCTTGATCCTGATAGTGTTACAGACACAGACAAAGATGGATTGGCTGATTGGGATGAAGTAAACAATGAACTTATCTCGTTTAATTCAGATGGTTCTCCACAATTACCGAAATTTGGTGAATGTACAAGTTTGCCTAACAGACCTTATGTTTATAATGGTTTAAGCCGATTTAACCTAAATTCGGCTAGTCCGTCAACAGGTGATACATTGTTCGACTTTGTGAATTGCAACGTGTATGTGTTGCCTATCATATCTGATCCGACAAATAAGGATAGTGATGGGGATGGGTATGATGATATTTCTGATCCAAACCCATTAATGTGGGCTGATTATAGTTTTTTAAATAATGAAATTTACAACATCGGTCACTTGGACGAAGAACATTGGTTATACCAACAGATTGAAGCACCTAACATTGGTTCAAGTGACCTCTCGCTTAAGATGAATGCAAATGGTGACACTAATTTGCAAAAATTTAGATTTAAATGGTGCGAAAATGGTTACAAGATATATCCTATTGATATGGAGGGTACCAAAAAAGTATTAACTGTAAACACCGCAAGTGACCCTTGTATGATTACTATCAAAACCGACAAAAACAGTCCCGAACAGTTGTGGGAAGTGCTTCCACGGTTCTATACCGATCCATATGGTGAATATTCTGATGGCTTAATTTTCAGAAGTAAAGCACTAGATTATACTGATGGCCTAGGAAAATCTCTCTATATATCGTGTTCTTCCAACAATCTTCATATGTCTACAGAAAAGGACAGTGGTGCTAAATTTCAAATATACTCAACGGATAACTGGACAAGATTCGGAGAAGCGTATTTGAATTATCTTGGCTGGGAAAACACGGGAATCGGTTATGGAATGACAAGTTTTGATAATTATGCGCACAATATAAAGAGAGGTCTTGATAGTTGCAACAAAACAAACGTAAATAGCAAAGATTTGGTGATATACCAAAGTGGTGGGGCTTTTCCGGAATTGAATTTTAATTCTGTAAAAATGGATGGTGTGTGTTGTGGGATAATGGCAACATACAATGCGCTCACATTGGCGGGATATCAGGTCGATTTCTTTAAACTAGCGTTGGAATTTGAATATAATGCAACAACATATATTCCCGTTATTAGCGGATTTGTTTATAATGGGAGTTTTGGAAGTGATCCTTATCGAATAAGGAATTGTTTAGAAGCATACAATGTATCCTCTTATTCGACTTATGAAACCAGGAACTTTAACGGATATTCACAAGCATGTGAAGCGTTTGATGAAGCATTGCTGAAAGGTCAAAGCGGTATCATTTTATATAGTTTTCCTTGGTGGATAACAAATGTTTATATTCCAATGCATTATTTTGCGGCAACATATGATTCTTCAATAAGCGATAATCCAATATGCACCTATAATCGTTATAGTAATTATACTACAACAGTAGAATATCCATCTATAAAATACGCTTTGGACGAGGGTAGAGGTCATTTTAAAATTGGGTACATTATCAATTGAACAACTCTGGGGGAACTCGTATATGAAACGTTTTTTTATTGTCTTCTTAAGCTTAACTGTGGTTGTCTCGATGTCGTTATTATTTTTCAATATAAAATTCCGGGTTGATCGGTGCAGATGGATAATCACAACAGCTAAAATCACGTTTATTGGTCTGCCAGATGGAATAGTTTTTGGAACATTTACGGACTGTGACGGTAAAGTTCATTCGGAGCACAGGATGTATATTGAAGGTAAATTCCAAACATATTTTAACCATATATCGACAGACTCTGACCATTACCTCGGAAATACTGTAAGAATTATGTATGATCCGTCCACATTAGTTTTGGAAGAAAAATCACATACAACTGCCAACAATGACGGAGAAACCGTTGTTAGGTATCAGGGGATTAAGATAGAAAGCTATGACAACTGGCTGCGCTACTTTATCATTTCGGGAATTGCCTTCCTCGTTTCGTCTATTACACTTGTCGTAGTTTGCGTAAAATCTATCCGAAAAAAGGAGATAAGTTCCCGAAGGCAGATGTAATATGAGTTCCATCAACAAATTAATAAACAGCTAAATTATGGATAATCAGACCGTCGGAAAAGTCCCGTTGTGACTTTTCCGCCGAACATCCGCGCCGCGCGCACGGATAGAAGTGTTTTTTGCCTCGGCAGAGCTGAGGCAAAAAACGGATTTCAAAAGCCCGCTTCGCGGGCAAATTTGTTTTTTTCGACAAGCTGTTATAGATAATATAATCTATGTAATTAAAATGGCAGTTTAGCGGCATCAGGGAAAAGTTGTAAAATCAATTGGTTAATTTAAATATTTTTCAAGCCGAGGCGAACCACCGCCTCGGTTATTTTTGTCTAAGCATATTTAATTTGCACCGCAAATAGAATTTGTCAAAATTCGCTAAATTATGCGAAAATAGCAGCGCAAATTTGGATGCTTTCCCTTTTACTGCAATAACTTGCCCTTTCACTGCAACTTCTCGCATAAAGTGGTCTTTTGTGCTATAATGTCTAAAGAGATGATTATATCTAAAAATTACTCTCAAAATGTAAAAAAAGGAGGACGAGCATTATGAACGTTACGGCAAAAATTAAAAACAACGGTTTCATTGCAGCCATCGCAATGGTAGTTGTAACTCTGTTGGCGAACTCGACTTGTGCGTTTATCGCTCATCAGGCAGAGATGCCCGAAAGTGCCAAGAAGCTCCGCAAGTTCTGATGTTTGTCCGTTTGTCAAAACGGATAGTCAGGCATTGCTGTAAAGGAGAAGGTTCCGATGAAAACGAGCTGTACATATTCGGCGTAAATCAGTTTTTGAATATGCTGTTGAATATACTTACAGCTCTTTTCATAGGAATTCTGTTTGGAGAAACCTTGCAGATTGTACTGTTTATGCTTGCCTACATTCCTCTTAGGAGTTATGCGGGTGGATGGCATTCGCGGACCCCTTTAAGGTGTTATATTTTTTCGGTAATAATGTTAATTTCCGTTTCAGTTAGCATGAAAAATCTTTCAGGTGCTGAATGGATATACTATTTCATTCTAGCGGCAGCAGTTTTAGTGGTGCTTATACTCGCTCCTGTAGAGGATAGAAACAAGCCTTTGGACGAAATCGAGCACAAAGTGTATAAAAGGCGCACTGTAATCATTACGGCATCAGAACTTATTATTGCCTTGATGCTCAAGCTGCTGATATCGGACAACTTGTTTGTTGCCGTAATATACTCGTTTGCTGTATTGAGTCTTATGCTTATTGCCGGAAAAGTCAAAAATCGTTAGTGAATGCTCAGAGCATGTGTACAACTAGCTTTTCTGCATTTGAGCGAAAGACGCGAAATGATGCTTCGTCATCGCTTCCGTCTTCCAGCGTTACCGACTTATGGACAAGACCATAGAGGGGGCTGAGGGCAAAAGGAAGCGTTAACATTTACCTGAAGGCCAATTTATGTGTAGCTTTTAGGGTTATTCATTTAGGTAAAGAAGTAATATTTTGATGAAAGGACGTAGGTCATGGGTTACAATATTGGACAGCAAATTGGTGATAGAGGGGGCTTTGGTTCAGTTCATATATGTATCTCGGAAACAGGTGAGCAATATGCAATAAAGCTCTTAGAAAACATGGACGAAAACGCAGCCGACCGCTTTGCAAAGGAAATCCGACTGATTATGAGACTGTCGCACCCTAACATAATCAAAATAATAGCATATAATTGCGTAAGCGAACGAAAGTTTTATATTATGCCACTGTATGCCAGCAGCTTAAAAGCGGTTCTTCCACAGTTGTACTGCAATCCTGACAGGCAATATAAGATTATTTCCGGGATACTGAGCGGAGTTGCTTATCTTCACTCCGAGGGTGTTTTACATAGGGACCTTAAACCCGAAAACATACTCTATAATTCAGACAGCGACATTGTTATAAACGATTTTGGCTTCAGTAGACAGGTCGATTCTGATTCTACTCGTCTCACTCAGTATGGCAATGTTTTCGGTACATTAAAATATATGGCTCCCGAACAGCAGCAGGATGCACGTAGTGTTGACGAGAGGGCTGATATCTTCTCTTTGGGCAAGGTGATTGAAGACATAGTTACAAATGGAGGAAGGTACAATATACCTTCAGGGGATTTGGAATATGTTATTCACAAGTGTACCGAAACAAATCCAAACAGAAGATTTTCCAGCGTTTCCGTACTAAAAGACACAATAGATAACGTGTATCAGAATATTTTTGGTATGGCAGAAACGGGAATGATCGAAGAACAGCTGTTGAAATTACAACTTGGAGCTTTGGACGATAGCGCGGCAGTTGATTTAGCTCAACGCTTTATCAGTTACAGCAACAATGATAACCTGGAAAAGCTATTCCTTAATATCACCAATTCACAGTATATGAATTTGGAGAATAGCGACCTGCAGCTAACAGAATCGCTCATAGGAAGGCTACAAGTATACTACACTTCTCAGGGATGGGGCTTTGGATATACCGATATTATTGGAAATAATTGCAGAAGGCTGTATGAGCTTTCGCATAATGTTTCGGTACGAGCTAACCTTCTATTTACGCTTATTGAGGTCGGTATTACGCACAACAGATGGCACGTTATGGGAATTGCATCTTCATTGTTATCGTCAGCGGTTTCCAGCTTAACGGAATGCACAGAATTGGCCGACCTTTTATCTAACCGAAGGGATATTCATCTAGGGAAGCTTAATATAAGTGAATCTGTTCTTCCTGCATGCTTGAGGGAATACTATTAAAGTGATATTGTGAGCAGACCATATTTATTTTTGATTGATAAGTGAGCTTATCGTTCAGAGAATGTACCTAATGAAACAGAAATTTTGGTACAGAGCTTTGCAATCCTATGTACCCAAAAAGTTTTGGAATGAGATGCATGATCTTGCTGCCGCTTTATTATCGAGTAAGGTTTGAAGTAACCTTGTTTAAGCTGATAGGCGGTAGTTTTTCTTTTGTTACATTAAACATTCTTTTTTCAGATATATGGTACGCACAAATAAGTGTAGTGATTTTATGGGTCTGAAAAAACAACTGTGTAAACGCGAATAATCCCGAAAAACGTACCAAAGCTAAAAATGCAGCAAAACAGGGCAACGCTGGAGAGCGACCCGACGCAGCTGCAAGATATACGGTGAAGAGCAGCGGAGCTAATTCGCTGCTTTTCATACTTCACCGGTATCTTCCAGCGGATAAACTCCGGGAGCTCGAGGGTGGAACCCTCGAAGTCTGTTAAGCTGCGAATCTGTCCTCAAAATAAATCATGAACTGAGCATAAGCCAGCCCCCAGTCGCGAACCGGCATGGTCCACTTCTTTGAAATCTCGGAAACGCTCATATAAACGACCTTGCGAATAGCGTCATCGGTCGGAAAAATCGACTTGGATTTAGTGAATTTTCTGACCATTCTATGGTAGCCCTCGACGGCATTCGTCGTATATATTATCTTACGAATTTCCTGGGGATATTCAAAAAATACCGTTAATTCAGCCCAGTTTTTATCCCAGGATTTCAGAATATTCGGGTACTTCTTAT
>ENA-ORMR01002173-ORMR01002173.1-human-gut-metagenome-genome-assembly--contig:-NODE-2173-length-12870-cov-4.896215_pt1 | contig 12870 bp, 7 predicted proteins | sample MGYA00242107_ERZ509003 | MGnify/ENA primary metagenome ERZ509003 (study PRJEB26280, sample SAMEA2338699) | human gut metagenome | biome: human gut; feature: human-associated habitat; material: faeces... | reverse complement strand
CGTCATATACGCACACACCGAATGCGGGCAGTTCCTCCGCGAATGCAGGCGTCCCCAGCAACATCATGGCAAGCACTGTGCAAAGCAGTTTTTTCATCCTGTTCATGCTATTCATGCGTATTCCTCCTGCGCCGTCAATACAGCAGCGGAAAGACCAGCTTGACGTTCTGCGCATCGTACATGTTTTCAGGCGTAACGACAAATGCTGGTGCGCGATATCCTTGCCCGTTTTTGTTCCACAGGGCCTGCGACGCCGCGATATACCCGGTTGCATAGGGCGAGGGAAGAACCACTGCATGCACATGTCCGGTTTCCAGCCAGGATGCAGCTCCTTCGCCTGGATTGACCAGGATCAGCGGCTGCGTCCACTGCCCCTCCGCCTTTTCCTGAAGGAGGCGCGCCGCCGTTTCCTCGTCCAGCGCCATCACGGCACAGGATGCAGCGCCAGGATCGACCGACTGCGCATCCAGCCATCGGCTGCGCAAGACTGACTTTGCGGCTTTACGCAGCGGCTCACTACCGCCCAGGCAGATTACGCGCTCAGCCTTCGCCGCCGCGCCGGACGCCAGTGCAGCGTATTGGGCGCCGTCCTGTTCCACCGAGGGAACGCCTTCCTCGTGCGCATCGATGAGCGCGATGGGCATCCCATGCTCGCGCGCGCTGCGCAGCGTCTGCCGTCGCAACGTTTCATCCTGGATATAGATCTGGGTATTACGAGCGATACGAGCAGAGAAGTCGGTCGGCAAAGCGATCGCCTCATCCAATGCGTTCGTATGCAAAGATTGTGTATGTCCTAATGTAGCGGCCATAGCCTCGATACAAGTACGTCCTACGTTATTGAACGGATCTTGTTCTGTCAGCGACCAGCCGGAAGTCTGAGAGTGTGTACGCAATGCCAGTGATTTCGGATTCTTCGGATTGAATTGTTTTACAATCTTAGCCCACAACATACGGGCAGCACGCATCTTCGCGATTTCCATGAAGTGATTGGTACCAATCGCCCAGAAGAAAGACAAACGGGGAGCGAACGCATCGATATCGATACCTGCCGCTGTTCCGGCACGCAGATATTCCAGACCGTCGGCCAATGTATAAGCCAGCTCGATATCTGCCGTCGCACCTGCTTCCTGCATGTGGTAACCGGAGATAGAGATAGAATTGAACTTTGGCATCTTCTGCGAAGTATATTCGAAGATATCGGAAATAATCTTCATAGAGAATGCAGGCGGATAGATATAAGTATTACGCACCATGAACTCTTTCAGAATATCATTCTGGATAGTACCGGCCATTTCTTCGAGTTTAGCACCCTGTTCCAGACCTGCATTGATATAGAATGCCATAATCGGAAGTACTGCACCGTTCATCGTCATAGACACGGACATCTTGCTCAAAGGAATACCGTCGAACAAAACTTTCATGTTTTCGAGTGAGCAGATAGATACCCCTGCCTTACCTACGTCACCTACCACACGTTCGTGATCGGGGTCATAACCACGGTGAGTAGCCAAGTCAAATGCTACGGACAAACCTTTCTGACCGGAAGCCAGGTTACGGCGATAGAAAGCATTTGATTCTTCGGCAGTAGAGAATCCGGCGTACTGACGGATGGTCCAGGGGCGAAGAGTGTACATCACTGAATACGGACCACGCAGATAAGGAGGAAGTCCGGCAGCATAGCCGAGGTGTTCCATTCCTTCGAGGTCCTCTTTTGTATAAACAGGCTTCACATCAATGTGTTCCGGTGTATTCCAGTCAGCGGAAATACCGTTAGCCTTTTGCCATTCAGCACCGTTAGCGGGCTGAAATGCAGCATATATATCTAAGTTTTTAAAATCTTTTCTCATCTTACTTCAATAGTTTGGCGTTAAACTCTTTCAAGGTATCCAATACGTTGACACGCACGTGGATGAAGTTCTCGATACCTGCTGCCTTCAGTTCATCCATACAAGCGGGAGCACCTGCTACGATAAACATAGCACGGCCGTTCAATGCATGGTATGCCGGAACCGCATATTCCGCATATTCGTCATCGCTTGAACAGAGGACTACAATGTCAGCTTTAGCAGCCATAGCAGCTTCTACTCCGGCTTCCACCGTTTCGAATCCGAGATTGTCAATAACTTCATATCCGGCACAAGCGAGGAAGTTGCAAGAGTATTGCGCACGTGCCTGACGCATAGCCAGATTACCGATAGTCAGCATGAACGCTTTCGGACGTTTGCCGGAAGCCTCCGTTTCAAGGCGTAATGCCTCAAATTCGCTGGCTGCACGGTCGAATACCAAAGTATCCACATCTTTCTCGCAAGTATGAGCATCACCTCCGCAGCAGCATTTTGCTTCTATCGGCTGTTTCTCACCTGCTTTTTCATTGAAGTTCGGGAACTGGTTGGTACCCAGCAGCACTTCACGACGTTGAGCAACTGCTTTATGACGGGCCTTGTTGCTTTCGTTCACTGCTGCCTGAACTGTACCGGCTTTCAATGCAGCATAGAAACCGCCTGCCTCTTCTACGGCAAGGAAGAGTTCCCACGCCTGTTTAGCGATAGACACTGTCAGATTCTCGATATAATAAGAACCGGCAGCCGGGTCAATCACCTTATCAAAATGAGATTCTTCTTTCAGTAACAACTGCTGGTTACGTGCAAGGCGTTCAGAGAATTCATCCGGAGTCGAATAAGTCTTATCGAACGGAACGACTGTCATTGAATCCACACCGGCCAATGCAGCACTCATCGCTTCAGTCTGTGTACGAAGCAAGTTCACATGAGCATCAAACAAAGTAAGATTGAAAGTGGAAGTTTCGGCATGAACCGCCATCTTCGCAGCACAACGACATTCTCCATTAGCCCCCTTATTGTCGCAATCACGCAGGCATTCAGGATGGTAGGAAGCTACGATGTTTGCCCACAGCATACGTGCTGCACGGAATTTAGCGATTTCAAGGAAGTAGTTGGAACTGATACCGAAGTTGAACTTAATTTTCTTGGCAACTGTAGCAGCAGGGATACCTGCGTCTGTCAGCTGGTTCATGTATTCATTACCCCATGCCAATGCATAGCCCAATTCCTGAGAAATGTAAGCTCCGGCATTGTTCAGCGAGATTGCATTTACATTCAGTACACGATAGAAAGGAAGCGGTTGGATAGCTTCGATCAGGGCTTTGGCAGTTTGAACCATATCGCCTTTTTCTTTACCGCGAGTCAGCATCTTGTTAAAGAAGTCATAATTGACAGAACCTCTCAGTTTCTTCACGTCATAATCCTTCTTCTGGAAATAAGCCACCAGCAGACCAGCCAATTCAACCACATGTCCCTGACAAGTAGAGAAGTTCAGTTCTACACACTCAGCCTGAATACCATTCAACAGTGTTTCAATGTATTCCGCATTGAGTTCTTTCGCTTTTACGTGGAAAGAAAGTGAATCCACACCTTTGTTCAGAATATCCAGTGCTTTGGCATTGGCTTCCTTCGGACATTCAACTTTGATTTCCTGGCGAACCAGCCACTCATTATTGCTCTTCTTGGTGCCTCTCAGATAGGGAAATTCTCCGGGAAGTGCATCTGTTGTTTTCAAACCCTCCAGATCTTCCATCCGGTAGAAAGGTTTCACTTTGAACCCTTCGTTTGTCTTCCAAACGAGCTTCTTCTCAAAATCAGCACCTTTCAAGTCGGCTGTAACCTTCTCCATCCATTGTTCGGTGGAGACAGGAGAAAAGTCTGAGAAGAGTTTTTCTTTTTTGTCTGCCATAGTTTATTTAAAATTAAAACAAGAATTAATATTGTCTTTATTTTTATTTGTCTCTTTCTAAATGTCAGTCGTTCGACTTGCAAATATAATTAATAAGTTCGAACGATTCCTCTTTTTAGAAAAAATTCGCACTACAGGTTACAGAGAGAAAATGAAGAATGATAAACTATAGAATGAAGAATCTCCATGCAACTTAAAGCTAAACGAAGCAAATTCCTCATTCTTCATTTTTAGTTCTCCTTTTATTTGATTAGCTCCGATGTAATGAGTAATTTTGCACCCGTTTTTAAAAGAACATTATAAAAACTACTAATATTTATGGATTGGTTACAAAGTTTATTGTGGGACCCTAGCTCCGTAGCGCACATTGTATTCCTCTACGCTTTTGTAGTGGCAGCCGGTGTGTATCTCGGTAAAATAAAGATATTCGGAGTATCTTTGGGAGTCACTTTTGTTTTGTTTGCCGGCATCCTAATGGGACATTTCGGCTTCACAGCCGATACACACATCCTACATTTCATCCGTGAATTCGGATTGATCTTGTTCGTATTCTGTATCGGTCTTCAGGTGGGGCCATCATTCTTCTCTTCTTTCAAAAAGGGGGGAATGACATTGAACCTGTTGGCTGTAGGCATCGTAGTGTTAAATATTGCTGTTGCATTGGGGCTTTATTACCTCTGGAACGGTCGTGTGGAACTGCCGATGATGGTAGGTATCCTCTACGGAGCTGTGACGAACACTCCGGGACTTGGTGCCGCCAATGAGGCCCTGAACCAGTTGAGCTACAACGGACCGCAGATTGCACTGGGTTATGCCTGTGCGTATCCGCTGGGTGTGGTAGGTATCATCGGTTCTATCATAGCTATCCGTTACATCTTCCGCGTCAATATGACCAAAGAGGAAGAGAGCCTGAAAACTCAGAGCGGAGACGCGCACCACAAGCCGCACATGATGAGCCTTGAGGTACGCAATGAGTCTATCAGCGGAAAAACACTGATTGAAATCAAAGAATTTCTGGGACGCAACTTTGTTTGCTCCCGTATCCGTCACGAAGGACACGTAAGTATTCCGAACCACGAAACGATATTCAATATGGGCGACCAGTTGTTTATTGTCTGTTCGGAAGAAGATGCTCCCGCCATCACCGTATTTATCGGAAAAGAAGTCGAACTGGACTGGGAGAAGCAGGATCTTCCGATGGTTTCCCGCCGTATTCTGGTTACTAAACCGGAAATTAACGGAAAAACGCTCGGTTCCATGCACTTCCGTAGTATGTATGGTGTCAACGTGACCCGTGTCAACCGTTCCGGTATGGACCTGTTCGCTGATCCGAACCTGATATTGCAGGTAGGTGACCGCGTAATGGTAGTAGGTCAGCAAGATGCGGTAGAGCGTGTAGCTGGTGTTTTGGGTAACCAACTGAAACGTCTGGACACACCGAATATCGTTACTATCTTCGTAGGTATCTTCTTAGGTATTCTTTTAGGAAGTCTTCCGATTGCATTCCCCGGTATGCCGACTCCTTTGAAATTAGGTTTGGCCGGTGGTCCGTTGGTGGTAGCTATCCTGATCGGACGTTTCGGACACAAACTTCATTTGGTGACTTACACCACAATGAGTGCCAACCTGATGCTGCGCGAAATCGGTATTGTGCTATTCCTTGCCAGTGTAGGTATAGATGCGGGTGCCAACTTTGTGCAAACAGTTGTAGAAGGCGACGGCTTACTGTATGTAGGCTGTGGTTTCCTGATCACTGTCATCCCGTTGCTTATCATCGGTGCAATTGCAAGACTATATTATAAGGTAAACTACTTCACTCTGATGGGATTGATAGCCGGTAGTAATACGGACCCTCCCGCATTGGCTTATGCCAATCAGGTGACATCCAGTGATGCACCGGCAGTAGGATATTCTACTGTTTATCCATTATCTATGTTCCTTCGTATCCTGACGGGACAGATGATATTACTGGCGATGATGTAAAGCGAACTAATTTAATTAATAAATAAAGCCGACCAAATTCAGAAAGAATTTAGCCGGCTTTATTATTATCGGGATTTTGTTTTCTTTTTCAATTACATTCCAATCTGTAGTTTTTTAGCCACAAACTCTTCCACAAACCGCACCGTCTCCTCAATCCCCAAAGAAGAGGAATCAACACACAAATGATAAGTAGCCGCTGCTCCCCATGTTTTATAACTGTAGTAATTATAATACTCCGAACGTCTCTTATCCGCTTTTTCTATCATCTCTTCCGCCGCCTCCTCATCAATACGATGCATCTGACACAACCGTGCGATACGATCTTCTTTAGTAGCCGAGATAAAGACATTTGCACAACGGGGATGTTCCCGTAAAATATAGTCGGCACAACGTCCGACGAACACACAGGATTTCTCTGCCGCCAGACGACGGATAACATCACTCTGCACCTTAAATAAAGCATCATTGCTCAGACAGTTGGTACATGGCATTGCCCCTTCACTGATGAAAGGAAAACGCATACCGAACAGTCCGCCGATAATGCCTTGCGAGGCTTTTTCATCAGCTTTTTCGAAGAACTCCTTACATAAGCCGCTCTCTTCGGAAGCCAGATTGATCAGTTCCTTATCATAAAAGTCGATTCCCAAACGGGCAGCCAACTTCTCTCCTATTTCTTTTCCGCCGCTACCTAACTGGCGACCGATATTGATAACATAATTACCGCTCATAGTACATTTTGTTTTATGGTTTGATAGCAAACATACGACTTTTTTCTAAAAGATGCACCATTATACAAAAGTTATATTTAAAAGAAACAATCGGAAAGCATCCTTTTTTCATATATACTCTGCCAATAATACATCTACATGGCACAGGAGTCCGGCTATCACCCACCTATTTTTTCTTCTTGCCCCACTTGGGAGTTATACCGATAAAGAACTCGAAGTTAATTCCCGGCATCGGACGGGATAATACCGAAAGATACTCTTCGTCAAAGAGATTATTGACTGTCCCTTTTAAGGATAAATCTGCCCAACGGAGTGAGAATCCTTTTTCAAGGGTCACGTTGCTCATGAGATAGGGTGGAAGATGTCCCGTATAGGATACAGCATTACTCGTCATTGTATAACGTTCGCTATAGTAACACCATTTATAAAGAAGCCCCCAACTGCGATATGTCAGCCTGCCTGATAACGTAGCTGAATATTCGGGTATGTATGGTAACTGCTTCCCTACTGACTGGTCAGCCTTGCTCGTAGGTTCACCTTCATTAATAGAAGGAGTCCACGCAAATGTTCCATTTAATCCAAGCTTCCATGCTTTATCAATTGCAACTGCATAATCAGCCTGTACTTCCACGCCATAGGCGTGTACTTTTTTAAGATTAACGGGGGAATAAAATCCCTTCGACGTAGGTAGCCAAATAATCCAGTCGTTTATATGTTGATCGAACCAGGAAGCCGAACCGGATAATGTATAAACATTATCCTTATCCACAGAAAAGGACAGCCCCGTTTCGTAAGTAAATCCACTTTCATTATTCAATGCCGGATTGCCACCCGGCAAAAAATAAAGGTCATTCAATGTCGGAAAACGATAATTACGGGTAATAGAAGCCTTTGCCATTATATTGCCTCTTTTAGAAAGAACATAATCTACAAAAAAGGCAGGAATAACCGGTGCCCATTTAGTCCCGAACATCTCTCCCCGCAGGACCAATGACATACCCAACCGATTGACCGGCTGCCATTTCAATGAGACATTACCCGACAACTCAATACGTCCTTTATCAAAATAAACAATAGAATCATTCTTCCTTCCCTGACCATACTTATCGTTCTTATTATCATCTTTATTCAGATCTTTATCCAAACTATTCACCAAATGCTGATGAGCCGACACACCCGCCGTCAAAAGGAGTTTATCTGAGAAAAAATACTCTCCATCCAACTGCCCGTAGAAAGTATTGACTTTACTACGTGAACGGGTCATTGTAGCCATTATACCATTTCCCAAATCCCGCTTATAGTCGTACGCCAACCATGTATGCACATAACCTCCCCTTGCCGATACTTTCCAGTTTTCACGCGTATGATCCCATGATAAAACACTTCGCAGTGTATGTTCCCGTTGTCGGTTCTCGAAATCCATAAGATCACCCTGATCGGTCGTCAGTAATGCCAGTTCACGGTTAGAATCAGTATACCACGCATTCAGTCCGAAGCGATCACCTTTACCCGTATTGTAATATACCTCCTGTAAAATGTGCAGATCTTTGTATGCACCACTACGATTACGTTCTATGGGATAATACTGTTCGATTATATTATATTTATCATCATAAATATTCTCTTTCTTATCATGATTACGATATTTATAATCATTGGGCGACGACTGATAGACCGCCCGCGTCGAGATCTGCCAATGTTTATCTCCATACTTCAATTGCAGAAACTCATCGAAGGTACTAAATGAACCGATACCTTGAACATATTGCATTCCGAAGCCTTCTTGATGAGCAGGCACTGTAGATAATTTCACCAATCCTCCCAAACCACCACCAGCCATATTCACCGATGAAGTGCCATGCAGCAAAGAAGCGTCATCTATAAAATAAGATGGAATCATCGAAAAGTCAGTCATCCCCAACATTGGATTGTTGATACGCATACCGTTCCATGTTACCTGTGTATGCGAAGCAGACGTTCCCCGAAATGATACAGTAGAAAGCGTGGCACGTCCGTAGCTTTTTACAAAAATAGAAGAATTGAAAGTGAGTATATCCGCCATTGACAAGGCTATATTCTCCTTAAGCACAAGTGAATCAAATCTGGTCTGCTGTACGCCTATATCTTTCATCGGGCGCTTTCCTAAAATTTCCACTTCACGAATGACAATTCCCTTTTCCGCCCAATTCTTATTGTCGCTGCTGTGTTGTTGTCCACTCATTATAGATGGAAGTAATAAAAGAACTCCTACAAACTGCACTAATAATATATTTCTCCTCATATTCTTCTCTACCGATTACTTCCAACAAAATGCTCCGGGAATAATTCCAACATAAAACTCATCCACAAGTTCCCCATCCTCCGTATAGCGATAAATCATCCCCTGTTGCTGATAGTCAATGGCGTCAGCCACATAGACATCTCCGTTTTTCGGACTAACTGTCAACCCATAATACTTCGTATCACGATACTTGAGGAAAGGACGTACGGGAACACGTTCTTCATCGACAGACATACGCCAGATATCTTTGTTAATCCAGTAAAGCTCATCACCCGCACCATTAAGCTGTACTTCCGAAGGAGCATCTCCCAACTGAAACTTAAATTGTTTCTCTATTTTAAATGTCTCGGCATCAATGCGATAAAGCGACGGCTCCTCATATCCGTATGGACTTCCTTTATACCCTCCATCAGTAATCGTCCACATCTTGAAGTTCTTATCCATCACTAGAGAAGTAGGTTGTATACCTACAGTAAGCTGATCTACCACCTTGTCCGTTGTAGTATCTATCTTTAATATACGATTCTGATAAGACCAGCAATTCACATACACATACTTGCCATACTGCACCATTTGCTCTGTCGAGCCTGTTTCCATCGTCATATCCGGACATTCGATATATCCGGTTATCTGATAAGTTTTGGGATTGACAATAAAAATACGATAATCCCATATTTGTGTAATATAAGCTTTCTCATCCGAAATAAAATGAATATAGCGTGGAGAAGTAAGTCCCGTAATGCGTCCCACCTCTTTGAATGTATTGGTGCTAATAGCGAAGATTACATGAGAATTATTCACTACCACCCATCCAATAGTATCCCGGACAATCATTGATTGCGCTACATCACCCAACTTCATCGCATTAGCCCGGTAAAAGATCTCATTCTCCACCTTTTTCGTTTCCGGATCATAATAAGATAAGGTAGCATTACCGTATTGAAAATTCCCCTCATTCATAATGAAAAGTCCATCTCCTGTAGCCCTGAAAGGCTCCATCTTGCCATAATCCCATTTCATACAACCGACAAAAGCCGTCAGACAGAAGACAATAAATAAAACAGAAAGTAAAATTCGTTTCATAATTAAAAGCGAGAAAAGGTTATTAACTAACTTGTCGCATCACTCTTCAGACATCTGCCGGCAAATCAGGATTTGCGACAAATATCAAACATAGCATTTGTACCGACCGGTTGAATGAGGAATCAATTGAATATAGGAATGAACTATACCAGTTGATTTCTACCCGAAAACCCGCGGGTATAAATCTGCAGCGTCAAGGCAGGTCTTCTGACTCGTCCCCATTTATCACGCCTTCCCAGTGATGTCACCAGTGGCAAAGAATGTGATAAACTCATCTCCCGAAAGAGAGGACTTACAGCAGCAGGTACTGTCCCGGATTTACACCGGATTCCCTTTTCATCGTTTTGGAAGGTTAGACAACTCCAAATACGAACCTTGCAGGTGCAAAGATACTATAATTATACTTCACGCCTCACTTCTCCCCTGTCTTTTTTTTAACAGGAACAAATCTGATGAACAGAATCTTTTAAAATGACGTCACTATGAACATGTATATATGATAAATATAGGATAGATAGTCTTTATAGTGAATTACGAATATTTAAATTCCAAGGATTCTCAATTGTCTCAATCGTTTTTTTATTAATAAGAGAAGCCATCGTGCGTCCCATCAATTTGAAATCAGTAGAAAGAGTAGTAATCCCTCCTGCCAGCACTTCTTTCAAAGGGGTATCATTATAAGATATAATACCGAAATCTTTTCCCGGAACTAACTGCTGACGGTCAGCCTGCTTCAACAAATTGACCAAGTCTCTATCATTAACAACCATAAACACCTCCTGCTTTACAATCTCCCTTCCCTGAATTTCGCCAATGCACTCATGCGTAAAGCCATGCTCTTTACAAAAAGCCCGTAATCCGTCATAACGTTCAAAAGGTTCTTTCGAATCTTTCTGAACCATTACAATATGCTTGTACTTTCGCAAGTTGGACAGACCATACACTAATGCTTCATAAGTATCTTTTTCAAAGTTCTGGAATACAGACGAATATTTCCCTTTCAATTCCGAGTGATAATGATCGAGTAGAAATACGTTTCCGGATAAACTCTCCAGTAAAGGACCAATATCGGCAAATTTGCCGGACATTATAATATAGGTAGTATATTTATGGTTTGCATTATTCACCAAAGTCTCAAACACCTTCCGATTATAGTTATGAAAATAAAGATCAACAGTAGCTGAATTGCCTACTGTCTCCATAAAAGAATTATAAATATCTTCTTTAAATTCATTGAACTCATTGAAAAGCAGAAATATATTGTGTTTGAACGGAACACGCGTACTTACGATATAATACCCGACTCCAGGATTCGATTTAATGATACCTCTCGATTTCAATTCTCGTATTCCGGAAAAAACAGTATCACGAGACAAGCCGTACATTTCTCTAAATTCATTAAGAGAAGGTATCCAGGCACCTTTCTTTAATCGTCCTTCATTAATCCCGTCGATCACATAATCAACTACCAACTTATATTTTGATTTATTGCTTTTCATCGTTCGTTATTTTTGCGCAAAGATACAAATATCACAGCCATACTGGTACGGAGTGGTATGTGTTTTACAACATACAGACCAGTTCGTACTAGTCAAAAAGAATATTCTATCTTTGCGGCAGATTCATCTTCATATAAATTAGAAAGTTAAACATAAAGTTAGAAACATGAAAAGTACAAATCTACTTAAATCCTTGGCAGTTATAGCAACACTATCCGGAACTCCACATAGCGCGGTACAAGGACAGACTGGGAAAGTACAATTTGCGAACATTGAAAACGTAAAAGTGAACGACGCATTCTGGAGCCCCAAATTTAAAACATGGAATGAAGTAACCATCAATGATGTACTAAACAAATTCGAGGGTAAACACACCAACGCCCCGGAACAGCACAATGCTTTCTGTAATTTTGATAAAGTGGCCAAAGGTGAACGTGGCACACAGGGACACTTCGGAGAGCCGTGGTTCGACGGACTTATCTATGAATCGATTCGGGGTATTGCAGATTATCTGGTCATGTATCCGGATAAAGAACTGGAAACACGTATTGACAGATATATCGACCGTATCGAAGCAGCACAAATGACAGAACCAACCGGATACTTAGAGACTTATACACTTCTGAAAGAACCGGAACACCGTTGGGGAGACAATGGTGGTTTCCTCCGGTGGCAACACGATGTGTATAATGCCGGCATGATGATTGAAGCCGCTGTGCATTACTACAAAGCAACCGGAAAAACCAAACTGTTGGAAGTCGCCACCCGCTATACAAATTACATGGCAGACTATATGGGACCAGCACCCAAGAAAAATATTGTTCCCTCTCACTCCGGCCCGGAAGAAGCCATTATCAAACTATACTGGCTATTCAAAGAACAACCGGAACTTAAAAAACAATTATCAGTGTCCGTAAATGAAGACGCTTACTGGAAGCTAGCTACTTTCTGGATTGAAAACAGAGGGCATCATTGTGGCTATCCTTTATGGTTGACTTGGGGCAATGGCAAATCCGAAAAATGGATCAGAGATGCCCAATATAATGCTCCTGAGCATGGCGAGCATAGTCGTCCGACATGGGGAGATTATGCTCAAGACTCAATTCCGGTATTTGAGCAACAAACCATTGAAGGACATGCCGTACGCGCCACACTATTAGCAACTGGTATCACTACTGCCGCTTTGGAAAATCATTCACCTAAATATATAGAAACAGCCAAGCGCCTTTGGGACAATATGACCGGTAGACGTATGTTCATCACAGGAGGAGTCGGCGCTATCCACGAAGACGAAAAATTCGGTCCAGACTTTTTCCTTCCTCCGGGTGCCTATCGGGAAACTTGTGCTGCCATTGGCGCCGGATTCTTTAGCCAAAGAATGAACGAGCTAACCGGTAAAGGAATGTATATGGACGAACTGGAACGCGTTCTATACAACAGTTTGCTTACCGCAGTTTCACTCAAAGGAGACAATTATACCTATCAGAATCCCTTAAACGCAGAGAAACATAATCGTTGGGAATGGCATGGTTGCCCTTGCTGTCCT
>ENA-ORMR01002161-ORMR01002161.1-human-gut-metagenome-genome-assembly--contig:-NODE-2161-length-12929-cov-3.742504_pt1 | contig 12929 bp, 15 predicted proteins | sample MGYA00242107_ERZ509003 | MGnify/ENA primary metagenome ERZ509003 (study PRJEB26280, sample SAMEA2338699) | human gut metagenome | biome: human gut; feature: human-associated habitat; material: faeces... | reverse complement strand
TGGATGTTGAAGTAGGCAAATTCTTTGAACGTATAGGTATAAGAGTTTATCAGGGATACGGCTTATCTGAAACCAGCCCAGTTGTTTCTGTTAATACTGATAAACGTAATGATCTTGCTTCAGTCGGAAGACCGTTGAAACAGTACGAAACAAGAATTGATAAAGAAACAGGCGAACTTCAACTAAGAGGAGCGTCAGTCATGAAAGGTTATTACAATCAACCTGAACTGACAGCACAAACTTTTACCGAGGACGGCTGGCTGCATACGGGTGACATCGCAAGAATTGGAAAAGATAACCATATTTATATTACCGGCAGGATTAAAAATATGATAGTTCTATCTGGTGGTAAAAAAGTTTTTCCGGAGGAAGTTGAATCTGTTCTTGAAAAGAGCGATTATATTGCAGAAGTTTGTGTATTAGGGCTTTCGCGAGCGTTTGGCGTGAAAGATAATACCGAAGAAATCGTTGCGGTTGTCGTTCCAAAGGCTTATTTGTATACACAACATTCTGATAGTGAGGTTGAACAAATTGTCAGAGCGGATATTAAGTCATTATCTCAACGATTAACAGCGTATAAACGCCCTGTAAGCATAATAGTTTCAAAAGACTCGCTGCCGCAGACGACTACCAGAAAAATTAAACGCAAAGATGTAAAAAATTTGATTTTAAGTAAATGATAAAAGAGACGGTTTTAAACCGTCTCTTTTTTATTTAAGTTTTAAAACTTTTCTTAGCGATTTTAGTGGAACGTTACCTGCCAAAATTTCTTTACAGTCAGAGACAATATCTGAAAGCTGTTTTTTGTTTATCGGAAGGCGTCCGCCCTCAACCGCAGTAGTATAACTTCCATGGTAGCATTTTGCGTCTGCTGCGTTTAACGGGTCAAGTTCTTTTTGTTTTTTCAAAATTTGTTCGCGAATTTCTGCTTTTGTTTCGTCTGCGCAAGGGTGATAAGGTACTTCGTAGTAATCGCATTCCATTTCATTTCCATAAAGGTTTTGTGTATGTGTAAAATAACTTTCGCCCCACAAGCCTTTAAAATTCATTCTTTGACCATTACTGTGTGATGCCATACTTGCTACTGAAATACAATCTGTTCTCATAGTTTTTCTCCTAAAATTAATATTAATAAAATAAATCAAACAGATATCTTTTTGTTATATTATGACGAAATATTAAGTTTTAATCCTTGTATTTTTGTATTATAATAAGATTACTATGAACAATAAGATTTACGGAAATATACATTCAATTGAAAGCTGCGGTACTGTTGACGGACCGGGAATAAGGTTTGTGGTTTTTGTACAGGGGTGTCCTTTGAGATGCCAATATTGTCACAACCCTGACAGCTGGAGTTACGACGAAAACCAAAAGATGTCTGTTGATGAAATCCTCGCGCAGTACGAGGGCGTTAAGGAATTTTGTAGTGGTGGAATTACGGTTACAGGCGGAGAACCGCTTGTTCAGATTGATTTCGTAACCGAACTTTTTAAAGAGGCGCGTTCACGTGGAGTTCATACGGCGCTTGACACCTCCGGTTTGCTTTTTAACCCCGACAACACCGCTAAAATTGATGAACTTTTGAAATATACAAGTTTGGTTCTTCTTGATATCAAACATATTGATGAGAAAGAGCATATAAAATTAACCGGGCATTCCAATAAAAGAATTTTAGAATTTGCCCGCTATCTTTCAGATAAAAAAATCCCTATGTGGGTAAGACACGTGGTAGTACCAACTATAACTTATAATCCTAAATATTTAGCACAGCTGGGAGAATTTTTGGCTACGTTGAATAATATTACCGGACTTGACGTTCTGCCATATCACGATATGGCTATCCCGAAATACGAAAATTTGGGAATAGAATATCCGCTGAAAGGTATTCCGCCGCTTACAAAAGAGCAGGCGATTGATGCACGTAATATTATCTTCAAAGCCTATCAAGAGGCAAAAAAGGGAGTAAATTAAAGATGTATAACGTACGAAATATAACAAATGATTTATATTACATTGGGTGTTCAGACAGACGATTGAACCTTTTTGAAAATGTCTATCCGATTGAAAAAGGTGTTTCTTATAACTCATATTTTCTGGATGATGATAAAACAGTATTATTTGATACTGTTGATAAAAGATGTTCTGAACAATTTTTTGCAAATCTTCATCATGTCTTGAACGGCAGAAGTTTGGATTACCTGGTGGTAAACCACATGGAACCTGATCACTGTGCGCTGATTGCAAATGTTGTTTGTGAAAACCCTGATGTGAAAATCGTTTGTAATCAAAAGACTTCTCAAATGCTTGCCCAATTCTTTGATATGGATTTGGAGGGAAGACTTCACCTGGTAAAAGAGGGCGATACTTTGGAAACCGGGCACCACACATTAACCTTTGTTATGGCACCGATGGTTCACTGGCCGGAAGTTATGGTTACATACGATATGACGGACAAAATTCTATTCTCTGCTGACGCGTTCGGAACTTTCGGGGCGATTAACGGTAATATTTTTGCTGATGAAGTTAATTTTGAAAAAGATTATCTTGATGAGGCAAGAAGATATTATACAAATATTGTTGGCAAATTTGGTCCTCAAGTTCAGTCGCTGCTGAAAAAAGCTGCAGGTTTGGAAATTAAGACAATTTGCCCGCTCCACGGTTTAATTTGGCGTGAAAATCTTGGCTGGTATATTGATAAATATAATAAATGGTCAAGCTATACGCCGGAAGATAATACTGTTATGATTGCTTATGCGTCTGTTTACGGCGGAACAGAAAACGCTGTAGATTTGCTGGCAGGTGAACTCGCAAAACGCGGTGTGAAAAACATAAAAATCTACAACACTTCCCTGACACATCCGTCTGTGATTTTATCAGAAGCGTTTAGATGTTCCCACCTGGTGTTTGCATCAGTAACTTACAATATGGGTATTTTCTCAACAATGAACCATTTAATCCACGAGTTGGTTTCTCACAATCTTCAAAACCGAATAGTAGCTCTAATAGAAAATGGTTCTTGGGCTTGCTGCAGTGCGAAATTAATGCGTGAAGAGTTTGAAAAAATGAAAAATATTACGCTGCTCGATTCTGCCGTAACGTTAAAATCAACAATGAACAACGATAAAATGGAAGAAATTATCGCGCTTGCAGAGGAAATTTCGAAATCTCTTTAGATTTCTAAACATGTGTATTGATTTTTCAACATTCTTATATTATATTCGTAATGTGGAGTGCTTACGCCAAATAGCAACTCAGCGTGTATCAGTGGATTTGTGTTCCCTGATGACAAAATAAGAAAAGGAAAATAAATATGTCAATTAATTTGAAAAACAAACAAGAAATCGTTAAAGAATTTGGTGCAAACGAAAAAGATACAGGTTCAGCAGCCGTTCAAATTGCCATGATGAGCAAAAAAATCTCTGAACTTACAGAACACCTTAAATCTAATAAAAAAGACTTCGCAACAAAAAGAGGCCTTTTGATGATGGTAGGTAAAAGAAAGAGATTACTTTCTTACTTGAAAGACCAAAACCTTGATGAATACAGAGAACTTATTAAAAAACTCGGTATCAGAGGTTAAGTTTTAAACTTTTAAAATTCAGAAAAAGGCTGTCTGACGGCGGCCTTTTTTTGTATAATAACGGAGGGTTGTTGTGATGAAAACTTTAAAATCAATGCGTCTGCATATAGGGATTTTCGGCAAAACAAATGCCGGCAAATCTTCGCTGCTGAATAGAATTACGTCGCAGGATGTTTCAATTGTTTCCGAAACTCCGGGAACAACAACCGATGTTGTCGAAAAGTCTATGGAACTTTTGCCAATCGGGGCGGTTACCTTTCTTGACACAGCCGGAATTGACGATAAAACCGAACTTGGCGGGAAAAGACTTGAGAAAACAATGTCTGTAATAAACCGTACTGATATTGCCGTGATTGTTTGTGATTATACAGGAATTGACGGGTATGAAAAAGATTTAATCAAAAAGTTTGACGAACTTAAAATACCATATCTGATTTTGGTGAACAAATGCGATAATGAAGAATTACAAAATAAAGCTATAGAAGCCTTTAATAAGAAGGAGGCCTTGTTAGAAAAGGGTTTGGCTTCATTTTTAATCACCTCTGTAAAAACTGATGAAAAACTTGTTTTTAAATTTAAAGACGCGCTTGTTAAGCTTCTTCCGGAAGACTTTGTAAATCCGCCCAAAATTGCAGGGGATTTAATTCCTTCCAAAAGCACTGTAATTCTTGTAATCCCGATTGATAAAGAGGCGCCGAAGGGAAGAATTATTCTCCCGCAGGTTCAAACGCTTAGAGATTTACTCGACAGTAACTGCCTGACTTATGTTGTAAAGACAAGCGAACTTGCGCAAGCCATTGACAACCTCAAAAACCCGCCGGCACTTGTAATTACAGACAGTCAGGCGTTTAAGCAGGTTTCTGAAATAGTTCCAGAGAGCATTCCGTTGACTTCTTTTTCAATACTTTTTGCGCGTTTGAAAGGTGATTTGAAAGCTTTTGCAAAAGGCGCGGAGGCTATTCAAAATCTCAAAGACGGCGACAAAGTTTTAATTCTTGAAAGCTGCACGCACCACGCGATTGAAGATGATATCGGGCGTGTTAAAATTCCAAATCTTTTACGCAAAAAAACAGGCAAAAATCTAATCATTGAAAATTTTGCAGGACATGATTTTCCGGACATTTCCGGATATTCGCTTGTAATTCACTGCGGCGCATGCATGACAAACCGCCGTGAAATCTTGTCAAGAATTTTGATTGCAAATGAAAAAAATATTCCGATAACAAACTACGGAATTGCGATTTCGTATTGCTTAGGTATCTTGCCGCGTGCGATGAAGATTTTCAAATAGCCGGCTTCAAATTCCTCTGAAAATTCTATGAGATTTCTTCTTTTCTTTTTCAAGAACTTCGGAGAAAGAAATTATCGGCTCCATTTTGTAACCGCAGTCATCTGAGAGCGCGCCGCCCATTGAGAAAAGTTCCTCTTGCGGATAGCGCCGGCAAATCCCGGGACGGTTTTTGTGAATTTTGCATTTGTGTGTTTCAGGGTCAAGATTTGTGCATTCAAAAATCAGTCCAATGTCATCTTTGCCTATAATTTTCAAGCCGGCATAAAATCTGTGCAGTAATTGAAGTTTTTTGAATTCTTTTTCTTCCTGAATTACGTGTTTAAAATGTTTTACATAAATCTGTGTGCAGCATTTTCCGCAAGCATTGCATTTGCCCGTGCGGTAGTAATGCCGCCTGAGAATTTTTGATAAAAACCACTTTTTTAATTTCAAAAACATATTTACATGATAGCAGATTTGAAGAATCGGAATTATAAACTTTTGTAAAGTTTTTGGAAGGTTTCTGGCAAAAAAAAATCTTCACGCGAATTAAATAGACATACCCCATAAATACCCCAAGATAATTAACATACTATAACATAACCAAAATAACCAACCTTGACCTCTGATAACCAAAATAGGAGGTCTTTTTTTTGAAGGAGTTTGCGTTAGGATAATAAGGATATGGTCGTTAAAGTTGGGGTGAGGGGGGGGGGAAGTGAAAAGTGAAAGGTGAAAAGTCCATTTCGTTAATGCTATAATCATAGAATTTTACGAATATCCATTTTAAATAACTTAATTTTCCGGCGCATTAGCGCATTATCAAGAACCGTAACGGTCTTTTCACCTTTCACTTCTCACTTTTCACCCCCCAATCCGTAGCGAACTTCTCACCTTTCACTTTGTTCATGCTACAATAAAACCGTGATGGGAAAATATTCAAGCGAAGATATGAAAAAAGTTTATATAGAAACAATGGGATGCCAGATGAACAAATCCGACAGCGAAAGAATGTTCGGAATGCTGGCGCATTTTGGTTACGAAAAAACAGAAGACGCAAAAGAAGCGGATTTAGTGATGGTTAACACATGTTCAATCCGCCAGTTGAGCGAGGATAAAGCTTTCAGCCTTATCGGGGTCTGGGGGCAGTGGAAAAAAACTTCAAAACCGGATTTAAAAATCGGTTTTTGTGGATGCGTTGCGCAGCAGAAAATGAAAGAAGTTTTCCGCCGCGCGCCTTATGTTGACTTTGTTCTGGGAACCCATAAAATCTATTCGCTTCCCGAAATTATCAAAAAAATTAACGCGGGCGAAAGAGTTCTGGAATGCACCGAAACCAACGCAACCGAAGACGATAAAGCAAAAGAATTTGAAATCAACCGCGTAAAAAGTGTTAACGCATGGATTCCGATAACCGAAGGCTGTAACAATTTCTGCACATACTGCATTGTTCCTTACACGCGCGGCCGTGAGCGTTCAAGAACGCCCGAAATCATTATTAAAGAGGTAAAAGATGCGCTTGCAAACGGGTTTAAAGAAATTACGCTTCTCGGACAAAATGTTGACAGTTACGGCAAGGATTTTGCGCAAAAAGAAGGCGAACTTAAAAATTACCGCCTTGCACAGCTTTTGAGAGATTTGAACGCACTCGACGGCAATTTCAGAATTCGTTTTGTGACTTCATATCCGACCGACATCACTGATGAACTCATTGACACGGTTGTTGAACTCGATAAAGTCTGCGAATATTTCCACATTCCGATGCAAAGCGGCTCAAGCGAGGTTTTGAAGAAAATGAACCGCCGTTACGACCGCGAAACTTATGCAAAAATCGTTGCAAAAGTTCGCGCAAAAGTTCCCGATGTGACGATTACGAGCGATTTTATTGCGGGATTTCCGGGCGAAACAGAAGAGCAGTTTGAAGAAACTTTGACGGCAATTGACGAGTTTGAACTTGATTATTCAAACACCGCGGCTTATTCTCCGCGCGAGAAAACCGTTGCGGCAAAATGGGTTGACAAATTTATCGACGAAGATGTCAAAACAGAGCGTCTTGCGCGATTGAATGAAAAAGTACGCGAAAACTGCCTTAAATCCAACAGAAAATACGTCGGGCGCACAATGGAGGTTTTGATTGAAAACTTTGAAAACCACAAGGGCAAAAACGTGATTACGGGCAGAACGCGCAACAACAAAATCGTTCACATCCCTTGCGAAACTGACAGAACCGGCGAATTTTTAACTGTAAAGATTACGGGCACAAAAACCTGGTATTTGCAGGGTGAACGGGTTTAATTAATACCTGCTGAGCAGTTCTTTTGAGAGTGATGAAAGCAAGTCAATAAAAATTGTCATAATGCAGATTTCATAAATATCGTCAGCATACTTTTCGCAGTATGCCTGTAAGAATTTTGCGACTGCGTAGATATCGTTTGCAAGTAATGATTCGTCTCTGTCAGAAAGTTCCATATAACCTCAATGCTTATATATTGCTTATTTATTATTATCACAATAAGCATAAAATGTCAATGTTATGGTATATAATATTGACATTGAGGTAATTATGCATAAAAAACTTAGACAACACGGCACAAGCTGGGGAATTATTATCCCCAAACCGATTTTGGAATTGTTAAATATCAATCCCGTTCTCGACGAGGTTGAACTCGTTGTCGAAAACAACGAATTGAAAATTAAAAAATACAAACCCGAGAAATAAATTCGGAATTGATTAACCAGCAAAAAATTTTATGTTTGCCTTTTATTAATTTCGGAGGCAAAACATAAATGTTGACTATTAACCCTGATTTTTCTATAAATAAACCCCAAAACCTTAATCTAAAAAGCCGAATAGTTTTAACAGAAATCCAATGAGGGATTCTGTATCTTTCAGCGGCGCAATGACTGTCATACGGCCGGTAAAAAACAAAGAAGAAATTAAAGAACTTTTGAACGTGTTTTTCAAGGCAATCAAACACAATCTTGAGCCGGACAAGAAAACTCCTGCATGGCTCGAAAAATAGACAAATATCTTTCCTTGCTGCCTTTTTACAGTACTACTAAGCTTCCTAACAACATAACCGAAGTTGTAAAACATAAAAATAAAGTTGCAGGCGGCTATTCCATATGTGTAAATACTGAAAAACAGTCTGCTCATATCGGTTTTATAACTCTTGCACCTGAATATATGAAAACTAAATCCGGAATTGCGATATTAAAAGGAATTGCCGAAAGTATTTGTCAAAATGCGGAAGTTAACAATATTAAAGAATTAACCTGGACAACCAATGCCAAAAATAAGCAGATTAACAGAATATTAAACCGCTTTTCTCCTGAGAAAGTCCGTTCATTACCTTTAGGCGAAACCGAATACAAAATTTCGCTGGAAAGTTTTAAACAGAAGTTGAATAATTTATAAATTATTTTTTAAATGCTTCTGCAATCGACTTTTTGTAGTCAGGGCGCAAAATTCCGGCTTCGGTGATAATTCCTGTAATCAGTTCTGCCGGCGTTACGTCAAAACCGGGATTTATAACATTCACCTCCGGCGCGCAGATAATCTTGCCGTTGATATGCGTAACTTCTTCTCGCGAACGCTCTTCAATCTTTATTTCTTCGCCGGAAGCAATTGACGGGTCAATTGTCGAAAGCGGAGCCGCTACATAAAATGGAATGTTATGATATTTGGCAGCGATTGCAACTGTGTAAGTCCCGATTTTGTTCGCAGCATCACCGTTTGCGGCAATTCTGTCAGCGCCCACGCAAACCATATCAATCATGCCTTTTTTCATAAAATACGAGCACATGCCATCCGTAATCAGCGTTGTCGGTATTCCATCCATGGTAAGTTCAAATGTCGTAATTCTTGCACCCTGCTGGCGCGGACGCGTTTCGTCTGCAAAAACCTGAATTGTATTGTCTTTTGCAAACGCGCTTCTCACAACGCCTAAAGCTGTTCCGTAGCCGACTGTTGCAAGTCCGCCGGCATTGCAGTGGGTTAAAATAGTCGCGCCTTTCGGGACAACTTCCGCGCCGTAATCGCCGATTTTTTTGTTTATCGCAATATCTTCGTCTTCAAGTTTAATGCCGTTTTGCTTCAATTCTTCAACAATGCCCGCGATGTCAGATTTTGAATTTTTAATAACTTCTTTTTGCTTTTCAACCGCCCACATCAAATTTACTGCTGTCGGGCGCGCGGTTGCCATGTAATCCGCTTTTTCAAGAAGTTTTTGAACAAATTCACCGCGGCTAAGGTTTTGTGAAGCGAGTTCCTGAGCGTAAAGCACAACGCCATGCGCTCCCGCAACGCCGATTGCCGGCGCGCCGCGTACAATCATTGTTTTTATTGCATCAAACATCTGCTGTCCGCTTTCGATATTTATATATTTGAATTCGTAAGGCAAAAGCGTTTGGTCAACCATTTTTGAATAGTTTCCCGTCCACTCGATTGTTTTTATTTTGGAATGAAATTCTGTCATATCTCTCTACTTTCTTATATTAAACTGTGTATCTTCAAAATTTTTTGGGGTTTTTAAGGATTTATTAAATTCTATCAAATAATAAGTTACAAAGCCGCTGAAAGCATTTATTGTTGCCGCCAGAACTCCCATAAAAACAGCGAGCATAACAAGAAGCCCGAAGGAGGCATGGCTTACAAACATAGAAACGCCGTAGTTGGAGGAATAGTTAAAAATTCTGGCAAGCAGGATTACTGCCGGAAAGTAAACTGCCGAAAATGCCAAAAATGACACAAATCCGATTAAGCCTCCTATAACGACGCTTTGCCTCACGGTTTCGATTTCAAGAACCTTCTGGTTTGTTAAAAATAGAATTACAGCCGGCGCCGCCAGTACAAGCAAAAGCCAAAAAACAATTTCTCCTGCATACGGGATAATAGTCAGCAGACCGCTGACTATTCCCAAAAATATGCTTAATAATGTTATAATTTTTAAAACTGATTTGTTCATAAAGCTCTCTGCTGTCTTTTTTATTTGAATTTTATTCTACATTATACACTACAGGTGGATTTTCAAAGAAATTATCTTTTGCTCTTTGAGAAATTTCTTTTAATTTATTTGTATCACCTTTATTATTGTATATTTGTGCTGCCAGAGAATATGCAGATTTTAATTTCGGGTAATCATGCATAATTCTTTCAAGGCGTTCCAAGCAGGCCGATTCATCATTCATTTTATACTGAATATATGCTACAAGGTAGTCATTCGCAGGGTTATTTGCACGGCTGTAAGCTTCATTTGCGTATCCAAAAGCTTCGTTGATATCTTCCTCGCTTCTTAGAGATGTGATTGCCAGTGCGCGGTAGATATAGGCTTTGTCAAATCTGTCGTCAGCCTTTTCAAGTGCGTTTTTGAAATAAGTAGTTGCCATTCTGTAATTTGACTGGTCTAAATATCTCAAACCTGTTTCAATCGCTCTGTCAAGCGGAGTTGCCTCAACTTTGTCGGATAAAAGGTTTTCTGTTAAATAATTTTCGATTTCTTCGCTGCTTGCACCTTTGATATCTGCAAATCTTAATTTTTTCTTCAATTCAGTAGTAGTGAAGGCTTTGTTTGTAACGTTTGGTTTAAATGTATATAAATATTTAAGGGTATTTGTATCAATGTCTGTAATGTTAATATTTTCGTAGGAAGTTTCTGAATACATAACATCTGCAACACGGGAACTGTGTCCATCGATGCCTAAAAGGTGTCCAACATGGTGTTGAACTGTCGAGTATAACCGTGCGACATTTCTTTGTTTGCCTTCACAATCAGTTTTTGGAACTGTCAAATATGCACGCTGCAGCGTATTATTTGCGATAACTAATTCTCTGGTAATACCGTCTTCTTCAGCGCAATTTGCAGCAGCATCAGGAACTTTAACTATGATATCAGCGCCATCCTCATTAGATACAAAGTCAAAGGAAACAAATCTTTTTGATGAATTCTGCCAGTTATTAAATGCTGTTTTGATACCGTCAGCAAACCCTGCGGGAAGATTAGCCTCATCAGAGATATAAACTTTTAATGGAAAAGTTGAAGGATTCCATAGAACAAGCCTTTTCATCCCTGTAAGTTTGTCGAGATAATTTTTTTCAATACGCGGCTTAGATTGAAGTCTTTCCAAAATCTGCGGTTCAATTATTGATGTGTCAATAACAAGCGGTTCTTCTGTGTCTGTTTGCGGAAGAAGTTCTTCTCTTTGCGGCGGTGGTGGTGTTTCTTCAAATTGCTGTGGTGTATCGTCAATCTGTTCTTGTTCCAAGTTGTCATTGCTAATATTTTCCGGCTGTTCTGCCGGAGGTTGATTTTGTTGTGCATGATGGTCGGCGACAACATGTGAACTCAAGATCATAACGCCTAAAAGTCCTGACACTAAAACCGTTGCAATAATCATCATTTTATTTCTGTACATAATCCATCCTCATATTCCAAAATCATCAATATATATTAATTATACCATTACAGCTTGATTTATACAAGAACGTGTATGACAAATTGCGATTGCTATGCTGTCAACCGTATCATCAAGCTTAGGTAAATCTTCACAATCAAGTGCGAGCTTTACCATTTGTTCAACTTCTTTTTTATCTGCACGTCCGTATCCTGTCAAAACCTGTTTTACCTCCATAGGGGTATATTCAAAAATCTCTGTATTATATTTTTCAAGGACAGTTAAAATAACACCTCTTGCATGTGCAACCGGCATTACAGTTGTATGGTTTCTAAAGAAAAAGAGCTTTTCAATTGCACAAACATCAGGTTTATATTTTTCCACAATTGTGGTGATGTCATTGTAAATCTCTAAAAGTCTTGAAGATTCGCGTACACCTTTTTGTGTCTGAATTGACCCTGATGTTATAAGGCTTAAGTTATTTCCGTCAAAATCTATTAAACTATAACCGACAATAGCCATGCCGGGGTCAATTCCAAGAATTTTCATACATATAATTATAACCGATTGCGGCTTCACCTGCAACATTTTGTCAAAAATATGAACAAACTTAACATTTAACTTGCTAATTAAAAATATACATGATAGGATACTGTCAAGAACAATTTATAAATTAGGGTAGTGAGGGTTAAAAATGAAGAGTTCAACTATCAGAAGATCAAACTTATCTAAGGAAAAAATGGCAGTATTGGAAGCGCTTTCTAAGTACAGACAGGATAGTTATGACAACACGCCGAATGTTTATGTAAGACCCAACAAAGAAAAAGAATTAGATGTTTTATGGCAGAACTTTAAATTGAGCCAGAAAAACGAAAAATCACCGAGTGTATATCTTGCAACAGGTTTTGTTGCCGGTGCGCTTGTAATGCTTATGCTTGTAGGTTTGGTAAATCTTTCCAATCACGGAGTTTCTGCTAATGACGAAAATCAAATCTTCAACCCGCAGAGAGCAAAAGCTCAAAAAGAAAAACTTAATCTTATTCCTGCAACAACTGAAGGCACAGCTGCAGTTACTGCAGAAACCAAAAATGAAGTTTACACAGTTCAAAATGGCGACACGCTTGAAAGTATTTTAATCAGATTTTACGGCGGCTACAGCCCTGCAAAAGCAACAGCTGTTATGCAGGCTAACAATATGGCTAATCCAAACAAACTTTCAATCGGCCAGCAGCTGACAATTCCAATGGCTGAATAATAAAGCTCTAAATAATAAAACCGCGGATTTTTAATCCGCGGTTTTATTATAAATATTTTCTATCCTTAATTTCGTCCGGCAGAAACTGCTGGTAAACATCAGGCGCATCATGGCTGTAAACATAACCTATTCCAAAGCCGTAATTCTTCGCGTCTTTGTAATGTGCATCCCTTAAATGCATAGGAGGCGGAAAATCTTTTCCATGCTCAATATCAGCCAATGCAGCGTCAATTGCGCAAATTGCTTTATTGTTTTTTGGTGCTTTTGCAACGTAAATAACAGCAAGTGCAAGCGGAATCCGCCCTTCCGGAAGCCCTAAAAGTTCAACGGCTTTGTAAGCATTCACCGCAATATTCATTGCATTCGGGTCTGCAAGCCCGACATCTTCTGCGGCGCAAACAATCAGACGCCTTGCAATAAACCTCGGG
>ENA-ORMR01002159-ORMR01002159.1-human-gut-metagenome-genome-assembly--contig:-NODE-2159-length-12948-cov-3.332273_pt1 | contig 12948 bp, 16 predicted proteins | sample MGYA00242107_ERZ509003 | MGnify/ENA primary metagenome ERZ509003 (study PRJEB26280, sample SAMEA2338699) | human gut metagenome | biome: human gut; feature: human-associated habitat; material: faeces... | reverse complement strand
TTGCCAATATCGCACATGGATGTAATTCAGTAATAGCAACTAGAATGGGAATGAAGCTTGCAGAATATACAGTTACAGAAGCAGGTTTTGGAGCAGATTTAGGAGCAGAGAAATTTTTAGATATAAAATGTAGAAAACTAAAAAAAGTTCCAGATGTAGTAGTCTGTGTAGCGACAATTAAAGCTTTAAAATATCATGGTGGAATGCCAAAAGAAGATATAGAAAAAGAAGATTTAAATGCATTAAAAAGAGGAATGCATAATTTACTAAAACATATAGATAATTTAAAAAATAAGTTTGGTATACAAACAATGGTTGCTATTAATAAATATAATCATGATACTGATAAAGAGATTAATTATTTACAAGAAGTATTAAATAAAGAAAATATAGAAATGAGTTTGGTCGAATCTTGGGGAAAAGGCTCTGATGGTGCAGAAGATTTAGCAAACAAGGTAGTAGTTTTAAGTGATAAACAAAATAATTTTAAATATGCTTATGAATTAGATTATAATATTAAAGATAAAATTCAAAAAATATGTAAAAATATTTATGGAGCTGAAACAATAGAATTCTCTGAAAAAGCAATTGAAGATATGAAGATAATTGAGAAACTTGGATATAGCAATTTACCAATATGTATTGCAAAAACACAATACTCTTTTTCAGATGACCCAAAAAATCTAGAATGTAAAGAGCCTTTTTCAATACAAATAAATGAATTGGTATTAAGAGCAGGAGCTGAATTTATTGTAGTTATGGCAGGAAATATTATGACAATGCCAGGGCTACCAAAGGTTCCAGCTTCAGAAAATATGAAGATTAATGAAAAAGGAGAAATAACAGGTATTTTTTAAAAAAATAAATTAATATATTTAAAAATGTAGTTGTTGTTCAATCTTAAATATAAAAATTTTACAGAAAAATAGTTTAAATTTTATATTTAAATCTGAGCAGTAATTAAATTTTGATGTAAACTATTAAAAAAATAGTATAAATTCACATTATTTAGGAAAAAATAGTCTTAAATGAGGTGGATTTTTTATGCAAAGAAAAAATAAAATAAATATAAAAAGCAAAAATAGAATTAAAATGGGATTAATTTTAACAATTGTTTTCTCTCTTTTTATTAGTTATAATATCTTTTTTAGGAATGATGAAATATTTGCTCTATCTAAATATGGTTCTAGGGGCGAAGAAGTAAGACTAATACAAACTAAATTAAAAAGATGGGGATATTATAATGGAAATATAGATGGAATATATGGAAGTCAAACACTATCAGCAGTTAAATGGTTTCAATCTAAAAATAAACTTGCAGTAGATGGAATTGCTGGTAAAAACACTCTTGAAGCTATGGGGATTTTTACATCATCTTCTGGAGGAACATCTAGTGGGGGAAGTAATGCAAGCAATTCAAATGATGTAAATTTGTTAAGCAGATTAATATATGGAGAAGCAAGAGGTGAACCTTATACAGGTCAAGTAGCGGTTCGGAGCAGTTGTTTTAAATAGAGTAAAAAGTAGTTCATTTCCAAATACTATTGCTGGTGTAATTTATCAATCAGGTGCATTTAATGTTGTTGATGATGGACAAATTAATTTAACTCCAAATAGTACTGCAAAAAAAGCTGCACAAGATGCTTTAAATGGATGGGATCCTTCATATGGTGCAATATATTATTTTAATCCAAGTACTGCTACAAATAAGTGGATTTGGTCAAGGCCACAAACTGTTACAATAGGAAAACACAGATTTTGTAAATAGTATAAAATAAAAACTGTTACACGAACAATTAAATGCGGGCTATAAGAGTATTAATTAAGAAATGGATATAAATCCAGCCCGCTATTGTTCTTAATTATTATTTTCAAATAGGTCTTTTATATACAAATCTCTATTTTTTAATTCATGGTTTGTACCTTGAAATAAATTTTCAAAAAACATAATTATATATTCAAAAGTAGGGTAGATACCTTTTGGAATATCACCATAATTGCTTCTTAATTGAGCGATTCTTAGTGATACTAAGTCACATTCTTTTTCTCTTTGAATATTAATATCATTAGTATTTTTTATTTCATAATATTGCTTTAATAAATTTTCAACTTCGTAATATTTTAATTTACCTTTAATATTTTTTTGAGACAAGTCTAATAAATATTTCGAGGGTTCTAGGTTATCAACCTTATTAAGACCAATGCCAGTATTCCAATATTCTTGTTTTTTTGGCTTAATCTGTTATTTCATTTTCTATTATATAAATTTCTTTATTTGACATATAAAATCTCCTAATATAATTACACGTTTTTATATAATAATATTATAAATAAACTGAGTAGAGTTAATCAACATTTTCTTACAAAATTATTTGTTATATTGAAGATAAGAAAATTAAAATAGCAATTGTTCTATTATTAGAAAGAGAACTTATAAATTCATTTATAGATTAAATGAATCTGCAAAAGAAAGAGAGGGTTCATTCTTATGTAGAGAATAGCAATAAATAAGATTTGCAAGAATATATTCACATAATCCATTAATATTTATATAGCAATATTATAAAACCTTGACAAAAAATGAACATATTGGTAATATAATCAAGGAAGAGTAGGAGGATTATATGCTTTTTTATCCAAATCGGTTATTTTGATAGTGTAAGAGATATAAAAATAGAATATTTAAGAGAAAACAATATAAAAGGAATAATATTAGATGTAGATAATACATTAATTGATTATTATAGAGTTTTTCCAAAAGGCACGAAAGAATGGGTACAAGATTTAAAACAACAAGGAATTAAATTTTGTATACTTTCTAATAGTAATAAGTTAGATAAAGTAAGTAAAGTTGCAAGTGAAATTGATGTACCATATTTTTATTTTGGTAAAAAACCTTTAAAAATTGGGTTTAATAAGGCTAGAAAAAAACTAGAGCTTAACTCTAAAAATGTTGCTGCAGTAGGAGATCAGATTATGACAGATGTGATAGGAGCAAATAGATGTAAAATGTTTTCTATATTAGTGAAACCAATTAAAGAAAAGGATATTTTTATTACAAAGATAAAAAGACCAATAGAAAATTTTATTATAAAAAGTTATTTAAAAAAAATAGCAGGCAAAAAGAAAGGAAATTAGAAAATGTACATTAATGATATACATATATTATATTATGTCTTATTTGGTTTTATAGGTATGATAGTTGGACAATTGACTGATTGGTGTGTTATAAGACTTGGTGAATATAAAAAAGTAATTTCCAAAGATTTTTTTAAGATTTACTTAAAAAAATTAACACCTAAATATATATTAATGTTTATAAATGCAAGTTTATTTATAGGTTTACTTTATACTTATGGATTATCAGATATAAAAACATATACATTACTGTTATTAACACCAATGTTAATAACAGTAATGTTAATAGATTATAAAAAACAAAGAATTCCTAATCGTTTAACTTTAACCATATTTGAACTTGGACTAATATTTAGCTTTATACAGGGAGTTTCAAATTTAAATGTAGCAATAGATTCAGCTTTAGGAATGATTGTTGGAACAGGTATTTTCTTATTTATAACATTAGTAAGTTCATTAATATCTGGAAAGGAAGCAATAGGGTTTGGAGATGTAAAATTAGTAGGAGCTTTGGGGCTATTTTTTGGATGGAGAAGTATAATTGTTATATCAATAATATCTTTTTTAGTAGGTTCTATATTTAGTATAATATTATTACTAATAAAGAGAAAGAAAACTAATGAATATATTCCATTTGGACCATTCATTGTAGTAAGTAGTTTTATAATTATATTTGTTCCATTTGAAATCTTATTAGGTGTAGTTGCAAATGCAATAGCACTAATAAAAAATAGAGTATAGGGTGATTTTTATGAATACAAAGATTAAGTGGTTAAGAGATACATTAAGAGTGTTAGATATGCAAGGAATGATAGTTAGTAATCCTGTTAATATTAAATATTTAACTAATATAGATGCAGAAGGAGTATTATTAATAACAAGAAAAGAGAATTTATTTATAACAGATGGAAGATACATAGAGCATGTTAATAGTACAATCACTATTGATGATGAGATAATAGTTTGCAATTTTAAAGATATATCAAAAGATGATTATGAAAATTTCTATAATTTTTGTGAAAATGTAGGATTTGAGGAAAATCACTTAACATATGCAGAATACAAAGAATATATTCATAAATATAAAATTAATAATTTTGAGGAAACAGAAGGAATAATAGAAAAGCAAAGAATGATAAAGGACGAAGAAGAAATAAATAATGTAAAAATCGCCTGTAAGATAACAGATAACTGTTTTGAACATCTAAAAGAGTTTATAAAAATAGGAATGACAGAAAAAGAAGTTGGATTAGAGATAGAAAGATTTTTTAAACTAAATGGAGCAGATGGAGTAGCATTTGAATCAGTTGTAGCTTCTGGAAGGAATTCATCTATGCCACATGCAATACAAACAGATAAGAAAATAGAAGCAGGTGACCCAATAACTATAGATTTTGGATGTAAATATAAAGGATATTGTTCTGATATGACAAGAACAATATTTGCAGGATATGTTCCAGAATATGTTAAGCCAGTATATAATTTAGTGTTAAAAAATCAGATTCAAACAACTGAATGTTTAAAAGAAGGTGCTAATATAAGAACAATTTCTAAAATAGTAGAAAATGATTTTAAATTAAATGGATATGATTTAGTTCATAGTTTAGGGCACGGAGTTGGATTAGATATTCATGAAATACCATATATAAATAGTAAGGTTGATATGAATTTAAAGGAAAAAATGGTTATTACAAATGAGCCAGGTATATATATACCAAATAGATTTGGAGTTAGAATTGAAGATACTATATTAATTAATAAATATGGATGTGAAGCTCTTACTAAATCGAATAGAGATTATATTGTGGTGGATAGAGTGTAAATATATTCAGAAACTATTGATTTTTAAGCAAAAATAGTGTATCATATAAAAATATGAGAAATATAAATAATTTTTTTGAAAGGGGAAATAATAATGGCAGAAGTATATATGGCAGGAGATTTTAGAAATGGAACAACATTTGAAATGGATGGAAATGTATATAAGGTAGTAGAATTTCAACATGTAAAACCAGGAAAGGGAGCAGCTTTTGTTAGAACAAAATTAAAAAATGTAATATCAGGAGCAGTTTTAGAAAAAACATTTAACCCATCTGAAAAATATCCAGGAGCAGAAATAGAAAAAAGAGAAATGCAATATTTATACAATGATGAAGATTTATACTATTTTATGGATAATGAAACTTATGAACAAATGCCTTTAAATAAAGAACAATTAGGTGATAGCTTAAAATACATAAAAGAAAATATGAATGTAAAAATATTATCTTTTAAAGGAAATGTTTTTGCAGTAGAACCACCAATGTTTGTTGAATTACAAGTTACATATACAGAACCAGGATTTGCTGGAAATACAACAACTACATCTGGTAAACCAGCAACTTTAGAAAACGGATATACAATAAATGTTCCACTATTTGTTAATATAGGTGATACTATAAAAATAGATACTAGAACTGGCGAATATATGGAAAGAGTATAAGCGTATAATAGAAGGGAAGTTTTTACATGTCTGAATTTATAAAAAAGTATGATAAAATCATAGAAGAAATAGAGAAAAACATACAAGATGAAGAACAATTTAATTTTGTTAAAGAAAAAATAAATGAAATATCTACAATGTTTATGAGTATGTTTGATAATATGTCTAAATATTCTGAATCAAAAATAAAAGCTTTAGAAGAAAATCAAAATAAATTAGAGCAAAAATTAAATAAGGTACAAAATATAGTAGAAGATATGAAAAACGATATTTATGATGATTATAATGAAGATGATTATGAATTTGAAATAGTTTGTCCTTATTGTAATAATGTATTTACATCAAATGTTGAGACAAATGTAAATCAGGAAATAGAATGTCCAGAATGTCATAATACAATAGAATTAGATTGGAATGAAGAAGAATGTTGTACAGGTAGTTGTTCTTCATGCTCAGGTTGTTCTAGTATGGAAGAGGAAGATGATTTAGATGATGATGAAGTTGAGTTTGAGCTAGATAAAGAAGACGATGATGAAGATATGTAAAACTTAAAAATAGTTTAATGGATTGACGGCTATGCCGTCTTTTTTTATTGCAAAATGCAAATGTGGTCCAGTTGTAGCACCATTTGTAGGATTTCCATTTGAATCTTTATATGGATTATTAGAAAAACCATATACATTTTTAGGTCCAACTTGAGCAATTAAGTCCCCTTTTTTTACATATTGATTTTGATAAACTAAAAAGCTAGGAGATACATGACAATAAATGAATTGATAAGCCCCAGATGATACAATAACAGTACATCCTCCAGAGCCATTAAATTTGGCAAGTATAACTGTACCAGATTCAACAGAAAAGATATTAGTACCAGGTGGGGCTGGAATGTCAATCCCACTATGATAAGAAGAAGCACCTTTAGTTGGAGAGTTTCTTCTTCCAAAAGGAGAAGAAATAGTTCTATAACCGTGGAAGAGGCCATGTAAATCCATTAGTATTAATTTCTATAGAGTGAGTTTTGTTCATATAAGATGTATTAAAAGATATGGAATTGTGATTACTTTGTTCTATATTACCTATAATTGTAGGTATGAAAAAGAAGTTAATTGAGAGTATAATAATAAATATTGAAATTATTATTGAATAAAAGCGTTTAAAAAAACTACTAGACATATATAAGATAACCTCCTTAAATTTTCTCTAGTAGCCCCCGAAATATTAAATACATTATAAAATTATTTTTTAAAAGCAAAAAATTTACTGATAAAAAAGTTTAATATAATAACTATAATTGTTATAGATGTTTTACTTATTAATTCTTGAAGATGTAAAACATTAAATAGTAAAAAGAACCCGAACAGACTCTATAATCATAGTGAATAATCTTCCTAAAATAAATTTGCCAAATTCAATTAGCTTTTCTTTAAAGTTAGATGCAGTTGAATTAAATACTAATTTTCTATTAGTAAAATATGCAAAAAGCACTGCTACAATAATAGCAATATTATTAGATAGATTTTCTTCAATGTGTATGAATTTTGATAGTAAATAGAATACACCAATATTAATTACAGTTGTAAGAATACCAAATATACCATAAAAGATAACTTCTTTAGTGCAAATTTTTTTTATTAAACTAATTAATTTTTCCATATATATACCTCTTTTGTTATAATATTTGTTTATTACTAACTAGTTTAGTTTTTGAAAAAATACTTGTATACAAAAAAGTTATGTTATTGATAAAATGCTTATATACAAAGACTAGTTAGGTTTTTGATAAAATAATTATGTATAAAGACTATTTTAGATGAAATAGTTTTTAATACAAATTGCTATCTTTAATGAAATAATTATCTAATCAAAATAGTTTTTAGTTAGATGAAATAATTATATATCTAACAATGGATTTAATTTTGTGATAAAAAAAGATTAGAACTTTAAAGTTCTAATCTTAACTTGGCAGGGGTACTAAGACTCGAACTCAGACTTGTGGTTTTGGAGACCATCGTGCTAACCATTGACACTATACCCCTAAGTGCTACATACATTATAATAGCATAAAGAAAAATAAGATGCAAGTAAAATATAAAAAAATATTGTATATTTTTAAAAATTCGTATATAATAGTAATGTATATGGGGGTGTAATTGGTTTCGACAGTAATTTAGAAGTATAAATAGCGAGTAGTGGATGGTTGCTTTGGCCACTATAAAAAAGCAAAAATAAATATAAACGCTGATAATAATAAATTAGCATTCGCTGCCTAAGATTGTGGCGACGTCTTATCTTTAATGTCCACGTTTTTGAATAAGGCGACGAATTAGTGGGAAACGAAGCTATTTTTTTCTATAGAAAATAGGGGGTATTTATATAGATACTTAGAAGTAAGTATGTTTGTTTACGTACTTTTAGGGAATATAAATAACAAACTGTACTCGGAGAAATTTATATGGAAGAGTTATTGGACAGGAGTTCGACTCTCCTCACCTCCACCAATTTATAACAACTTGCAAGCTATAAAGTTTGTGAGTTGTTTTTACATATAGAACATAATAGAATAAAAATGTTTATTATTGTAATAAAAGACGAGATGTGATATATATATTCTAAAATATAAAAATTTGACTTATAAAAATGAAATATTGATAAAAAAGAAAGGCAGGGTATAAAATGAATCTACAGAAAGTATATTTTGAAACAGAAGATGGAGTAGAACTATGTGGACTGTTACATGAACCAGAGAATAAAACAGAAGAAATAGTAATTGCTGTACATGGAATGCAAAGTAATTGCATGAATAAAAGAGATGATATATTAGCAGAGGAAATTACTAAAAGTAATATATCATATTTTTGTTTTAATAATAGAGGGCATGATCTGATTAATTCTATTACTAAAAAGCAAGATGGAAAATTAAATAAAATATTGTCAGGTTCTAGTCTAGAATGCATTGAAGATTGTTATTATGATATTAAAGCAGCAATTTTAAAAATGATAGATAAAGGATATAGCAAAATTCATCTACAGGGGCATAGCTTAGGATGTACAAAAATTATATATACATATACAAAAATGAAAAATCAAAATGAAATAGAATTATTAAGTAAAATAAAATCGATAATTTTATTATCAATGGTAGATATACCTGTTGCAATTAACTTCTTTTTTCAAAATGATATAGATAAATTGATTTCAGATATGGAAAGAAAGCAAAAAGAAGGAAATGGAAAAAAGGTAATGTCAGTAGAAGGTGCAATATTTCCAATGTGTCCAGATACATTTTTAAATTTTGTAAAAAATAATAAAGATATAGATTTTGCTAGATATAGTGACGAATTATATGATTTTAAAGAATTAAATAAAATAGAAATTCCTATATTTATGAGATGGGGAAATAAAAATGAATTAATTATGCAAGAAGCGGATAAATTAGCAGAAGTGATGAAAACTAAAATTAAAAATAAAGTATGTGATATTGGATATATTAATGGAGCAGGACATAATTATAGAGGAAAAGAAAATGAACTTGCAAGTCAAATTACTGATTTTTTAATGAAAAGTATATTATGAGAGAAATAAAAAGTATGACAGAATAATAAATTAGAGATAGAACATAATAAAAAAGAAAATAAATTTATTATAATGTAAAGGAAAAATAGATATAAAGAAGCAAATCTATAATATGTTATTAATTATTATTCAACAAAAATAACAAAATATAGTTTTGCTTTTTTATTTATAAGTTATAAGTCATTGTAAAAATTAAATTCATATGATATAAATGAAATATACAGAAGAAGGAGGTTATATTTATGAAAATAACAGATGTAAAAGCTTTAAAAAAAATTGCAAATGATATTCGTATAGGAATTATAGAAGCTGTTTATAATGGCAAATCTGGTCATCCAGGAGGTTCTTTATCTTGTGCAGATATTTTAGCAGTTTTATATTTTAATCAAATGAATATAGATCCTAAAAAGCCTTATTCAAAAGAAAGAGATAGATTTGTACTATCAAAAGGACATTGTTCTCCAGCGTTATATAGTACACTTGCTAGAAAAGGATACTTTGAAAAACAAAAGTTATTAAGTTTCAGAAATATAGAAAGTAATTTGCAAGGACATCCAGATATGAATAAAGTTCCTGGAGTTGATATGACAAGTGGTTCTTTAGGACAAGGATTGTCTGTAGCAAATGGAATGGCACTTTCTTCTAAATTAAATAAAGATGGATATAGAGTATATTGTTTACTTGGAGATGGAGAGATGGAAGAAGGTCAAATTTGGGAAGCAGTAATGAGTGCAGTTAAATATAAATTAGATAATTTATGTGTAATAGTAGATAATAATAATTTACAAATAGATGGAACAATTGAAGAAGTAAAGGGATTAAAAAATATTAAGGAAAAGTTTAAAAGTTTTGGTTTTGAAGTTATAGAAATAGATGGAAATAATATAGAAGAAGTATTAAATGCTTTTAATGTTGCAAAACAGATAAAAGAAAGACCAACAGCAATAATAGCAAAAACAATAAAGGGAAAAGGTGTATCATATATGGAAAATAAGGCTTCATGGCATGGAAAAGCACCAAATGAAGAAGAATATAAAAAAGCTATAGAAGAACTTAAATATAATTTATAAAGTTTACTACCAAAATTGAAAAATGAAAGTTTTTTATGATATAACAGGAAACAATGTGAAAAGTGACTTGTTATAAATAAGAATATGAAAATAATGTTATAAAAAGCAAAAGAGTAAAGGCTATCATTTTTTGCCTATAAAAAGGAGGAACACATATGAATTTAACTAAGAAAATTGCAACAAGACAAAGCTATGGGGAGGCTTTAAAAGAACTAGGGGAAGTAAATAAAGATATTGTTGTATTAGATGCAGATTTATCATCTGCAACAAAAACAAATATCTTTGCAAAAGAGTTTCCAGAAAGATTTTTTGAAATGGGAATTTCAGAACAAGATATGATAGGAACTGCAGCACGGTTTCGCTACATGTGGTAAAATACCATATGCAAGTACTTTTGCTATGTTTGCTACAGGTAGGGCATATGATCAAATAAGAAATAGTATTTGTTATCCAAATTTAAATGTAAAAATATGTGCAACACATGCAGGAGTTACTGTTGGAGAAGATGGAGCAACACATCAAATGCTAGAAGATATTAGTTTAATGAGAAGTGTACCAAATATGACAGTTATATCTACATCAGATGATATTCAAACAAAATGGGCTGTTAAAGAAATTTCTAAAATAGATGGACCAGTATATTTAAGATTATCAAGATTAGCTACACCTATAATATATGATGAAAATAAAAAGTTTGAAATAGGGAAAGGAATTCAAATAGGAAAAGGAAAAGATGCAACTATTTTTGCAACAGGTATTACAGTTTCAGAAGCATTAAAAGCACAAGAAGAATTAAAGAAGAGCAATATAAATATAAGAGTTGTAGATATTCATACAATAAAGCCAATAGACAAAGAATTGATTGTAAAGTGTGCAAAAGAAACAGATAGAATAATTGTAATAGAAGATCATAGTATAATTGGTGGACTTGGCTCTGCTATTTGTGAAGTTTTATCAGAAGAATATCCTTGTTTAGTAACAAGAATGGGCATAAAAGATACATTTGGTAAATCTGGAAAAGCAGAAGAATTAATAAAGCTTTTTAATATTGATGCAGACTCAATTATAGAAGAAGTTAAAAATAGCAATTGAAAGATTGTAAAAGAAATGTAAATTTTTTGTGAATTTTGAAAAGTGAAGAAAATAGGAGAAAAATAGTATAAAAGCCAAACAAAGGTAATTTTTATACTATTTTTTTCTAAATAAGCTATTGCAAATAAAACGTTTTACTGATATCATAAATAAAAAAATTAATAAAAATGTCTTATTATATGTAAGGAGCTTTAAAATGATAGAATTTAGAAATGTTAACAAAACTTATGGAACAGGTACTGAGGCTGTTCATAATGCTAACTTTAAAATAGATAAAGGCGAATTTGCTTTTTTAGTAGGAAGTTCAGGTTCTGGAAAATCAACATTAATTAAACTAATCTTAAAAGAAGAAGAACCAACATCAGGAAATATAATTATAAATGGAAAAGATACAACTTTTTTAAAACCAAATAGAGTACCTTATTTAAGAAGAAGTATGGGAGTAGTGTTTCAAGACTTCAGATTGTTACCAGATAAAACTGTATATGAAAATGTTGCATTTGCTATGTATATAGTTAAAGCAACTCCAAGACATATCAGAAGGCAAGTACCAATGGTATTATCTTTAGTTGGATTAAGTGCAAAAGCTAAAGTTTATCCAAATGAATTATCTGGAGGAGAGCAACAAAGAGTAGCTTTAGCAAGAGCTTTAGTAAATAATCCATCTATGTTAATTGCAGACGAACCAACTCGGAAATCTTGATCCAGACACTGCATGGGATATTATGACACTTTTAAATGATATAAATTTAAGAGGAACAACAGTTGTTGTAGCAACACATGCAAAAGATATTGTAGATAAAATGAAAAAAAGAGTTATACACATAAATAAAGGCGTAATAGTAAAAGATGATAAAAAAGGTGGGTATGATTGTGAGATTTAATGTAATAAACTATTTAATAGGAGAAGGTGTCAGAAACTTATTCAAAAACAAGAAATCAACAATGTCATCACTGATGATAATGTGTGCAACAATGCTAGTGTTTGGTTTGTTTTTTGTAATAGGTGAAAATATAAATGCATTTGTAGAAAATGTGGCAGAAGCGCAAGAAATAAGAGTAAACTTAAAGATAAACGCAACAGAAAGTGAAATTGAGGAAGTCGGAAATGAAATTCTTGCAATAGATGGAGTAAGAAATGCAGAATTTGTTTCAAAAGATGATGCAATAAAATATATGGAAGATTTACTTGGAAGTGATGCAGTTGAGGAATACAAAGAAAGAAATATATTCCCAGTAGCATATAATGTAACACTAACAGATCTTTCATTAAATGATGAAGTACAAAATGAAATAAACCAAATACCACAAGTAGATGATATTGTATCAAGTAACCAATTAATTGCACAAATTCTTAGATTAGCCAAAGGAGTAAAATATGTTACTGCAGGAATATTAGCATTACTAATAATTATTTCTGTATCTATAATATCAAATACAATAAAATTAACAGTTCATGCAAGAAGAAAAGAAATTTCAATTATGAAATATGTTGGTGCAACTAATTCATTTATTCGTTGGCCATTTATAGTTGAAGGTATTATTATAGGAATAATATCCGCATTACTTACAATTTTAATTATATATGGTGGC
>ENA-ORMR01002155-ORMR01002155.1-human-gut-metagenome-genome-assembly--contig:-NODE-2155-length-12971-cov-2.546222_pt1 | contig 12971 bp, 9 predicted proteins | sample MGYA00242107_ERZ509003 | MGnify/ENA primary metagenome ERZ509003 (study PRJEB26280, sample SAMEA2338699) | human gut metagenome | biome: human gut; feature: human-associated habitat; material: faeces... | reverse complement strand
AAAGAGCCGTTGTTCTGAAAGAACAGAGGCTCATTAAGATTGCGACAGCAAGGCGTGAGAAAATTTATATATGGATTTTTTTGCTGAACGTTTTGCATACCTCCTTAAAATCCGCTGAAAAAATTTATTGCTCTTACATTGCGAAAATGTTACATTTACTCACTAATAATTGAAAGGTTCATAAATTCAATATCATCGTAATCTATGCGTGAAGTTTGGCTCATATTTTTACCTGTTTTTATGGTAATTTCGTTTTCCATGCCTTTTCTCACAAGGTTTGGCGGTAACGCAAACCTTTGACCGTCACCATTAAGCTCAATATTTGCAATTTTTATACCGTTAAAAAATATTTCCGGCGGGCTTGCGTAGGAAGTTTTAACACGGTTCTGCCCCATTTGCTGCGCCAAAAGCGAATCTATCCCGATAATTGAACCGACAATCAAGACATATTTTGAACTCATAGCCCGCGCAGGAATATTGAACGTTTTTGTATAAAACGAACCGCTTGCTTTTTGGTGAAACTCCGAGCAATTTGCCGAATTAGGAGAAAAGCTGTCGTCACCCAAATGATACCAGCCGTCAGTAACTAAAATATCATCTGCCGAACTTTTTTCAATTGAGACGACAATAGGTTTATCTTTAACGCTTTTATCGACAGTAATAGAATAAGGGCGATACCCCTCTTTTTCAACTGAAAGAATCGAAGGAGAATTAAGTTTAGCCGAGAGGTTAAACGCCCCGTTAGAATCAGTATAAGTAGTAAAATTTTCCTTTGGCAGAGTAATTTTAACATTTTCTACCGGCTGGTTAGTTTGCGAATCCAAAATTAACGAACTGGTTCCCATGCCGGTTTTTTCGACACCGCCGGTGAAAAGCAGTTCTTCGCCACCTGCTTGGCAAACGCGGTTTGCCAACCCGTGGCTGCGCTGTCTAACAGGTACCTCAAACACCGCGCAAAATGCCGGCTCACTTAGAAATATTGCGGCAAGTATAATTATTCCAAAATTTTTCCACATATAACCTCAACCTCTATAACATCAACATAATACGCAAGAGGTCGACTCGAAAAATCCCTTTACAGATTAATAGACAAAGGTAATAAAAACAGCGTTCAAATTTGAACGCTGTATCTCTCTTAGTTTGTATATTTTACTTCGTAAGGAATTTTTCTTCACCTTCCCCGTTCAATGGCGAGGTGTATTATTGGTTGGTTAGGAACCTATGTTTCAGCTGGTTCTGCGAGGTTAAGAACAACTGATAATCTGCATTTTGCGGCATTTTTTCCATTTTGTGAACTACGCGTTTTTTACCTTTTGGAACTGCCATATCTACATATTTTTTGATTTCTACTCTGACATCGGAAACTTGTTTTTCTTTTCCGGTCAGATCCTTAATCATATTATTTTTTCTGTCAAATTTATAGCCATAAATTTTGTTAGCTTTAATATCACTCAAAACTTTTTCGTCTAATGCTTTGATTGTATCAAGGTCAGCAGATGCGAAGTCATCGTGCATATAACGTTTTGCTGTTTCCTGGAATTTTTCTTTGTTAACGTCTGCCTTTGTCATTTTTTCGCAATGTCTTGCCAGCCAAATCATAAACGCCGGTACAAAGATAATTATTGAGGCAAATCCAAAGGTACTGTTAAGAGTTTTTGCACGTTTAACCAGTTTATTGTCAGGATGTTTGAGGATTTCATAGATAGCATCAATATGTTTTGAACCTTTAGCCTCTTTGAACGCTTTTTCAATTTCGCTGTTCTTAGCGTGTTCAAGTTTTTTACCTAAGATTGCCTCTGCATTTTTCTTGATTTCAGGGTCGATTGCGAGCATTCTCTTCAAGTTACCGCCATTTTCCTGAACGAAATCAAAGAATCCGTTAATTCCTTCCTTGTAATCTTGAATATTACTGTACTTAGCTGTAATTTCGTTACTTCCGAATACGCCTATACCGCCGTTTGGAGTAAAGTAATTTTTCAATTTATGTAAGAATGATTTTTCGTGGTCATCAGGTGTTGTATTCAAAGCCAAACCGGAAATGCCGGCAAAAAGTTTTGAGAAAGCACGTGAGAGAGCATGTGCACCAAACAAAATTGCGGCAAAACTGAACAAGTCACGGGTCATAATTTCTTTTCTGTCGTGATCATCAGAAGAGTTCGCCAATCTTGTAGGCAGACAGAAACCAAACAACAATGCCAGCGTGGAGTTTGTTGTCATTGACGGTCCGTCAAATTCAAAGAAATCAGAAACTTTTTTAAGTGATTTATTATTTACAAGATGATCTGCAACTTTTGTAAATGTTTGGTGGCGTCCGTTGAAGTTTACTTTTTCACCGTTTTCACCAACAGCATCGGCTTTTTTGTTTTGTTCAGCCTTAGCCTGTGCTTCTTTAGCTTCGACCTCTTGTTCAAATTCTTCTTCTAAACCTGCCATACCAGGGTTTTTGCCATTCAATCCCATACTGTAAATTTTCGGGATAGCGAAGTAGAAACCTACAACAGCGAGCCACATGCCAACGTTGGTAAGCGCACGTGAACCCATTCTGCGGGTTGTATGATTTTTGATATATTCAACAACATTGCCGGTTTTGTTTTTATCAACAAAGTTTTTAGCATGGTCAGCAGCATCGTGGGTATAATCAAGAAGTTTGTTAGAGAAACTTGAGAATGATGCGCTTAATTTTTTATCTTTATCTACAGCGTATTCAGCAACCCATTGAGGAGTTGAGGCTGTTGTATGTTTCTTTCTGATTGCAATAAATTCATTTGAAAGTTTTTGTAATAAATCTTCTTTAGAGCCAGCTACTTCTTTACCTGTAAGATTTTTCCAGAAGCCTTTTGATTTTGCATCGCGGATAGCTGTAAGTTCCTGTGCGAATTTCTTAGCCGTAGCATTTAATTCTTCTTCAGAGAGTTCACCGTTGGTAGAAGTTTTGAGGACATTTTTGTAAACCTGTTCATAAAACTCTGTTTGAGTTTTAGCTTTATCGGCTATATTAACGCCTTTACCGGCAGCATATTTTCCAAAATCATTACCAAAAGCCTTGATGAAATCAACGGCAACGTTATTTGCAGTACCGGAATATTTTTTAATAACAGAAAGGATAGCCCAAGGGATTACGAAAACGCTAGGTCCGGAAAGGCACTCTCGGAGCCCCTCGCGCTTGGCGAAATCCCAGTTTAAGTGACCGGTTTCTTCCTTGTTACGGTTCAAACCTTCGTATATTCTAGGAGCGACCATGCCACAGCAATCCTGTGCCATAAAAGATGCTACGAACCCGCCGCGATCAATACCGTCCATAAACATGACGATTAAATTAGAGGCATTACCGAATGCAACATCTTTTGCACTACGTTTTTGCGCCGCCGGAAGCTGTGTTGCTGCCTGCTGAGGTAAATTTTGTTTTTGAGTTTTAACTTCCTGATTATTGTTGGAAGTACTATTATTCAACTTTACACTAACTGGTTTTACTGACATTTCCCTACCAAATATACATATACACTTATTATAAAAGTACTGTGCAAACTTATTATTGCTAAAATTTCGGATGAAATTAACGAAATTTTACAAATTACCAAATCAGCACAGTGTAACAATAATTGTAACCATTACAATTAAAATTTGCAATAGTTTTACTACAAGTTTAACAAAACTGTTACAAAAGATATATTTTAGATTAGTTCTTTCGGGTGCTTGATTTTTATTTTGTTTGTAATTTAATAATATATAATAATTTAAATTTGCATCATTTATAGTTACGAGGGGTCATTTGTTAAAGGAGTAGTTAGTCGTTTTGTTATACCTTTTTTAAGAAATGTAAAATTTTAAAATTTAATTCTTTGTAATTAGCAAAAAAAAATTATCAGTAGTTATTTGCAAACATCAGAGGTTTTTATTTAAAGGAGTGTGTATGAAAGTACAAGCTATTGCACCGAGTGTAGTTAATCAGAGAAAATTCAGCCAAATCAACTCGAAAGAAACGGGGTTAAAAGAGAATTCAGTAGGATTTAATAATGGAATGACGATTTCATTTAAGGGCGGCAACCCTAACCACTTAATCCTTATTGCTGCAGAAACTCAAGGATTACAGGTCAAAGGCGGTGTAAGTACCGTTGTAAACGATTACTTTGCAATGCCGGGTAAAGAAATTGCAGGGATTTTCCCATATAACAACGCACAACTTCTTTATGAGGCAACAGGTGCAGAAATAGCAAAAGATGACAACGGCAAAGGCAAAGTTTCTATTCACAAATTCCCTGATGACGTAGCTGACCCGTCTTTAAAAGGTAAATACTTCTGGACAAACGTTGACCAAGACACAACTCCTATAAGAGAAATAATTAAAGACCCTAAAAAATATGTTATACTTGACAAAATAGCAGATAAACAAGCGCCTTGGGATTCAAAACAAACAATAAGTTTAATGAGAGTTCGCGATAAAGGTAGAATTAACGGCGTGAAAGCTGATATTTTCTTGTATTATGACGAAACATTAGGTATTATGCGCGAGCCTTATGATACTGCAGCCGGCGGTTACTCTTCAAAAACACTTGACGAATTAAAAGCTACAAAATCTCTGGTAGGAGAATTCAGAGCTAGTGAATATTCGGGATTTGCACGCGGTGCCGTTGAATACCTTGACGAAGTTAAAGCAAATACAAGAACAAATGACGGCTCAATCTTTGACCCTAAAAGTTTAAGCTGTTCTGACAGCCAAACATGCTTAGTACCATATTATTTAAAAGAATTAAAAAAAGATATAGAACCATTCGTCACCATTCACAACGGTAACCCTGGTTACACCGGTGAAACCAACGGCAGACAAATGTTCCAGGATTTACTTCTTTCAATGCCTGAAAGCCAACGCGCAAAAACTATCGACAATCTGACTAACTTTAGAGAATACCAACTCGCAATGTTTGCAGGCAAAGAAGAAGAATTTTTCCGAAAATATATTCCGATGTTGGTCGATGATAACAAATGCTTTAACCCTGTGCTTGCAGCGTTACAATTAGCAATTCCGAGTGATGATGCTATTTCAAAAGATAAATTCGCAAAAGGTTTCGTTAAAGGTGTTAACACGGTTTCTAACGGCTACGCTGATGACCTCGCTTACAACGAAAACCTTGGTTCAGGTATTCAGTCAATTTGGAGATCATTATACAAAAGAGGTTTGGCTTTAGGTATCCTTAACCCGCTGAATGACCCGAAAGTTTCCGGTTTTGAAGATTCAAACGGAATCAAAAAAGGTTATCTGCCTGGCTACGAAAGCGAATACACAATAAAATATCCTGACGGTAAAACAGAAACAATTAATCCGTTCAAAAGATTTAAAGAATCATTCTTTAAAGATGATGCCGGAAACGTAAGAGTTAATGCCGAAACATTAAAACACGTAGAAGAAACACGTTTGGAAAACCAAATTAACTTTATCAAACGTTTATCAGGTAAATACGATGCGGATAATTTTGCAGGCGAAATAGAAATCCCGGGCAAAGATGCAATTAAAGGCAGCAAACTACGCAACCTCTTAATCAACGGTCTTGAAGGCAAAAATGTTGAGTTAATCGGTCACCTTTCACCGGAAGTACTTGAAAAATTTGAAGCCGCAAAAGCCGGTAACGGCAAAGCCCCTACATTCTTCGTAAGCTGGGGACGTTTAGACGACCAAAAAGCAATGGATCAGGTAATGCGCGCATTTGATAAATTCCGCAAAGAAAATCCTGATGCCGTACTCGTCTTAGGTGGTCCTGCTGCGTACGAAAAGAACGGCGAATTACAGCCTTGCTCTAAAAAAATTATCGAAATGGCACAAGACCTTGCCAAAAAGCATGACGGTCATTTCGTATTTATGAACGGTTTTGCACCGGGTAAAGTTTTATCAGGTGTAGCTGACGCGGCAATCTTCCCGTCAAGATTTGCACCTTGCGAACTTACCGACCTTGAAAACAAAAAATATTTATCAAGAGTAATCGTTACTAATACCCAAGGTCTCGCCGACAAAAACTTTGACCCTGAAATCGCAAGCGAAAAAGAATTTATGGACGGCTACAAAACCAAAAACGGTTTCTTCGACATTACAAGAACAGATATTGAAGCCGATGACACAGTAAAACTTATTTTCAGAGACGGTATTCCGGGTGAAAACCTCGTTGGTTACAATAAAATTTACAACAACGCAAAAACAATATTCTTGAACAGAATGTCTAACAGCGGCACAACCTACGAAAGCGCCCTGATTGAAAACTATAAGTTAGCTCTTAAAGACCTCTTAGATGACTCCGCACTACGGAACGCAGAGTCAATTTTGGAAGAGCTTAGACAACCAAACGCAGACAAATCTTCTGTAGAAGATAGACTCTTGAGAATTATCTTTACTAAAGAAAACCTGAAAGATAAAAAAGTAAAACTTGAGGGTTCATTGGATGCTAAGCAATTCCAAATTATGAAAGACTATTTGGCTAACATTAAAAAATCAACAAGAACAAAAGTCGAATACGAAATCATCAACAAACACGCTGTCGATGAAAGTCAAATCAGCGTAGCAAAACGAATTTTCAATATGGATCCAATCCATAACTTAATACTTTCAGAGGGTAAATTAAGAACCCAATACAACAAACTGTTTGAAAGATGTAAAAACGAAATGCTTGAAAACCAAATCGTACATTGTATGGGACGTGTGGCAAACGAAACAGAAGCAAACAGAATAAAAATGTTGGAAAACCACTACAAACTTGATACAAGCTGGGCAGGTAACGCAAGACTTACCGGTTTGGAACGTGAAGGTAAGCCTGCATCATCACTTTATTTATATGAAGAAATTCTTAAAAGTTCACCAGCAGAGGGTGAAGCAACCAGAACAGATAATAGTTTCCTCAGAAAGTTACTTGATGCAATAGTACCATCTAAAAAGAACAATCCAAACGGCGCCGCAAACTCATACACAAATGACGTAGCTGAAGTAGCTGCAGACACAGCTAAAAAAGCAGGCGGAATGTCAAAAGGACTTAAAATTGCACTTGGAGCAGGAGCAGCTGTTATAGCATTGGGTGGAGCTTATTACGCACTGAACAAGACAAAATCAAACAAAGACGGTGACACATTCAAACCGTCAAGCCCTGCGTCAAAGCAACCTGCACAGCAACAAAAGCCCGCGTTAAGTAACCAATATCTCGCAACGAAATAATATTTCTTAAAAAAGGAGTTCACAAGACTCCTTTTTTTGTTATAATTTTTGTTAGACAGCGCAGCCACGCACGGCTCGCGAGTCAGCGAGGCGGAAGTGGCGGAGGACTGCTTTATGAACAAACTTTTTGGAATTTTAGGAATTATTGGTATTTTCGCAATTTGTTTTGCGATGTCGAACAACAGAAAAGCAATCAACTATAAAACAATCGGTATGGGTTTTTTATTACAAGTTTTGTTTGCAATATTTATTTTCAAAGTGCCTTTGGGTCAGAAAATATTTTTAGGAATAGGGCTTTTCATCCAAAAAATTCTTGAGTTTGCGAAAGAGGGCGGTCAAATGGTTTTCGGACCGTTAATGGACGCTGATTTTGGATATATTTTCTCAATCCAATTAATCTGCTCAATCATATTTATGATGATATTGGTAAACATTCTTTACTACTACGGAATTATGCAGCGCATAGTTTCAGTTTTGGGTAAAGCAATCAATAAAATAATGGCTGTAAGCGGTGCAGAAGCGCTTTCAAACGTAGCGAGCGCGTTCGTTGGTCAGATTGTTGCACAAATTATGATTAGACCATACCTGCCAAAACTTACGCGTTCTGAACTTCTTGCATCAATGGCAGGAAGTATGGCATGTATTTCCGGTGCAACTATGCCAATCTATATCGGAATGGGAATCCCTGCGACCTACCTGCTTGCGGCATCAATTATGGCAGCTCCGGGCGCACTTGTAATTTCTAAAATTATCTACCCGGAAACCGGAACTCCGGAAACAAGCGAAAACTTTGAAATTAAATTCAGCAAAAGAAACAGAACACACGCAAACATTTTTGACGCAATTTCCTCCGGCGCCGGAGAAGGTATGAAAGTTGCAATAAACGTAACCGCAATGATTTTGGCACTTGTTGCATTAGTTGCAATGATTGACTGGGTTTTAGGCGGGATTGGTTCATTCTGCGTAAACGTTCTTCACTGTCCTGACACACTTTTAGGACTTGATTTAAGCAATTTATCCTTAAAGATGATTTTAGGCAAAATTTTTGCACTATTTGCATATTTTATGGGCGTGCCAATGAATGAAGCAACAACTGTCGGCAGCCTTATGGGAACAAAATTAGTATTGAACGAAATGGTTGCTTATGTTGATTTAATGAACCTGCCTGAACCATTGAGTGCGAAGAGCTTTTTGATAGCAACAGTAGCACTTTGCAGCTTTGGGAACTTTGGTTCAATTGCTATTCAACTTGGTGGTATCGGTGAACTTGCACCAAACCAACGTAAAAACCTCGCGCGTTTAGGGGTAAGAGCATTAATCTGCGGAACCCTTACTTGTTATATGTCAGCTGCTATTGTTGGCGTATTGTTCTAACACGCTCATCTCTAGACGGCTCTGCTCGGCGGTAAAAAAAATCCACTCATTGTTGAGTGGGTCGTTTTCTGCATCCTAATGGTCTTTTATTAGTGTTTATTATTTTAGGAGTTAATATGTTTTGGGGTCATATGCTATTTATATTTAGTGTTTCGGCTACACTTAAATCTTATGGATTTATTATTGCATATATTATTTTAATTGTCAATATATTCTTTTCTTTAATATTTTAATATCCCGAAAATGCCTATATAGTGTACATTCCACACTTTACAAAAGTTAACAAATACCGTTTTTCACTAAAGTTCCCACGTCGGATTGCCGACATGATTAATACCTGAGTATAAAAAAATTAGAAAATGGAGAATGTTTGTTATGGATTATGAATTTAGCTTTAACACGGTAAACTCTGAAATTAACGAACTCTTGTACGGCTCTGAAGACACAATTTACTTCGATCACGAAGACAATGTTTTCAAAATTGCTTACAATGGCGGCTCCGAAGTCGGTTTAACTCTCGACAGATTAATTGATATATTGTAATAATTCCTTTCAAAAAATTAATCACATGTTAAAATTGTGATATGGAAAGCGAATTTAAACATTATACGGTAATGCTGAACGAGGCGGTTGACGCCCTAAAGTGTGAAAACGGAAAAATTTATGTAGATTGTACGCTTGGCGGAGGCGGACATAGTGAACTTATTTTAAAAAGGATTTCGCCTGACGGAAGATTAATCGCGTTTGACGTTGATGATGACGCTATTGCAGCGGCTTCTAAAAGGCTTGAGGGGTATAAAAACCTTACTATTGTTAAAAATTCTTATACCAATATAAAAGAGGTTCTTGCCAATCTTGGCATAGAAAAAATTACCGGCGGAATACTATTTGATCTTGGTGCGTCATACCACCAATTAACAAAACAAGAACGCGGATTTTCGTTTTCCAAAGAAGCACCGCTTGACATGAGATTCAATCAGGACAGTGACTTTACCGCCTACGATGTTGTGAACACTTACAGCGAAGAGGATTTAGTCAGAATTTTCTCCGAATACGGGGAAGAACATTTTTCCAAAAGGATTGCGCGCACAATTGTCGAGCAGCGCAAAGTAAAAAAACTTGAAACCACAACAGAATTAGCAAACCTAATTGTAAATTGTACCCCGCGTGTGAAATCTAATATTCACCCTGCAACACGCGTATTTCAGGCTATCAGAATTGAGGTTAACCAAGAGTTAAAAAATGTTAAAAACACATTAGAAGATATATTGGATTTATTAGAAATTGGTGCTATAATTAGTGTAATCAGTTTTCACTCGCTGGAAGACAGAGTAGTGAAACAATTTTTTAAATATCACTCGCAACGGTGTCACTGCGACAAAACTCAAATGATTTGCCACTGTCCGCCGCCAAAACTGGAATTAGTTAATAAAAAACCAATTATTGCAAGTGAGGGAGAATTGGAAGAGAATCCACCGTCAAGAAGTGCTAAATTACGGATTGCAAAAAGGATTTAGCGAAGACGGCAAAATTTATCAGGGAGAAGTTGTGAATATTAGGACATCTAGGGCAGTAAGTGATTATACATTAGAGACGGGTTATGCAAACAACCCGATTAGACAGGAAGATATCGTGTTAGACGGTAATTTTAAAAAAGAAAACTCAATAAAATCAATAGCCGTAGATAAAATTAATAAAACGCTTAGAAATTTCTTGCTTTTACTTGTCGTTGCATCTTTCGCAGGTTATTATTTTGCAATGGTTACAGAGTTTAAACTCAATAACCTTTCCCACCAAATCTCAACCTTAAACGATGAAAATGCAGAATTAGAAAACGATTTAAATAAACTTAAATCTCTGAGAAACGTTGACACCCGTGTTTCCCAGAGCAATCTTTTACAAAAAGCCGGTCAGGTAATGCAGGTTGCAGCAGTCGGAACAGTAGCACCTGAAACGAAGAAAATCAAGGTTTCTTCAACCTTTGAATGGGCTATCGGGTACTAAAAACATAAGGAGCAGCCATGGTGACAGCCGAAATGAAGTATGATGTTAAAGATTTAAACCTTGCAGATCAAGGCAAAAACCAAATAGAATGGGCATTCAAAGACATGCCTGTGTTGAAATTAATTCAAGAAAGATTTATAAAAGAACAACCGTTTAAAGGCTTAAAATTATCAGCCTGTGTTCACGTAACAAAAGAAACGGCTGCACTTTGCGTTGTAATGAAATCCGGCGGCGCGGATGCTATTTTAGTTGCATCAAACCCATTATCAACTCAAGACGACGTTGCTGCAGCACTTGTTAAACACTATGGAATCCCGACATTTGCTGTTGCCGGCGAAACCGTTGAACAATATCGCGAGCACATTGAAGAAGCTATTAAACATAACCCTGATATCATTATTGATGACGGCTGCGATATCGTTTCTGACTTGCACTCAAAACACCCTGAACTTTGTGAAAAGATTATCGGTTCAACCGAAGAAACCACAACAGGTATCACACGTTTACAAGCATTAGAAAGACAAGGTTTGTTAAAATTCCCTGCGGTAGGGGTAAATACAAGCATGACAAAACACCTTTATGACAACCGCTACGGAACAGGTCAAAGCGCTATGGACGGTATTTTCCGTGGCGCAAACATCTTAATCGCCGGAAAAACAGTTGTAATTTCCGGTTACGGCTGGTGCGGAAGAGGTTGTGCATTGAGAGCAAAAGCTCTTGGTGCAAACGTAATCGTCTGCGAAGTTGACCCTCTTAAAGCCCTAGAGGCAGCAATGGAGGGTTACAGAGTTATGCCGATTGCCAAAGCAGCGCTTGAAGGTGATATTTTCTTGACCGTAACAGGCGACAAACACGTCGTTGATGTTCAACACTTACTAGCAATGAAAGACGGTGCATTCGTTGCAAACGCGGGTCACTTCGACTGGGAAGTTAACGTAAACGGATTGAAAGCACACACAACAGAAATCAAACAAATTCGTCCGAACCTTGAAGAATATAAACTTGATAACGGCAAATCTATTTATGTATTTGCTCAAGGCAGACTGGTAAACCTTGTAGCAGCGGAAGGTCATCCGGCGAGCGTAATGGATATGAGCTTTGCGAACCAAGCGTTGGGTATTGAATTTCTGGTTAAAAACAAGGGTAAATTAGAAAATAAATTATACACACTTCCTGAAAAGGTTGATATGGAAATTGCGGAATTGAAACTTAAATCAATGGGAATTGAAATCGACACCCTGACAGAGGAACAACAAAAATATCTCAACAGTTGGGATGTGGTGTAATAACTAAAGGGTAGTGCCCGCACACTCCACCGACACACGCGATTATATGAAGAAATCGGTCGGGAAGGAGGTGATATTATGACCAAAGAAATAATTAAAACCGTTATAACGGTCATTATAACGGTTTTAAAAATAATTATCATTTGGTTATAGGGTATGAAGTCAAGCTCTTGACAAGACGTACCAACTATTGTTAAGGGCTTGCCCCTATACGTATATTATTTACTATTTCGTAATTTTTGTCAAGGGTTTGTTAACCAAGCCCACGCAAAATTCTATATAAGTATAAAACATTTCTTTTATCATTAAGTGAAGCAATGATTTCTTGTTTCATTATTTCGTACGGGATATTGTTTTCAAATACGAAGAGCTCATAAACATCGACATTCAAGGCTTTAGCAATCGAGGCAATCGTTTCTGCAGCAGGATAGTTGTTGCCGTTCTCAATTTTGCTGACACTCTTAGGGTCAATCCCGATTAATTCAGCAAATTTTTCCTGCGTAAGTTTCTTTTGTTTCCTCAATAACTGAATTTTTTTACCTAATTGTTCTTTTAACGCCATAATTAACTCCTTATTAAAAACTACCTTTAAAACTTGCAACGATTAACAACCCATCAGTGAACCTTTTTTATTTTTTCTAGCTAATAGATTGACAAATATCTATTCATAAGGCATAATATTAATAAATATCTGCCAATTGGATAGATAAGAAAGGATAGAATAATATGAAACAAGCGTTTACTATGGCAGAAATACTTCTGTCATTAACAATTATCGGTGTTGTTGCCGCGATAACGTTACCAAGTTTGACGGGCAACATTAACGAGAGAACCTGGAATACTCAAAGAAAAGCTCTTTATGCCCGTATGTCACAGGCAATTTCCCTGATGCCGGCATTAAATGGCTACGGAACCCTTGTTGAGGGTAATGAGTCCACATCTGCTGTCGACACAGCCACTGAAACTTTCATCACCGACGGGCTTGCTAAAGTCCTCAAAATCAACAACATCTGCGACAGTGAACACCTCGAAGATTGTGGGATACCTGGAAAAATTATTCCTCTTAATGGTAGTGGAGCAATAGAAATATCTTCATTAGACGATTTAAAAGGTTTAAA
>ENA-ORMR01002154-ORMR01002154.1-human-gut-metagenome-genome-assembly--contig:-NODE-2154-length-12975-cov-2.317647_pt1 | contig 12975 bp, 9 predicted proteins | sample MGYA00242107_ERZ509003 | MGnify/ENA primary metagenome ERZ509003 (study PRJEB26280, sample SAMEA2338699) | human gut metagenome | biome: human gut; feature: human-associated habitat; material: faeces... | reverse complement strand
GCGCCAAGACTACATCGGGGTTGCGTTCTTTCCATCGGTCTTTATAGGAGGATATATTCAATGTTGTGTTCCATTTGAACGGGCCGGTAAGGTTTACCGTATTTAAAGAAAACTCATACCCGGTGCTTTGGGTCGCTCCGATGTTGTCTGCAATAGTAGAGACTTCCATCAAGGAATTCAGTTTGCGGAAGGCGAGTAAATCGCTGACTACTTTGTGGAAATATTCAAACGATCCTGTGATTCGGTTGTTTAGAAATCCGAAGTCGAGACCTACGTTCAACTCTGTCGTCGTTTCCCATTTGAGGTCGGGATTTTCGAGCTGGCTTTTGATACTGCCTTGTACAGCATCTCCGAATACATATTGATTACCGGCTTCATAGTATTCGTAGGCATTGCCTCCGATATTGCTGTTTCCGGTTTGCCCAAAACTGACTCTTAATTTTAATTCGGACAACCAGTCGACGTCTTTCAAAAAGTTTTCATTCTGCATTTTCCAAGCGAATGCTCCCGATGGGAAAAGACCCCATTTGTTGTTTTTACCGAATTTCGAAGAGCCGTCATATCTTAAAGAGAATGTAAACAGGTATTTGTCGAGCAGGGAATAGTTGATTCTGCCGAAATAAGAACCTAATTCGTTTTTGCCTTTGGAAGAACTTACCGGCGGACGGGCCACATTCCCAGCTTCCAATTTGTTCCATAGGAATAAATCGGTGAAAAATTGAGAGCTGCCGGCTCCTAATCCGTCCCAGTTCTCTTGTTGGTATGAATACCCGAGCAATACTTCCAATCTGTCTCTTTCCTTGAAAAGTTGCTTCGTATAGTTGGCTGTTAGTTCGAACAATAAATCGACCGTCCTATTTTCATTGATATTGGCTTTTCCTCCTTCTTGTTTTCCGTATAGTGTCGATTTGGGAAGATAGGTACTGCGGCGACCTTGATTTTTGTCGATACCCATATTGAGCTTTACTTTCAAATCTTTCCAGAATGTAGCTTCGATATAACCGTTTGCCAGTAATCTATCGGTTTGCGTCTGGTCTGTAATTTCGAGCATTGAAACCGGGTTAGGAATCATGCCCAGCGTGGGACTCAGCGCATAGTTTCCCGATTCGTCTTTTACCGGGACGAGGGGGTCGTAATGCAATGCCGAATTCAGCAGGCTGGAATTTTCGGCGTTACCTTCTCCTAATGGGACATTATTGTTGAAAATGGTGCTGTATGTTGCATTGATACCGGCTTTGACGTATTTTCCTAAATCTTGATCGAGGTTTATTCTTCCCGATATACGTTGGAAATCGGAATTTTTGATTACTCCTTTTTGTTTGTAATAATTCAAAGATGCCAAAAATCGTGTGGATTCCGTACCGGCTGAAACAGACACGTTGTGTTGGTTGATGGAGCCGTCGCGCGTAAGCAGCCCGAACCAGTCGGTCCCTTCTCCGGCGGCAGCGATTTCTTCCGGACTATATGGATTGCTCTTGTAGGGTAAAGCGTCTTCTTCCAGCTCTCCGCCATACGGATATAATTCATTATCCATGCGCCATTTTTGATAGGATATTTCGTTTGAAACATTCATGAATTCCTTAGCCGATAACATTTCCAGTCGTTTGGCTATTGTTTGAATCGAATAGTTGGCGTTGTATTTTACTATGGGTTTCCCGCTTTTCCCTCTTTTGGTCGTGACCAAGATCACGCCGTTGGCAGCTCTTGCTCCGTAGATTGCAGTGGCGGAGGCATCTTTAAGAATTTCTATGGATTCGATATCGTTGGGATTCAACGAGTTCATCGGGTTTCGGGAACCATATTCGTAGCGGTTCCCGCTTTCGGGTTCCACGCTTTTGTTGGTGACGGGAAATCCGTCGATTACATACAGAGGGTCATTCCCTGCACCGGTCGATGCAGCACCTCTGACGTATATTTCGATTCCTCCGCCCGGTTGAGCGGAATTTTGTTTTACCATTACTCCGGCGGCCTGTCCTGCCAACATGTGTGTGACAGAAGTGTTGGCTGCGATGGGCAGATTCTCTGTTTTGACACTCGATACAGCTCCCGTCAAATCACTTTTTTTAACCGTCCCGTAACCAATAACCACTACTTCGTCCATCAGAACGTCGTTTTTTTGAAGAGTTACCGGAATATAATTTCTGTCACCGATTTCAACTTCTTGTTTTTTATATCCGATGTAGGAGATAACGAGAGTCGTTGCACTGTCGGGTACATCGATTGTGTATTTCCCGTCGATGTTGGTCATGGTTCCCTTGTTTAAACCTTTTACCAAGACGTTGCCCCCGATAATAGGTTGTCCTGAATCGTCGGAGACGACACCGCTGATTTTGTTCGTGCGAACGGGAGCCTGACGTTTGGCAGTGATGATGATCTTTTTATTGTTGATGCGGTAAGAGTATTCGTTCAGGATTTTATCCAGAACGTCTTTTATATTCGCATCTTTCATATTAATACTGATTTTCTTCTCAGTATCGATGTCTGCGTTGTTATAGAAGAACACATAGTCGCTTTGAGCTTCTATTTGTTTCAGCACATCGATTAATGTCACGTCGTTTACCTCGATGTTTATCTTCCGTTCCGATGCGTACAGGTGATTTGCTCCAAATGGTTGAACCCATAGAAGATACAAAACCAGTCCTATGACTTTGTAGGGGAATGAAGATCGTTTTGTGATCGTTTTTTTGTGTTTAAGGGTCTTCATGGTTTTATGTATTTAACTTGGTTTCTTCTTTCGATGTGTTTACGAGAAATGGTCGTATTCTTTATGATTGAATCGCTTGTTTTTTGTTAGGGTCGCTTCATGGTGTTTCATAGGCTGTGTTGTAAAGTTTGACAATCGGTGTTTTCCGGGAAATCGAAATAGACCGTATCGTTGTGTATGGAGTATTTGTCTTCCAGATATGAGATCACATCTGTGAATCTGTCGTTGTCGAATGTCATCTTTTCCGTAGCCCATGCTATATATTCATGAGCGACGACCGTGTCTTTACGGATAGATTGATTTGATTTGGAGTAGGTTATCTGCTCGTTCGGATTTAATCTGACGGGCACGGAGTCATTATTGAAACGGAGGGATACGGCTCCCGAAATCAGCGTCGTTTCCGCAAGGTCTTCGTTCGGTCTGTTTCGCACATTGAAAGATGTTCCTAACACTTTAATCTCTTGTCCTTGTGATTTCACGACAAACGGACGTGCTTTGTTTTTCGTGACCTTGAAATAGGCTTCGCCTTCTAAATAAACGGATCGTTCTGTCGATGAAAATACTTCGGGATAAATGAGTTTCGTATTATTGTTGAGCCATACTATCGTGCCGTTGGGTAGAGTGACTTCCGATTTATGGGTCGAGGTGAGAACCGTATGGGTTGTGGCGGAATAGGCGTTGGATTCCTTTACGGTATGAAAGATAAAGGCTATCGCAATAACGGCTGCAATCTGGGAAGCGTAATAGACGGTTCTTCTGATTTTTACGAGAGAAGTGTATTTCCTTATTCTCTTTTTCAGTTTTTCGAGAGCCGACCGTGTGGATATAACCAGTTGCCACAGAGCCGTATTGTATAACCATAGGTCTCTTATTTCGGCAAAATATGCGAGATGCTTTTTGTCTTCTGCCAAATAACGGCGCAGTTCGGCGCATTCTTCCCGAGTAAGGGATTTATCCAGATACTTCGTTATGAGTTCGTCTATATGTCGGTTGTGTCTTTCCATGTGCTCCACTCTATAATTATCACAAACAAGAGTGGGCATACCCTACCTTAACGATTGTGTATTAATATATTTTAACTATTTGACTTGTACTCAATGTAGACCGTGTCGTTATTGAAACGATAATCTATGGGGGCTATCGATTTGAGCGTTTGCAATATTTCTTTCAGTGGTTCTGTCCTGACAGTCAGTGTCATATAAACAGGGGTAGGGGAAGTGTTCGTATAGGTCATTGTTATGTTATACCATGCGCTTAATTTTTCTATGACTTCTGCCAATTCACAATTGCTCAATAGTAGTTTTTCTTGTGCCCAAATGTGGTAGAGACTACTATCTTTTCGCGTATATATTTTCGTTTCTTTCGTCTTGCGGGAGTATGTGACTTGCTCGGCAGGTTGCAAAGTTATGGGAGGAACCGAACTATTGGGAAAATAGACTTCTACATGCCCGTCGACCAATGCCGTTTCGATGATTTCGTCTCGTATGTAATTCTTGACGACAAAGCTGGTCCCGAGAACTTTTATGTCCATATCGTTGGTTTCGACAACGAATGGTTGATCTTCTTTGTGGAAGACTTTGAAATAGGCCTGCCCGTTGAGCCGGACTTTTCTTTTTTTATCGGAAAACCGGCTGGGGTATGTCAATTTACTGCCTGAATTGAGCCAAACCACCGTGCTGTCGGGGAGGGTAATACAACCTTTGTTACCGATTGCCATCTCTACGCAAGCGTATTGTTCGGGGTTAGATTCTCCTGTGAAAAAGTAATACAAGCCTAATAGTATCACTATTATGGCTGCACACTGGGTAATGTAGTAGAGTGGTTTGCGGAATGTTTTGCCGCGGCGATTGTAGTTCTTGATTTTAGAACGGAAACGCCGTAATGCTTTTTCCGTATCTTCTTTCGGTGCGAGTATGGCTTGGGTCGATAGCCACAGTTCCTGTGCTTCTTTGAAATGTGTCTTATTTTCCTCCGAAAGTTCGATCCAACGGTATAACTCGATCTTTTCATCTTTCGAAGCCTCTCCTTCGAGATATTTCAAGATGAGTCTATCTATTTCTTTTATTTCGTTCTGTCCGTCCATACGAAGCAATTTATTTTTTATTCGAATCCTGAAAACAGTAAGAAGAAAAAGGATAGCAATCCATTTTTTTTCAAATGACTTCTTAGTCCCGACAAGGCTTTTGTTATTTGTTTTTCGACGGTTTTAATGCTTATCCCCAGTTGCAAGGCAATGTCTTTGTTTTTCAAATTGAGGGAACGACTCATGATGAATATACGGTGGCATTGCTCGGGCAGAGATTCGACATAGGTTTTTATTTCCCGATCCAAATCTTTCAATAGTAGGGAATCTTCCTGATAAACGACGAACGATTGTAAGTAGTCGTCTATGAACTGGATATCGTTATCCGAATCGAAACTTATTTTGTCTTTTACGCGTTTGTCGTAAATATAGTTTCTCGATTTATTCAAAACCGATTTGAATAGATAGGCTTTCATCGGGAGGTCGAAATCTATCTCGTTACGCCGTAGCCATAATTCGAAGAATACGTCTTGTACAATATCTTCTGCCGCATCTTGGTTTTGAACGTAACGTAATGCATAGGCGCGCAATATCTGATAATATTGTGTAAATAGATTTTCAATATTATTACTCATATTGGCCGATTTTGTTTAGTTGTCTCTTTCTTTATTTTGAATGGAGCATATGTAAACGAATGCAAAGATAATAGATTATTCCTATTGCATAGAATTCGGTCTGTGTTATATTATATTATAGGTGTATCTTCGAGAAATAATTTTTGAATCCCTTCCAGCCTTTGATTTTTGTGTATTTGGGTATCATGCGAAAAATGGGTCGCTATAAATTTTCCCCAGATAGTTTGGCAAATTTTATAACATTTTATAAATTCGCATATTGTCACATTAACCTTGTCTCGATATCTATGGGATTATTCGATTTGTTCAAGAAAGACCGCGGGTACGAAATCCATTCGCTCGAATTTTGCGAAGTGGGTAAAGACGGCAAACGCGATACCCGGCCAAGTAGCAAACACTATACAGACTCGCGCTATATTATGCCTGTGGTGAAGATGACATCGCGCATCGACCGCACCGTCAAGATAAAAGTACGCATTACCGAACCAAGCGGCAAAACTCATACCTACGACTTCGATGCCCCGTTAAAACCCGTTGAGAAGATGTCGGCGCAATTTCCGTGGTGGGGTTCGGAAAAGCGAGATCATTTCACTTCGGTCGGTACATGGCGGTTCGATATTCTTGATGAAGAAGATCATGTGGTTATCAGCGCTCCGCTCGAAATAGCTCCGTTGGAAGACATTTGGGAAAGCATGGGGTGGATTCATATTGTCTCGAACTTTGAATTTCGTAATATCAACGGCAACGGTGAAGTGATAGATGATTGGAATACGGGCAACTTCGTGGAGCCCAAGTATATGCAAATGCGTTGCCGATGTACCTGTTATTCGGACGTTGTGCGCAAGGTTACTTACCGTGTGGAGATCAAGAATGAAAGGACAGGCAAAATCAAATCGTTCGACCACACTGTCACACTCACTCCCCGAGATGGGTCCCAATGGTTGCAAATATGTGGCTGGGGCTCAGATTCCGGTACTTCTTATGCCCCCGGCACTCATACTTACACTCTTTACTATAAGAGTCGGGAAATGGGTCGTGGGCGATTCGAGGTCGTGAAATCGCCCAAGCAGCGAGGCTGGATCGAACCTTTGGCTTTGGTGCTTCATTTCTGCAATACCGATGAAGATCGGAATAAATGGGTGGTTTATGATTGTGTGATGAATATTGCCGAAGGGCAAATCGTTGAACAGAAATCTTTCAAAGCCAATACATACAAAATGCTATTAGCCGGATTCCAGTGGCGCTCGCTTGAAAAAGGACATTCATTGAAATTGATATTCAAGTTCTATATGGAGGGTAACTTAGTTTATACCAGTGTTCAGGATGCAGTCACTAATGGACCGGACTCGAAAGATATTTTTCAACAAGATTTCGAAGTGTCCAGTTCTATGAGACTGGAAGGTCCGAACGGTATAACAAGCCCATTCCCAGCCGGGCGTTACGAAGTGGAACTGTACCTCAAAACCGAAGAACTCGACGAGCATTTTGTGATGCGGCGCACATTAGATGTGGGGTAGATTGTCGTTGCTTCTTTTCTACAAAAGAAAAGGTGGGTAAAAGGAAGCTCCCGATTTTTCCCATAAGATAGATAATCTTTACCAGAATTTTTTTAGAACTAACCCCTCCGTCACTACGTGCCACCTCCCCTATATTTTGCGTTGCAAAGCACCCCGTAATGCTATGGGGCACGGCAGGGGAGGAGTTTTGTGATGTTATCATGAGGTTTTGCAGGAGGGGATCGAAAGTATTTTGCATGTTCATTTTGTCCTGTACTCGCCTTATGCTATCTTTGGGGAAAATAACTTGGATAATACCGTATAACGATGAAACGCGAAAAGTATATTCCGGCTCCGACGGATACCAGCCGGGAAAAACTACCGGAGGAACTTATGGAGTTGGTCGAGGTAATGGCGAAAAATGTTCATGAGGTATGGTCGCAATCTCGTTTGTCCGAAGGGTGGACTTACGGAGCGCGACGGGACGATGAGAAGAAGACGCATCCCTGTCTCGTGCCTTATGAGGAATTACCCGAAATAGAAAAGGATTACGATCGCAACACAGCGATAGGGACGCTTAAACTGATACAAGCGTTGGGATTCGATATTGTGAAGAAGAGATGAAAAGACTAAAAGAATTTTTCGGGGCGATGAAAAATTTTTTCAGACACCCGGTTATCGGTATAGACCGGATTTTGTCATCGGGTATCAAATGGCAATTGCTTTTTTTACTGGGTGTTATCGTCGCTGCTATTCTTTTGTTCATCGTAATCGAATGGCTTACAGGCAGTATTCTTACTATTAAGGAGAACGACCCACGTAATATTTTTGTCGATGTCTACTATCATTTTGCCGATCCCGGCAATCAGTATGTCGTCGAAGGGACGTGGAATCGTTTCCTTGCATTCCTTATTTCGATCACCGGGTCTGCACTGATGGGAGGTTTGCTCATCTCTATTTTCTCGAATATTATCGACCGCCGGGTAGAGCGTGCGAGGGAAGGTCAGATAGGCTATAAATTTAGGAATCATTATGTGATTATAGGGTTCGATAAGATGGCTATCGGGCTTATCAAACAGTTGTATCAAAAGAGTGTGGCCGAACAGTCGGATCATACGCCTTATTTGTTTGTCATTCAGACTTCGGGTAGTGTCGATTCTGCCCGTCACGAGTTGTTGTCCAAACTTGATGCCTCTATCGACCGTCGTACGATAATTTTGCACGGGGGCCGCGATTCGCGGGAAGATTTGGAGAAACTGCATTTGCCGGATTGCAAGGAGATATTTTTGTTGGGCGAGGAGAATGAAACCGATCATGACTCGATCAATATCGAATGTGCGGCTCTCATTAATAGGATTTTGCGGGAAAAGAACGTAATAGGAAAAGGGCCCCGGGATATAGAGGAGTTGCGCATGTTGGTAGCGCAAATACAGGGCCGTTGTAAAAAATGTAATGTGCTTTTCGAAGCTCAATCGACCTTTGCTGTATTTCAACGGTATGATATAGAATCTATATTCCAACTTCCGAAGAAGACCGAGAGGCAATGGCTGGTGCATTTCCAAAAAAAATATAAAGACGGTGCGGAGAATGAGAAATTATTGAAATTAACGCAGCCTTTCGATCGGTTGAGCGAAAGGCTTATCGATTTTCTGCCGTTTAATTTTTATGAAACTTGGGCGGAGAAGGTGTTGGTGCGAGGTCTGTATACTCCGCATGACAAGGGCTCGGAAGTCATACGTTATGTGCCTATCGACGGTGACGGAATCGGCTATGACAGCAACCGATACGTCCATCTCGTCATTGTGGGAATGACCAGCATGGGAATCGCCATGGGGGTGAAAGCCGCTCATATCGCCCATTATCCCAATTTCCTTCGAGACCGGAGTAAACGGACTCGAATTTCTTTTATCGACATGAATGCCGATACCGAGTTCGATCGGTTGCGGGGCAGATACGACTCTTTGTTCGACATGTGCGACTATCGAGTTATCGATACGGTAGAGCCGGCTAAGAGTTATGCCAACCCGAATACCGATGATAAGTTTACCGACATAGAGTTTGAATTTATCAAAGGTTCTGTCGAGAGCCGTCCAATACAAGAGTTGCTACAACATTGGGCAGAGGAGGAAGACGGACGGTTGTTGACTATCGCTATCTGTTTCGAAATTCCTCAAAAGAGTATCGCTACGGCTCTTTATATGCCTCGGCTCGTGTATGAAAAGGCTCATTCGATACTCGTGCGTCAGAATGTTTCCTGTTCGACCATCGAATTGATACGAAAAGCTCATCAATACGGTAAATTGAGGGCGTTCGGCATGTTGGACGAGTGCTATGACATAGACGACGATTGCATGAAACGGGTACGGCGGATAAACTTTATTTATCATAAAATAACTCCCGAACAGCCTTTCCCGCAAACATTGGACGATATCGAGGCAAGGGCATTGTGGGAAGAATTGTCTACCGTGCATCGTTGGTCGAATGTTTACAATGCTCATTCTGTCCCTTCCAAGCGAAGAAGTTTCGGAAAATCGGAACCTGAAAATCTCGATGAAGATACTGCTTTGATCGAGATGATGGCAGAAGTGGAACACAATCGTTGGAATATGGAGAAACTGATTATGGGGTATCGTCCTACAACTTCCGGAGAAGACGAGGAGATACAACGATTGGGCAAGGAACGGAAAAGAAAGATAGAGCGTGAATCGTTTGCCCATACATATATCAAACCGTATGAAGCATTGAGCGAATCGGTTAAGGATTATGATCGATTGATTATGAAATATTTGTGGAGGGTGTAATCATTTTTTGTCATTGGTGATTATGGAAAAAGTCCTGCGAGATTACCGTTCCCGACTTCAAGTTAACAGCCGGGAAACGGAGCGGATAAAAATGTATATTCGTATCATTGCTTTTCTTCGTCTTTCGGTAGTCGTTGTTGCGGCATTGATCGTGTATTTATTTAGAAATGAGGGTGTAGAGGTGTGGGGTACAACTGTACTGATAGGAATCGTTCTGTTCCTATCGTTGGCACGGGTGCACGATCGTTGGTTTCGGAAAAAAGAATTTGTCGATTGTCGGGACCGGATTATTCATAGGGAATTGTCCTTGTTGGAATATCGTTTCGACGGAATCGACGGGGGCAGTGAATTTATCGACCCTTCCCATGATTATAGCTTCGACCTCGACCTTTTCGGCGAGAGGTCGTTCTTCGCCTATATCAATCGCACGGCGACGGCAGTAGGGCGTGTCGCGTTGTCCCGGGAGTTGCTTCACCCCGATTTGAAAACTGCGTCTATTCGGGAGAGGCGGGGGGCTGTCGAGGAAATGTCCTGCCATACGGATTTCAGGATAGATTTTCAATCATACGGGGGCTGTTCGGGAGAGAGCCGGGTAGATACCGAGGCTATCGAACGGCTTGCCGGAATGCCTCGGTTCGGAACGGGGCGGATTGTGCGTTGGCTGGTTTATGCGGTTCCTGCGGTTTATCTTGCCTTATTCGCTTTATGGTTAACGGGAATGGTCGCAGGGAATGTGATCGTGGCGGTTTTTATTTTTTTCCGGTCTGTTTGCCAAACGGGTAACCCGCATACAAGAACAGCTCAACCGGACGCTTCAATCGCTTTCCCGTTATTCACGTCTGTTCGAGATGGTGGAGCGGATGCGATTCCGGTGCAAGCCATTGAGTGAGTTACAAAGCCGGTGTGTCGACAGCAATGGCTCTGTCTCGCAGAGGGTGTCCCGTTTACGGCATTTGCTCAGCAATCTCGACCAACGCTACAATTTCGTAGGATTCGCCTTGTTGAACGGATTTCTGCTTTGGGATTTGCGGCAAATCAACGCGCTCGACCGATGGCTGTGTGACAATCGTGAAAAAATAACGCAATGGATAGATGTATTGTCGCGGTTCGACGTATATGTCTCGTTAGGAACTTTTCGATACAATCACCCCGACTATGTATTTCCCGATATACGGGAAGATCGCACCCCGGTTATGCAGGCCGAAGCTCTGGGACACCCGCTTATCCCGAGAGAGAAGCGCGTCTGTAACGATGTCGCGCCCATGAACGAGGCTTCTTTCCAGATTATCACCGGAGCCAATATGGCCGGGAAGAGTACGTTTTTGAGGACTATCGGAATCAATTATTTACTCGGCTGCATGGGCGCTCCCGTTTGTGCCGATAGCATGACTTTTACTCCGTTGCCTTTGTTTACCGGACTGCGGGCTTCTGATTCCCTTGCCGATAACGAGTCTTACTTTTTTGCCGAATTGAAACGTTTGCAACAAATCGTTTTGCGTTTACGTCGCGGTGAGAAATTATTTATTATTCTCGACGAGATACTGCGGGGGACCAACTCGGTCGATAAGCAGACCGGTTCGCTTGCTCTTATCCGTCAGTTGGTCGGGGCCGGAGCAACGGGAATTATCGCTACTCATGATTTGGCTTTGGGCAAACTTGCCGAGAGTCTGCCCGGAAAAGTCAGCAATTATCGTTTCGAGGCAGCTATACAAGGAGACGAACTTACTTTTTCTTATCGGTTGCAGCCGGGTATAGCCGAAAATATGAACGCCTGTTTTCTCATGAAAAAAATGGGTATTATTCCCTCTGATTCTTCTGAAAACGATTGAAGGGCGATATAATTATTTTGAGCCGTTACAAATAAATTTGCTATTGCTTACATAAAGAAAAAAAATTATCTTTGCAACGCTGAAAAGAGCGTAAAAATACTCATCAAATAAAAAGAGCGAATTATGGTTTATTCACACGAAGTAGAACACATGTGTGTTGTAAAGAAAGGTCCTAATCACGGACCGGCTCCTATCCCCGAAGAGGGAAAATGGGTGAAGGCAAAAGAAGTGATTGATATTTCGGGCTTGACTCATGGTATCGGTTGGTGTGCTCCTCAACAGGGCGCATGTAAACTGACGTTGAATGTAAAGAACGGTGTTATTCAAGAGGCATTGGTAGAGACCATCGGTTGTTCGGGTATGACCCACTCGGCCGCTATGGCATCGGAAATTCTTCCGGGTAAAACTATTTTGGAAGCTCTGAATACCGACCTCGTTTGTGATGCCATCAATACGGCTATGCGCGAGTTGTTCCTGCAAATCGTTTACGGGCGTACTCAATCGGCTTTCTCGGAAGGCGGTTTGATGATCGGTGCAGGTCTCGAAGACCTGGGCAAAGGATTGCGCAGCCAAGTAGGTACGTTGTACGGTACATTGGCCAAAGGTCCTCGTTATCTTGAAATGGCAGAGGGTTATATAAAAACTCTTGCTCTTGATGAAAACGATGAAATCTGCGGATATGAATTTGTTCACATGGGTAAATTCATGGACGAAATCAAGAAAGGAACCGATGCCAACGAGGCATTGAAGAAGGTAACCGGAACTTACGGACGTTTCACCAAAGAGGCCGGTGCAGTGAAATATATAGATCCCCGTCACGAATAAAACAAGGAGGAAGTTACTATGATTAGAGAAGTGAAATTTGAAAGTCAAGACCGTCGTATCAAGCAAATTCTTGCCGCTTTGAACGCTAACGGTATTAAAGATATTGAAGAGGCTAACGCTATCTGCGAATCTTATGGACTCGATCCTTATAAAACTTGTGAGGAGACACAACCTATTTGTTTCGAGAATGCAAAATGGGCTTACGTGGTGGGCGCTGCCATCGCTTTGAAGAAAGGCTGTAAGAATGCAGCCGATGCAGCCGAAGTCGCACATCTTCATGACCTTTGCGCCCTTGTCCATATTGCCGCAGGCAGGCATGATCTTCTGGCTTTCGGGGATCAGCTTTATGATGCTCTTGGGGCAGGCATCGGCACAGGCGCCGCAGCCTACGCAGCGCATACGGTTGACCTTGGCAACGCCGTCAACGATATGTATAGCGTCAAACTGGCAGGCTCTGGTGCAATTGCCGAGACCGATGCAGGCGAAGGTGCATGTCTTGTTGCTCTTGCCGCCGAAGAGCATGGCGGCCTGGCAGTCGATGGGGCCGGAGTAGTTGAAGCGCTTCTCCACGTGACCCTCGGTGCCGGAGCAGGGTACGAAAGCGACCATCTTTTCCACATCGCCGCCGGAGACACCCATGATCTCTGCGATCTTTGCGGCAG
>ENA-ORMR01002148-ORMR01002148.1-human-gut-metagenome-genome-assembly--contig:-NODE-2148-length-13024-cov-3.094687_pt1 | contig 13024 bp, 7 predicted proteins | sample MGYA00242107_ERZ509003 | MGnify/ENA primary metagenome ERZ509003 (study PRJEB26280, sample SAMEA2338699) | human gut metagenome | biome: human gut; feature: human-associated habitat; material: faeces... | reverse complement strand
AGCTGTTGAAGAAAGTGAGTGTACTTTCCGGAGGTGAAAAGATGCGTTGTATGATCTCCCGCATGATGTTGACGGATGCCAACTGTATCATCCTCGACACGCCGACCAACCATCTGGATTTGGAATCCATCCAAGCATTCAACAACACATTGCAGTCATTCAAAGGAAACATCCTGTTCTCCAGCCATGACCACGAGTTCATCCAGACGGTTGCCAATCGCATCATCGAGCTGACTCCGAACGGCATTATCGACCGTATAATGGAATACGACGATTATATTACCGATCCGATGGTTGCCGAGCTGAGAGAAAAGCTTTATAAATAAACAAGCATCGATAACTTTCCAGAAGAAAAACCAGATATGTGGATGACATATATCTGGTTCTTTCTCTGATACCTTCCCTGTATATGAAAAAAAGAATCCTCTTCCTCCTTACCCTATATTTCATGTGGTTACCATTATTGGCAATCCAGAAGCCTGTGTTTATGCTGTACCACCATGCCTTAGCGAGCGGATGCTCGCTAATCGATTACCTTAAGGTAATTACACACGGGTTACTGTTGGACTGTACGATAGCCGGCTATCTGACAGCATTACCTTTGCTGATGACGTTGGTTTCGGTATGGTTACCGGGAGCCTTTTACAGGAAGCTACTGAAAGGATATTTCGGAATCATGGCTATATTGATCGCGGCGATTTTCTCCGTGGATGTGGCTTTATACGGCTACTGGGGATTCAGGCTGGATGCGACGCTTTTCTTCTATCTTCAATCACCCGGTGATGCGATGGCAAGCGTACCGCTGGGACAGTTCTTCGCCCAGTTACTGATGTTTGCCGTATATGCTTTCGGGATATATTGGACGTTGAAAAGGTTTATCGTTCCGCTCTTCCCTGAAACACTGGTGCGGAAACGGTTGGGCGGAAGCCTTATCATTATCCTGTCAGGAGGGATACTCTTCATTCCGATACGAGGAGGCGTAACGACTTCGACGGCGAACGTGGGGATGGTATATTTCAGCCAAAACCAATTCCTCAACCATTCGGCAATCAATCCTTGTTTCAGCCTGATCGCTTCACTTAGCAAGCAACAGGATTTTGCGGCACAGTTCAATTTTTTCCCGGAAGAGGAAAGGAAGGAGGTAATGGATACTTTGTCTCCGCACTCGATGCGGGGACGCAAAGGGACGAATCCCACAGATGCAGATTTACAGCAAAAGCCTCTGCAATCCCTTCTCAATACCTCACGACCGAATATATTGATTATCCTGATGGAAAGTTTCTCGGCAAACGCGATCGGAGCGGTCGGCGGAGATTCCATCATCACGCCTAACCTGAACCGATTGAGTCGGGAAGGAGTACTTTTCACAAACATGTATGCCAATTCGTTCCGGACAGACAGAGGAATCGTTTCGGTGTTAAACGGATATTTGGCACAGCCGACCACTTCCATCATGAAGTATCCGGCAAAAAGCCAAACACTCCCCTCTATCGCCAAAACTCTGACAAACGAAGGATATGTTGCCGACATGCTGTACGGAGGCGATATCAACTTTACCAATATGCAGAGTTATTTCTTCAGTTCCGGTTACAGCCGGATCACGGCAGACCGTGACTTTCCGCTCACCAGCCGCTTGAGTAAATGGGGAGCGAACGACGATGTGACATTTCGCCACCTGTACGAAGACATCAAAAACCGGGACAACCAAGCTCCCTGGCTCAGCACTTTCCTGACATTAAGCAGCCATGAACCATTTGAAGTTCCCTACCACCGGTTGGACGAAATGGGGCTGTATCCGAACTCGGTTGCCTTCACGGACAGTTGTATCGGCAACTTCATAGACAAATTGAAAGAATTGCCTGTATGGAAAAATACGCTGGTTATTTTCGTTTCCGACCACGGATATCCTTATCCGAAAGATGTGGTCAACTATGAACCTCGCCGCTACCATATTCCGATGCTTTGGATCGGCGGTGCGGTGAAAGAACCTGTCGTGATTGACAAATTAGCCAATCAGACGGATCTTGCCGCCACCCTATTGAACCAGTTAGGGATCGATCACGGCACTTTCACTTTCAGCCGGAACATCCTAAATCCCAATTATCCGGAATATGCATTCTATACTTATTCTAACGGATTCGGGTTTATCGACAGCACCGGTATATCCGTCTATGACAACGAAGGAAACAAACCTCTGATCAAAGCCCCCCGAAAAGGCAGTGACTTGCGGCTCCGCAAAGGAAAGGCACTCTTGCAAACCTTGTATGACGATTTAGGGAACCGATAGCCTTTTTATTGCATTCTGCATAAGTTTTGCAGGAATACTGCAATGCCTACGCAGAATGCAATGGTGATCCCCACGCTTACTCCTCTTGCTTCTCTTCCGTCAACAGCTTGCCATCATCATCCCAAGTACGCCAAATGCCGCTTTTCCTTCCTTTAGCATAAAACATTTCGAAACGAAGAATGCCTTTATCGTTCCACACCCGCCAAGGTCCGTCTTTTTGCCCATCTTTATAGGAAGCGATACCGGTCAGTTGCCCGGCTTCGTTATAAGTACGCCATTCTCCATGAAAAATGCCGTGATAGTAAGAACGGACTTCCGCAATCTTGCCATCAGGATAGTAAATCACATAAGTTCCTTCGGGACGGCCGTCTTTGAGGAAAAGCTCCATCTTCAACATACCATCATCGTAAAACTCGGTATAGCGGCCAGTGTAAGGAGTTGTTTGAGACTCGTCCGTATAATACTGGCCTTCACTAAGGAACAAGTCCTGCGCCTGGATTGCCAGGGCAGAACTTGCCAATAATGTTGATGTCAATAATAATCTCTTTATCATCTTTTTAATATTCAGTGTTCTGAGGATCCCAGTTTGTCCAACCGGCTGTCCAATCGTTTGTTCCATCAAAAGCTCCTTTGTAAGTTACTTTTTCAAAAAAGCTGTTATTCAAGACTTCATCAACAAATTCGGCTCCTTGTACGGCAGAAGCAACGACAGAAGAATAGTCACCGTCTTTTGAAATAATTTCGTTGGTGGTTGCCAAAGTTGTATTGTTACCAGCGCGGTTGAAGAAGTTCTCGCTTACCTTTTCGTCATCGTAGAAGTTCTTCCACATACCGGCAAAGATTACATTCTTAACGGCGATACCATCATTTGCCGTACCTTTCTTATCCGTTGCACGAAGTCCGTAAGGCCATCCCGTGAATACGGAGTTGTAGACATTCAAACTCGAATTACGGCGCAGGTGCATGGCAGCCTGGAATTTACCTCCTTTGGCTCCATTAGCGGCATCGGCTGTCTTTGCTTCAACCTCGGCTTGTGTCATATCTGAAACCTTTCCATAGAACGGACCGATCAAAGTCACGTTGGAGAAGACAGGCTTCGTAAGCGGGGTATTGGAAGAACCACTTGCATCATTATCGGATTCGAAGCCGTTAGAGTCGGAAGTATCAGCGATGTCCTTGTCACGCACGCTCAACAGAAACTGCAAGTTACCCGTATAGCCGTAATCGGTATCGAAATCATCGTCCCAACCTTTGTAAGCAACCAAATGCTTAGCATTGACCGTTCCACCGAACCATTCATACGAATCGTCATTAGAATAAGACACCTGTACGAACTCCACTTCCGTACCACTACCGACACCACCGAATGTCAGACCGTTGATCTCCTTGTCGGGTTCCAAAGGATAGCCAGCAAATTCAATACGGACATATTTCAACTTACCAGAGCTTTCACCATTAAATTCATCGGAGGTCGTGTTACCATATTCCGTTCCGGGTCCACCCTCGATAACCGGTCTTTTTGTCTGGTTTACACGAGCATTACCGCAGATAATCAAACCTCCCCAGTCTCCCGTCGCACGCTTGCCCGGTTCTTTATCGGAAGTAAAGACGATCGGTTTGTCAACCGTACCTTCAGCCATGATCTTCGCACCCGGTTCGATAATCAAAGAGGCAGCCTTTTCACCGGAAGAAACAGATATACCCTTGATGACCGTTCCAGCTTCAATTGTCAACGTAGCACCCGGTTTTACATAGACAAAGCCTTTCATATAGTTCTTATCAGCAGCATTCAGCGTAAGATCGGATGTTATCTCTCCCTCCAAGATCACTTCTTTGGAAGACGGAGCATCATTAGAAACAGTCACAGCACAAGTTGCCGTCTTATTGCCATCTTTTGTCGTAGCGGTGATCGTAGCAGTACCCTCGGTAACCCCTGTCACCTTACCGGCATCTACTGTTGCCACCTTTTCATCGGAGGAACTCCATGTTATCGTTTTATCCGTTGCATCGTCCGGAGTAATGGTGGCAGACAATGTCACGGACTCGCCAACCTTGACAGTTGCAGTCGTAGGACTTACGGCAACAGCCGATACAGCTATAGAGCCATCAGGCTTGTCATCATCACTACAAGATACAGTTCCAAACATAACGGCCAACGCACATACAGAGGCCAAACCTTTCAATAGAAATCTGTTCATAATAAAAACATTTTGTTTGTAATAGAGATATATTCTAATTCACTTTAAAACTTGAGGGAAACACCGACATTAATATCCACTCCCGGACGGTAGCTGCGTACCAACTGTTCACGTTCACGCTTGCCGCCGTTCTGGTCCGTCAACTTCACGAACTGTTTGTATTCGATTTTAGAGTTCAGCATATCCTGAATCCCAGCTTTGATCTCGACAGCTTTGCCGATCTTCTTCGAAAAAGTCAAATCCAGGGAATTACGAGGCATCTCATATATGTCGGGAATATCTTCATTCTGGTCCTGCATCGGGACACCGACCGACTCGATGCGCTTCCCGATACGGTTGTAAAGTAGCGAAGCGGAGATTCCCTTGTCATCGTGCTGATAAAACAGACCGGCATTCACCAGATAAGGAGATTGCCCCGCCAATGGCCGGTCACGCTCAGGCGCTCCTTCCTCAAAGCGGACACGGCTATGGATATAGGCGGCATTACAGACCAAGCTCAACCCTCTTAATCCGATAAAGTCAAGGCTTTTCTTCATATCCAACTCAATGCCGAACGTCTCGGCATTCTTCGCATTGTGATAGGTATATTGTAAACCGGAACCCGCCTCGTTATAGGTTTCCTCGATCGGATCCTTGAACCGTTTGTAGAATGCACCGACTGTTATCATCTCGCCGGATGCCGGATAGAATTCATAACGCACCTCCAGATTGTCCGCATAAGCATTCTTCAATTCGGTATTACCGACTATATTCGCATCCCGCTCGAAATTAAAATACACATATGGTACTACCTCACGGAACTCCGGCCGGTTGACCGAACGGCCGTAAGCAGCACGCACAAGGTGTTTCGCAGACAGGTTGTAAGAGATATTGACGGAAGGGAAAAAATCGCTCGTCCGGTTATCCAAGTGAACAGGAGTCGTACCGTCTGAACTGTAACCATCCATTTTAAGGTTATAATATTCCATACGGACACCGATATTGGCATTCAGCGCCTCCCCGTAGTTCAACTTGGCAGAGACATAAGCGGCTCCCAAGATATTTTCGGAAGTATAGGAGTCGCTGTTCGTCGTCGTCTCACGCATCCATATCCTGTCTGCCGAAATGTTCTCATCACAGAACAGCCCCGTATAATCCCAATCGGCATACCGGTCATACCCTTTACCTAACAGATTGTAACCGAATCGGCGAGCATCGAACGTACGACTCTTATATTCTCCATAGACACCACCGTCAAGAACAGGGGCGAACTTGTCGGAGACAGTGAACTTATGTTCATAATTGGCAGCGAGCGAAACACCGTGATCCTTCAAGTCCTGGTAATAGCGCATCGGATCGGATACATAGTAATTCGGTAAGTCCGTCTTCGTCTCGTCGAGGATGGAATTGACGATCTTGCGGTCCGGTTCCCGATAGGCAGCAAAAGCATAGCCGGCAGTCCAGTCCACTTTGTTGATATCCTCCTGTAACGTATGCGTGCCGCCAAGTTGCCCTGAATAGGTCGTACGTCCGGTATAAAGGGATTCCCACTTGCGGATCGCCTTGTCAGAATAATAGTTCATCCCCTCCCTCTGTGTCAGGGCGGAAACACCACGCTGGCTGAAAAAGTTACGAAACTCGTATTTATGATCGCCTTTCATAAACGACCAGTTGAACAAGGCTCCTAACTTGGAGGTATTCTTATAGCGGACATCGTTGTACTCAAAGCGCGGACGTGAGAGATCGTTCGCCACATCATAGGCGATATAGTTGTTATTCACCGTCTCCGAATAATCGTAGCCGGTACTCCAGTTCACATTCGCGATATTCCCGATCTTCCAGTCGCCTGCATCGAAGGAGCGGTGTGAAGTGAGCGAAATCTTTTGGTCCGGAATAGCCGTGAACCTGTTGATTCCCCACCTCTGGTTGATCCGCCGTGTAAAGGCAGCGGCTTCCTCTGTCGAATAATCCCCTAAATGAGAAGGGAAAGAAGAGGGCAAACTCCGCACCCCGGCCCCAAATCCGAGATAGTCCTTCCAACTCCCGTCCGTCAGCTGGAAACTCCGGAAAGTAGCATTCGTATTAAATCCCATCTGGTAAGATACGTTGAAGGTATTCCCGTCCGGTATATTCTTGGTCATCACTTGCACGAAACCACCGGAGAAATCGGCTGGTAGCTCGGCAGACGGACTCTTATAGACCATCATATTGTCGATCAGCGAAGAAGGAAGCACATCGAACGAGAATGCCCGGCTGTCCGTCTCGCTCGAAGGAGTGGTCGCCTCGTTCAGCCATACATTATTATATCGTTGCGCCAACCCCCGGACCACCACAAAACGGTCATCCACGATCGTAAGCCCCGGAATACGGCGCAACACCTCGGCGGCATCACTGTCCTGTGTCTTGCCGATCTGTTGGGCTGAAATACCGCTTACGACCGGTAGGCTTTTCCGTACCGTATTGATAATGGCGGTTTCCGTTCCCAACTTTCGTTGTGCCACGACCACCACATTCTGAAGTTGCAGGTCGGCATCGGATAGTTCGATTCTCAGCACCGACTCCTGATGGGCTTTCACCACGACATCACGAATGGTTTCCGATTTATAAGAGACATAAGAAGCGACAATCGTATATTTTCCCGGTTTGACATTCTCTATACGGAAGTTTCCCTCCACGTCGGCAATGGCCCCCACCGTAGTCCCTTCGATTACGACCGAAGCACCGATCAGCGCATCTTTGAATTTGGCATCCGACACCGTTCCGCAAATAACGCCTGTCTGCGCCCAGGCAGACAACGAAAGAAAACTCCCCAACAACAAAAGAAAGAACCTCTTCACATTTCCTGTTTCACACTTGTTTCCCATTCCTTATTACTTGTTACATTTATTTGCCGGCAAAAGTAGAAGGGACGTATTGCAAGAAGATGTAAACAGAATTACATTGTAAAAACGATTATTACAATCCGTTGACAACAAAAAGAAAGCAACCATTTGACAAAGCGACCACCCATAGCAGATTTTACGAGAAAAAAGGCTGCTAAGAAACTATTTATAGTATCTTTGGAAACAATTAAATAAACAATATACGATGAACTAGGTCATGCGCAAACTCCCAATCGGAATACAAACCAGCCTCCACAGGTTCGGCAAAAGAAGCCTCATCCCCTACCAAAGTGACAGACGTGACATCGTCAAAGTCTGCATGGAATTTGCCGAAGAACAGAATATCACAAGATGGCTATGTGAATAACAAAACTATCACAACGACCGCAGAATGGACATACACACTTTATACATCATCGCTTATGCCACCAGCACCACTTCCAGCCTGGGCAGTTGCGCCATCCTGCTGTTCTTGAACTACGGCAATATCGAGACAAACCCTGTTTACCTGAAGGCACGGCGGATCCTCGCATTTGCGACCTTCCTCGTGGCCATCGGTCTCCTCATCTCGCTTACCACCAGAAAATGGCAACCCGTCGGATGGGACATCGCCTCGTTTCCCGTCACCCTGATCGCCTCCTCGCAAACCCTGCTGTTCACATTCTCACTGATCCTGCTGTTCAACGAACAGTATGCCACCCGGCAGCGGATCCTGCTGCACGCAATTCCTTCCCTCCTCTTCACCCTGGCCTACGCCGGAGCATGCCTGATCTGGAAAGACCACCCCGTCTATGCTTACTCGGAATGGAAGTCACTGGTCACGAATCCGCCTTCCCTGATCCGCACGCTCTATCTGCTTGCCTACATCATCCAGTCAGGCATCTATGCAAAACTATTCCTGCACGAACGACATACTTACCTCTCCCTCTTGGGAGGAGTGAAGACAGAAGACAGGTGGCTCAAACTCGGACAGGTGACAAGCGCGTTCTTCCTTGCCTCAGGCATCGGCCTTTGTACGCTGAGCCTCGCCTTGAATCCTTACCTGCCTCACGAAATCACCGTGACCTTCCTATTCACCGTTTTCTATTTCGCCTTCGGAATCTTCTACGCAAACTTCAGTTCCACCTATCGGGATGTCCGAACCCGCATCCGTGAACAGAACTCAGCCTTTTCTCCTCCCGCCGGAGCGGACATGGAAGAATTGATCTGCTACCTCCAACCGGATGACGACAACAACCGTCTCTTCAAGGACATAGAAGCCTATTTTCAGAAAGAGCAGCCCTATCTGGACCCTGACTTCAGGATATCCGACCTGCCCAGGACCATCGGTGCAAACCCACACAAGCTCTCGACCGCTGTCGGCCGTGCCACCGGGCTGACGGTCCAAGACTACGTACTCCGCCTCCGCATCGGCCACTCCGCAGACCTGCTGCTACTGCCCGAAAACGCCGAGCGCACGATCGAGGACATCGCTTTCTCGTCCGGTTTCCAGTCTACAAGCACCTACAACCGGAATTTCCTGAAACTGATGAAAACAACCCCTTCCCGGTTCCGGAGCCGCACATGACAGGAATACCCCCGCCCTCCCGAGAGGAACACCCCTGTCCGCCCGACGGACAAAACTACATCATACTCATCATTGCTGATTTCGGGCACAACTTTACGGATTTTGGGCATCCTTTCTGTCCTTCTCTCCCCATCTTTGCCTCCAAACGGTTAACGCCCGGCCAACCACCGGGCACTTAAACATTGGAATCATGACCAACGAAGAAGAACAGATCGCTCTCAACATCGATCTCTACGACAACATCATGACGGAGAAGGAAGGCGACTACACCGGCCGCCCTCGTATCACCGGCACTCTGTACAACAAACAGATAGCCGCCCGTATCGTGAAAGCAGGTACGGAGTACAAACAGGAAAGCATCGAGTATATCCTCGATCGTGCCGACAAAGCGAAAGTAGAAGCCATCGCCGAAGGTAAGAGCGTAATAGACGGCGTCGGGCAATACCTCGTCACCGCACGCGGCTCGTTTATCGGTGAAAACGCGCAGTTCGATCCTGTCAAACATTCCTTAGGCGTTTCCTACACGCCCGGTCAGCTTCTGCGCAGCCAGCTGAAAAAAACCAAAGTCGTCTGCAATGGCACAGCCAAAACAGGTCCGGTCATCAATTCCATCACCGACAGCACGACCGGCAGCGTCAACGAGATCATCACCTCGGCAGGCCCCGCCGTGATCAGTTGCAGCAATGCCAAAGTGATAGGCGACGACCCGTCTGTCGGCGTCTTCCTGACCAAGGACGAAGAGGGTGCAGCTCCGATGAAATGCCCGGTCATCATCCGCAACGCCCCATCCGAACTCACCGTCATGCTCCCCGCCATCGAAACAAAGGTTCTGTACACGCTGAGCGTGACAACACAATACAGCAGCAGCAACAAGATGCTGAAAAACCCGCGCACCTACCGCTTCCCCATCCTCTTGAGCGACGGGAAAAGCAATGACGAGGAACGCCCCGGCGAACTCTGACAACGATGGAGACGTTTCCTTCGAGCCAAGGGAGAGGCTCCCTCGCCTCGAAGGAAACATCTCCACTACCTCCAAGTGAATCTCTCCCTTGCATCCAAAGGAGGCATTCATCAAATTGGATGCTTTTTTCATAACACCTAAATAACTACATACACATGAATAGAGATTTAAATATCAAAAGTACAATACGCCAGATTCTTGGCGTATTGATTAGTATCATGATACTAATGCCATTTACGGTATCCTCTCAAACCGTCACAACCACCATCGACTGCGCAAACGCTACAACAGACATAAACGGCAACGGATATCGTTGGGACCTCAGCAACAAGATACTGGCTCTTGACGGAATAGACCTAAGGACAAGTCAGATGATGGGCATAGAGCTTCCTCCCAATTCAACAATCATGCTACAAGGAGACAATTACATCGAAGGAGCAAGCAGGGCCATCCTCTTCAATATCGGTTCCACAGAGCAAGACCCAGGCGGAACCCTGACTATAAAGGGAGACGGAGCCTTAACCCTGAACAGCACGAACACCCCCAGCGCCATTTTTAACGCAGGTACGAGCACGATCAAGAACAAAGCCATACTTGTGATAGAAAGCTCGACCGTCATCACAAACGGCCTGTCGGTAGGAGGCAATGCCAAAGACGAAAACGGAGAGTGGGGAAAAACGGGTGAAACAATCCTCAGGAACAATGCATGGTTGGATATCACTTGGGAAAAAACGACCAATCCTTCCGGTTTACCTCTCTACAACCACAACATAAAGGTGGAAAATTCCGTTCTGTTCTACAACTACCGGAACACCGGGACATTAGGATATTATGGTGAAGTATACGGAGACGTGACACTGTCAGGAGACTGCACCATCAAGAACGGACAGACGCTTTTCATCCCGACAGGCTGCTCGCTCACCGTAAACGGAACACTGGATAATCAAGGAACCATTTATAGCAAAGGTGCACTGACCGCAAACCAGATAACAGGAAACACGGTGACCAAAGACAAGGTTGACCTCAACGGGACAAGTTACAAAACATGGGCGGAGGCAACAGCTGCACTCGCAGGTTCCGAAGAACCGGTCAATATCATCACTCTGTTAGACGACGAAACAGCTACAAGCACACCTCCAAAACCCTGTATCATAACAGGCGACGGAAAAACGTTGACATATGCCGGCGACCTCGAACTGCAAGCCGCCCTTACCTTCAAAAGCATCAAACTGAACATGAGCACCATTTATGCCAACGGCCACGATTTGACATTCGACGAGTCTGTCGATTGCCGCCCGTCGACATACACCAACAACGGCAACCCCCTGACCGGCATACGTAACATCTGGGGAGGAACTAAAGACAACAATACGATCGACAAAACCAATATCGTAATCAAAAGCGGACAATTCGGCTGGATCTACGGCGGCGGCAATGCCGGTAACATCACAGGGACAACCAAGGTGACCATATCGGGCGGAACCGTGAACAACTCTGTTTTCGGTGGAAGCCATGCCGCAGGAAGCACAGTCGGCAATACCGAGTTGAACATTACCGGAGGAACTCTAAACCATATCTACGGAGGTGGCTGGAACGGGGACGTCACCGGTACAGCCACGACGAATATCTCTGGCGATAACACGGTTGTCAGCGGCTTTATCATCGGCAACACGGAAGGAACCGGCACGGCAGGCAACACGGATGTGACACTTGACACATCCGCAGATAATCCCATCCAGGAAGTACACGGAGCTGGTATTAACTACAATAATACAGTACACGGGAAAGTTTCGGGAAATGTCAATCTCACCGTTCTGGACGGCAGAATCACCGGGAGCCTGATCGGTTGCTCCTCAGCTGTCGAGGGGAAGATCAACATAAACGTGAAAGGAGGAGAGGTCAAAAGAATAAGTGGCATCGACTATTCCTTGTCTGCAGATTCACCAACTCCCACTTACAGCGGAATAATCCAGATCACCATAGAAAAAGGCCATACCACCATCGGACAAATAGACAGCAACAATAACCACAAAACACATGTAACCTACAGAAACTGCGGAACAGCCGACACTCCCTATCTGATTTCCGAACTGCGCTCCATCGATAAAGTCATCCTGGAAAACTCTTTTATCAAAGAAAAGGACCAGACATCGGCATTCAGGCTCGACATGGGGAACGGAGAGACTATGGAAATAGAAGGGACCGGACTGACCGGAGATTTCCATCTGGTCAATTTGAACGGAAAAGCATCGGATAACCAGTCGATTATCACGGCTTCCGAACTGTCGGGTACATACAGTTTCACCCATAAGGCCGACAATAAGATGCTCTATAAAGCCGGTTTCAACTACCGCTATCCGGGTGACGCCACATTGTGTGCCATCACCCTTCCGACAACGGTCGAGAACGGCACGCTAGCTCTCAAAGGCACGATCGGAGCCGACCAGGGAGAAACCCTCTTTGAAAACGGTGACCAGGTCCCAGCAGGCACACCGACGACTATAATCGCCACTCCTTCACCAGGATATAGTATCAAAAGCTTCTCTGTAAGACAGGGTAATAACAATGTGACGGTTGATACAGATGGCAGCTTTACTGCTCCCGACGGTGATTTTACAGTCGCTGCCGAGTTTAAGAGGATATATACTCCGCCGGCAGCCACCTACCACACCGTCACTCTCCCCTCCGTGGAAGGTGCGACACTCAGCAAGCAGGCAGGTGACCATACGGTCGAGGAAGGATACAGTTTCACCTTCGCCATCACCTTGGATGAAAACTATAGTGAGTCCATCCCTGTTGTCACCACCGATCGCGGCGAGACGATCATACCGGACACGAATGGCAGATACAAGATCAACAACGTGGCTGAAGACATTGTCGTCTCTATCTCCGGCATCGTGAAGAATCTTCCAACAAGTATCAAAAGTATCGAAACAGACACGAAGATATGGACCGCCGACGGCACGATCTTCATCCACACCTCTTCCCCGCAGCAGATACAGGTGGTAAACCTCGCCGGAAGCACTCTCTTCTACCGCAACATTCCGGTAGGCGACACACGGCTCAATGGATTGGCAGCAGGAGTCTACATTGTACGCTTCTCAAGAGAAATGCCACGGAAAATAATCGTACGCTAACCCTGTTTATTAT
>ENA-ORMR01002146-ORMR01002146.1-human-gut-metagenome-genome-assembly--contig:-NODE-2146-length-13030-cov-4.637225_pt1 | contig 13030 bp, 9 predicted proteins | sample MGYA00242107_ERZ509003 | MGnify/ENA primary metagenome ERZ509003 (study PRJEB26280, sample SAMEA2338699) | human gut metagenome | biome: human gut; feature: human-associated habitat; material: faeces... | reverse complement strand
TTAAAAACAGGATAAGTGATATTATGGCAGATGGAGAATATGTAGATAGTGATGGTGACGGATACAAAGAAAGTTATGTTGAAGATAGTGATGGTGATGGACAATATGACACCGTTTACATGGATACTGACGGGGATGGCTATGCAGATGCCGTTGGTGTAGATACAGATGGAGACGGGTACGTAGATACCGTTGGCATGGATACTGACGGGGACGGCTATGTAGATACTGTTGGTGTAGATACAGATGGAGATGGCTATGTAGATGCTGTTGGTGTAGATACAGATGGAGATGGTGAACTAGATAGCTATGCTTATGATACTGATGGTGATGGAGAATTTGACGAATATGAATCAGATTATGATGACGACTATGATGATATAGACGATGACTACGATGATGATATATTTTAATTAAAATACTGAATTATGGATTTCTATCAATTATAGAAATTCATGTATATTTTAACTAATGATGAAACATTAAATAAATCAAATATTATATTATTTTTTAAAGAATTTGTAAATTTATATTGTTGTTAGAATCATTGCCTAACTGATCAGGTAGTGTTGATATTTTAGTAAAAAATTGATTCAAAACAAACTAAAATTTTCTTTCTTTTTTTGTTTTTGGTATGAAGCTGTGGAAAATAAGATAGCTTAAAAAATAAAATAAAAAAAAGTATGTTATACCTGTCCCTTTTCGATTACCTCAGTTGTACTATTAGTGTAATTGCAATTAAAAGATAAGATTTTGAAAGAGAATATGGAAAATATGAATCCGGAATCATTGCTCCGAAAAGCGCAGGCATTAGGAGAGGATATTAAGGAAATGGAGTCTATTGATGTAATGGGTGCCTATCAACAAGCACAGACCCAAATAAAGACAAACAGAAGAAGGAGTATGTATAATCAGTTGATGCGTTATGCTGCATTCTTGACTATACCTTTATTACTTTCTTCTTTGATTTTGGGATATTTATATTGGGGAGCAACGGATACTGAAGAGAAGTATGCAGAAGTCATGGCGGCTACAGGTTCAGTCATTCGTTACGAACTTCCTGACCATTCGGTTGTCTGGTTAAACTCCGGTAGTACTTTACGTTATCCTACCGTTTTTAAGAAAGATAATCGTAATGTTGAATTAAAAGGTGAAGCCTATTTTGAAGTAGAAGCGGACAGGAAACGGCCTTTTTACGTCAATACTCCTGCCGGGTTAAGTGTCTATGTGTACGGAACCAAATTTAATGTGAATGCTTACGAAGATGATAATAGTATAGAAACGGTATTAGAAAAGGGTAAAGTAAACGTTATTTCACCGGACGGAAAAACAACAGTTCAGTTAGCTCCAGGAGAACGATTGCTTTATAATAAGGTAGATCAGAAATTGTTGAAGGGAAAAGTGGATGTTTATGAAAAGGTGGCATGGAAAGACGGTAAGTTGATATTCCGCAATGCCGAGTTGGGTGAAATATTCAAACGGCTGGCACGGCATTTTAATGTAGATATTCAGTTTAATAATATATCGGGAAAAGAATATAAATATCGTGCGACCTTCCGTAATGAAACACTGCCACAGATATTGGATTATCTGGCTAAGTCTGCTGCCTTGAAGTGGAGAACTGAGGAGGCGGTACAACAGGCAGATGATACATTCACAAAGAAAAAGATAATAGTAGATTTATATTAGTAACCATAAAAATGAGAATAGCCTATGAGATAACACAAAGATCGTAAAAAAAGGAAGAAAGCTGCTACCAACAGCTGTCTTCCCCCAATTTTTCAGATTCGCGGTAAGGAGTCTTGCAAACGCTAACCGGAATCAAACCACAGTTCATTATAGTAATAAACTTTAGTTAACCGCAAATGTATGAAAAAAAATCATTCATTTATTGCATTATATCCTAAATATGCTTTAAATCTAAAACTACCTTTAGTTATGAGGATTAGTCTGGCACTACTTTTTGCAGTCGTTTTACAACTATCTGCAGAGAATGGCTATGCTCAACGGACGCATGTTGCCATTTCTATGAACAATGTATCTGTAGAACAGGTACTGAATAAAATAGAAGAAGCTTCCGATTATGTTTTCCTTTACAATGACAAAACGATTCAGAAGAATCGTATTGTTTCTGTGAGAAATAAATCAGGTAAGATTCTGGATATTCTAGATGATATTTTTAAGGGGACCGATATTACGTATACCGTAGTTGACAAGCAGATTATTTTATCGACTAATAAAATGCAACTTGTTCAGCAGGAAGGACAAATCCAAATAAAAGGAGTTGTGAAAGATGCTGGCGGAGATCCCTTGATCGGTGTGAATGTGAAAGTGAAAGATTCTACGGTCGGTACTATCACCGATATAAACGGAAACTTTACGCTACAGACCAGGAAAGGAGATATTCTGGAAATTTCTTATGTGGGATATGCCACGAAAACAGTAAAGGTACAGAATGCCCAAGTTCTGAATATTGTGCTGACAGAAGATACAGAAGTACTGAATGAAGTCGTTGTTACTGCATTGGGTATCAAGAAGGAAGCTAAATCTTTGTCATACAATGTACAGCAAGTAAGCAATGCCGAGATTACACGCATTGCAGATGCCAACTTCGTCAATAATCTGAACGGTAAAGTTGCGGGTGTTACAATTAACTCATCTTCAGCTGGTGTCGGTGGCTCTTCACGTGTAGTGATGCGTGGAACCAAATCATTGAATGGTAATAACAATGCTCTTTATGTGGTTGATGGTATCCCGATGAGTGATATGAGTGCCGCTTCTACACAGCCTACGGACTCATACGAAGGTGCCGGTCAGTCCGGTGATCCTATTTCCGGTCTGAATCCCGAGGATATAGAGAGTATCTCTGTTTTGAGTGGACCGTCAGCTGCAGCTCTTTACGGTAGTGCCGCTGCCAATGGTGTTGTGATGATTACTACTAAAAAAGGTAGGGAAGGACGTACTTCAGTCAGCATATCCAATAATACGACTTTCTCCGCTCCTCTTGTCTTGCCCGAATTTCAAAATACTTATGGGCAGACAGAAGTGGGTAGTTACTACAGCTGGGGCAGTAAATTGAATACGCTGAGCAGCTATGATCCTAAAGACTTCTTTCAGACAGGTGTGAATGTAACAAATGCTGCCAGTCTTTCTACAGGTACTGACAAGAATCAGACTTACTTATCTTTAGGTACTACCAATGCCAAAGGTATTATCCATAATAATGACTACGAACGTTACAATGTCACTGTCCGTAATGTTGCCAAGATGCTGAAAGATAAGCTGACTCTTGACCTGAGTTTTATGCTTAGCTCTGTAAAAGAACAAAATATGACCTCTCAGGGACTTTATTATAACCCGTTAGTACCTCTTTATCTATTTCCTGCGGGAGATGATTTCTCCAAAGTACAGGCATATCAGCGGTATGATTCGGAACGAAATTTACTGACTCAGTACTGGCCTTACAGCACAAGTCTGGCTTTACAGAATCCATACTGGATTACCGAGCATATTAAAATACCTAATCATAAGAACCGTTATATGGCAACTGCATCGGCAAAATATGAATTTGCTGACTGGATTAATGTAACAGCCCGTGCCAAAATGGACCGCAACAACGAACGCCGTGAGCGCATGTATGATGCCGGAACAAATACTTTGTTTGCTTCTAAATACGGTTATTACTCCAAGAGTAATATCGAGAATCAACAGATATACGGTGAATTATTGCTGAATATTAATAAGTACTTTGTCGATAATACCCTAAATGTAACAGCTAATGTGGGTGGGAACTTTGAAAACAATGATTATCAGTCTGATTATTTCGGAGGCAAACTGAAGTCGGTAGCCAACCTCTTTACTTTTGGCAACGTGGATACTTCAGAGAAGAATCTGGCCAACCAATATGGCTATCATTTGAAAAAACGCGCCATATTCGGTAGTGCTCAGATCGGTTACAAGTCTATGGCTTATCTGGATGTGACGGCTCGTAACGACTGGTCATCTACCTTCAAAGGGACGAATACCGGTTCTTTCTTCTATCCGTCTATCGGTCTTTCGGGGATTATCACAGATATATTCCGTTGCAGTACGGATATTATGCCATACATGAAAGTACGTATTTCTTATTCGGAAGTAGGTAATTCACCGGATGTATTTCTGGCTATTCCGACTTATGCGTTGGTTGATGGCGTTCCTGTTACTCAGTCCCGACGTCCTAACCCCAATCTGAAGCCGGAACGTACCAAATCATGGGAAGCCGGATTTAACTTTGTCTTCTTCAAGAACCGTTTGAGATTGGATGGATCTATCTATCAGTCACGTACCTACAATCAGTTCTTTGAACGTACCCTTTCTTCTACTACCGGCTATAAATCGGAAGTAGTCAATGGCGGTCGTGTAGATAATAAAGGTATCGAATTGTCTTTGCGCTTTGAGGACAAATGGGGAAATTTTGGCTGGAGTTCGTATCTGACCTATTCATTGAACCGAAATAAAGTGGTGGAATTGCTGCGCAACTATGAAGATCCTTATACGCACGAACTTACTTCTTTGGATAGAATTGATATGGGCGGGACAAGTATGTATAAAATGATACTGACAGAAGGCGGATCTATCGGCGATATTTATGTGAATACGCTTCGCACGGACGAACATGGAGCTATCTATGTCCATCCTTCGGACCAGGTTGTAGTTACTCAGCCTGATGAATTTGTAAAGGCTGGTAATAGTGCTCCTAAGTATAACCTCGGTTGGGGAAACACATTCAGTTACAAAGGGCTTTCATTGGGATTCCTGTTCACGGCACGTGTCGGTGGTGTAGTTGTATCACAGACACAGGCGACGATGGACGCATACGGCTCTTCAAAGGCTACAGCTATTGCCCGTGATAATGGCGGAGCCATTGTTAACGGTCGTCCAATCGGTGCGGAAGATTACTATACGAAAATTGGAGGTGCAGGTGCTCAGGGTGGTATTGGTTCTATGTACACCTACAGTGCGACTAATGTCCGTTTGGCTGAGTTATCGTTAGGCTATGATATTCCTATCAACAAGTATGTGGACTGGATTAAGGGGTTGAACGTATCTTTCATCGGTAAGAATCTCTTTTTCCTTTATAGAAAAGCTCCGTTCGATCCGGAACTGACAGCAAGTACAGGCACTTACTTTCAAGGTATCGACATGTTTATGTCGCCAAGTCTGCGTAATTTGGGATTCTCTGTGAAAGTTAATTTCTAATCAAACTTATAAATTGTAGAAGATATGATATTAAATAAAATACTATCATGGAACAAACTTTCCATTCTCGGGATATCTTTGATGCTATTAAATAACATTTCGTGTATCGACTATGAGGATAACGTAAATCCGAATGAAGTCACCGAGGAAATGATGGAAGTAGACAACTTGAAGACGGGTGCTTTCTTTTCGCAAATGCTGCGTCGGGTTGTAATCATAAATGATGGCGACAAGCTCGACTCTGACTATCAGATTGCTCAGAACTTATCGCATGACCTTTATTCGGGCTATATTGCCGCTACCTTAGGATCTACCAATCATAACGGGCAGTATAACTTTCAGGAACAATGGGTGAATGCCACTTTTGATTATGCCTATACCGGAATTATGGCACCATGGCAAAGTATTCACAAAATAGCCACTGAACAGGAACTGCCGGAAGTTGACGCATTGGCTACCATCGTAAAGGTAGAAGGCATGCACCGTATTGCTGATACATTTGGTCCTATTCCATATGTAAACTATGGCTCTTCCAGCTTATATGACGCATTGGATTTGGTTTATAATAAGTTTTTTGAAGAACTGGATAATGCTATCGAAGTATTGAGCAATTATGTGAACGGAAATGTGGATGCTAAGCTGATGAGTGACTATGACTGTGTATATGGGGGGGACGTAGAGAAGTGGGTGAAGTTCGCCAACACACTGCGTTTGCGTCTTGCTATACGTGTTTCATATGCGAATCCCACACTGGCAGAAGCACAGGCAAAGAAGTCGATGGAAAACATGTTCGGCTTTATCGAAAGTAAAGCGGAACGTGCCGAACTTTCGCATAATTCATTGGAATATCATCATCCGTTGCACGAGATTGCCTATAACTTCAATTCGGGTGACTGTCGTCCGGGTGCTACCATCGTAGCCTATTTGAACGGACTGAATGATTCGCGAATCAGCTCTTATTTTACAGCAGCCGATGACGGTGAATATCATGGCGTACGTATTGGTATCACAACAAGCAATATGAGCAATTATCAAGGCAATAAAATCTCTAATCTGAATATTAACCGTGCTTCTACTCCGGTAGTATGGATGACGGCTGCCGAATCGTTCTTCCTGCGTGCCGAAGGTGCATTACGTGGCTGGGATATGGGTGGAACGGCCAAATCATTCTATGAGCAAGGTGTACGCATGTCGTTTGAGGAGAATAATGCCGCCGGTGTAGACGATTATTTGGCTGATCATACTTCGACTCCGGGTGCTTTTGCAGACAATGTGGGTAGTGATAATTATACTTTCAGCAGCAGGGTTACTCCTGCATGGGATGATAATGCCGGATTTGAAGCTCAGTTGGAACGCATCATTACACAGAAGTGGATTGCCAATTATCCCGACGGTCCCGAAGGCTGGAGTGAATATCGTCGTACAGGCTATCCGGAAGTTATTCCTGTAGTAAGAAACAGTAGTAATGGTACGATTGATACCCAGTTACAAGTCCGCCGTCTGCCTTATACACGCGACGAGAAGATCAACAATGCTAGCGGCGTTGCCAGTGGTATATCGGCTTTGGGTGGTCAGGATACGGGTGGAACTAAACTCTGGTGGGACAAAAAATCCCGATAACAGGAGAATGGACATTGTTTAATTCTAAAAACACTAATTACGATGAAAACAAAAATAACAGGTTTACTGACTTTCCTTATCGGAACATTCTTTTTCTATAGTTGTGATACCGATGTGGAAGCGTTAGAAATTCAGAAACTGAAAACATATGACGAGCAGTATTTTGAGAATCTGCGTGCTTTCAAGAAAAGCGATCATGAGATAAGTTATGCTTATTACGAAGCGTGGTCACCGATTGAAGGTGTGACCGGCTATAAAGATCCCGCGTCGTGGGGTGAACGTATGGTAGGACTGCCTGACAGTATAGATATTGTAAATCTTTGGATGGGAATACCGACAGCAGAGACACATCCGATAGCATATGCGGATATGCAATACTGCCAGCGGAAATTGGGTACACGTTTTGTCATGCATGCCGATGCTTCTCATTACAGACACCAGTTTACCGTTGATGGGGTTGATTATGATCTTAGCCAGAATAAGGACGATGAAGCGATGGCTGCATATGCAAAATGGATTGTGAATCAAGTGTTGGAACCGGGACTTGATGGAGTAGACGTTGACTGGGAAGGTTGGAGTGGTTCCGATTTGGTCAGATTGATAAAGGAACTTGGCAAGTATTTTGGTCCTGAAGGCGAACAGCCGGATAAGTTGCTTATCGTTGACTACTTTAGTGGAACACCACCGACAGACATCATACCTTATTGTGATTATATCGTTCAACAGGCTTATAGTGATCAAGTGGGGTTCTTGACTCAACCCAGTAACTTTCCACCCGAGAAGATGATTTACTGCGAATCGTTCGGAGTATTCTATGCCGATGGGGGACAACTTATGAACTATGCACGTTGGGAACCGTCGAAAGGCCGTAAAGGCGGTTGTGGAGTATTCTACTTAGGAAGAAATTATTATTCTTCATCGGGTATACCTTATAATGAATTCCGGGAGGCTATTCAGATAATGAATCCTGCTGTAAATGAGTAAACAATGAATAAATAAGAATCATGATGAAAACATATATATTTAAACATTCTTTGTTGGGAGTTATATTAGGTTTATCCATTCTGGGTTGTACAGAAGGTGATAAGTTTGATTATAACAAGAATATGGCTTTTATTACAGGGACAGAGACTACTCCTGTAACCAAGTTTGTGGTAGAAGATACCCCTTCTTCGTATGCCGTCACTGCTTCTACTACTGATAAAGTAGATAAAGACGTAAATGTGAAGTTTGCCATTGACAGGTCACTGGTAGAGACATATAATAATGAGCATAATACTAAATATTATGCGATTCCGGAGGGCGCTGTGACTCTTGAAGATGCTGATGCTGTAATTCAGACAGGTAAAGCGTTTTCTACTCCTGCTACAGTTAAAGTTATTTCTACCGAAGACTTTGCAGAAGGGCGAGTATATGTAGTTCCAGTTACTATGGTAGAAGTGGATGGACTTGAAATATTAAAACCTTCGAAAACTATTTTCTTGCAGATATCTCGTGTTATTCATTTCACCTCATTGAATATCAGCAATACGAATCTTTATAGTAACTTTATTTTCTCAGATGATAAGAAACAGGAATTGTCTAACTTCACCTATGAGATCAAATGCTATTCTCAAGAGTGGCATCGTATAGCTCGTCTGTGTAGTTTCACTTCTGCTGACGAACAGCGCTCAAGTATGCTGCGATTTGGAGAAAATGGATTAGATATCAATGCCTTGCAGTGGGTAAGTCCAAGTGGAAGTATTGTATCGAGTACACGTTTTAGCACTGATCGTTGGTATATGATCTCGTTGACATATGATGGCAGTAAACTGACTATGTATGTAGACGGAGTGAAAGATGCACAAGGCGATGGTGATGGTAAACCGGTCGATTTCCAGCGTTTTGAACTAGGAATGTCTTGGACGGGATATCGCGGATCTCAGTATTTTCGTGGCCGTATTGCTGAAGTTCGTGTCTGGAACCGTGCTTTGAGTACAGGCGAACTACAGATGAATCTTTGTGGCGTTGATTCACAATCAGAAGGTTTGGTTGCATACTGGAAAATGAATGAAGGCGAAGGACACATCTTTAAAGATGCAACAGGACATGGCTATGATATGGATTGGACGAACACTGCCCGTGAAATAAATGAAGGAGCTGGATTAACATATAATCTGAATTATAGCAGTGCTATTGCATGGGACAGTGATGATAATAACAGATGTAACGAGTAACGAAATAAATGATTGCTATGAAAATAAATACGCATATCTTAGGATTGTTGGTTGTAGTCGGATTATTTAGTCTTCAGTCTTGTGATGACGAAAGTTACGATATCGAAGGAAGCAACCAAAATTATGTATATATTAATGTGAACCGTTGGACTTCAACAGAATATCCTCAAAATACATTTGTCTATGAAGTGTTGAGAACACCGATTGGCTCTAGTTTAGAGAGTGGACCGGAAATAGTTAAGGTAGGGGTACGCTCTACTAAAGTTGCCTCTAAAGATATAACGGTTACTTTGGATATTGATAATAGTGCATCCATAGGTGAATTTTCTTCTTTCCCTGACGGGGTAAAAGTAACCTTGGATAAAAAAGAACTCGTGATTCCTGCGGGAAGTATGCTTTCTTCTGATTCAGTTACTATTGAAATAGAGGATGGAAAGTGGAGCGAGTTTGTCAATACAAGTTATCTTTTACCGCTAAAAGTAACATCGGTATCGAATGCGGCATTGAGTGAAACTCATTCCTCTGCTTATCTCGCTGTTAGCACCTCTTTTACGAATTGTGTTCCGGGAGCAACGAGTGTGGAAGGCACATTAATTAGTGATAGAAGCGCGTGGACTGCCACTAACAATGGTGTAGATGTTGGAACAACTCTGTTCGACGGAAATACAAGGACTTATCCGTCTCAGGATGCCAGTTCTACCGTTATTGTTAATTTGAATAGCGTATACCAAAACATAACAGGAATTCGATTACAGTATTATTCCCGTAATTATAGTTTGTCCAGTGCCGCTGTCTATACAAGTGAAATAGGAGGTGAAGATTATGAGTATCAGGGAAACGTTACTTTCTCTCGTGCAACGCCGCAATATATTCGTTTCTATGGAGCTGTGAGTGCTCAATATGTCAAACTTGAATTATTGCCGTATAGTAGTGGATATGGGATTGTTTTGTCTGAGTTTGATATGTATCAGAATGAATAAACGGGATTGATGAAAGTCTCTTATAATAGCTAATGAGTTATTATGAGAGGCTTTTGTTTTAAATGAAAAAAAGTATGGTGCTGCGCTTTATTATATTGATTTGTTGCATTAATTTGTATTTGGTTGCCTCGTACGCACAGACTCTTTCTGACGAACTGGTGTTCGAAGAACGTGTCTTTGATTTTGGAGAAATAAAGGAAGAAAATGGACTGGTTTCACATGAATTTGAGTTTAAGAATGTCAGTCAAAAAGTTATTTCTATCAATGGAGTAACAAGTGGCTGTGGTTGTGTACAGTTTGAATTTCCTAAAGAACCGCTCCGGCCGAATGCTACAGGTAAAGTGAAAGTGACTTACAACCCGGCCTACCGACCGGGCTTCTTTAGTAAAGAAGTAGTTGTTTTGAGCAATAACAATGCTAATTACAACCGCATTTGGGTAAAAGGCACCGTCATTCCCTGCAAACATCCGGTATCAGAGAATTATCCGTATGAGTACGGTAGCGGACTTTGGATGAATTTCGAAGTAATGGCATTCGGTACCATAGGCAAAGGCGGTACGAAAACAATGAAACTGAAATACGTAAACGATACCGATAATGATATACAGCTTATGTTTGTCGTTATAGGTGGTAATACAGATCTTAAGTTTACCAGTCCCCGTCAGGTGAAAGCCCGTGAAGAAGGTGTGATGCCCGTTGAATATCAATATTCCGGCAGCTTTCCGACCGAAACACGTGTCTATCCTGTGATCAACGGGCGGGCATTAATGAAACCGCTGAAGATAACATGTACCAATCCGGTTGATTAGTAATATAATATTTCCTATCTTAGCACCGGCAAATAAAATAACCTGAAAAGATAAAACTATAAATGAATCGAACACCATGAAGAGAAAACCAATCGCAACCAGTATTTCTACAGTAGTATTCAGTCTACTTTTAACAGGATGTCAGAGTGTTTCGGCACCGGAAGCTATTTTACCCGTTCCTCAGGAAAAGCAAGTAAATTGGCAGAAGATGGAAACATATGCCTTTGTACACTTCGGTCTCAATACCTTCAATGACCGTGAATGGGGTTATGGCGACTCTGATCCGAAAACGTTCAATCCTGCTCGTCTGGACTGCGAACAATGGGTGCAGACATTTGTCAATTCCGGTATGAAAGGAGTAATCCTGACTGCCAAACATCATGACGGCTTTTGTCTGTGGCCTACACAGCTTACCGAATACTGTATTAGAAATACCCCTTACAAAGACGGTAAAGGTGATATTGTACGCGAACTTTCCGATGCCTGTAAGAAGTATGGAATCAAATTTGCCGTTTATCTCTCTCCGTGGGACAGGCATCAAGCCAATTATGGAACGCCGGAGTATGTAGATTATTTCTATAAGCAGTTGCATGAATTGCTCACTAATTATGGTGATGTTTTTGAAATCTGGTTTGACGGAGCCAACGGAGGAGACGGTTGGTACGGAGGAGCGAAAGACGCACGTACGATCGACCGCAAAACATACTATGATTACCCGCGAGCTTATAAGATGATCGATGAACTGCAACCGCAGGCTGTGATTTTCTCAGACGGAGGGCCGGGCTGCCGTTGGGTAGGAAATGAGAATGGATTTGCCGGAGCTACTAACTGGTCTTTCCTTCGGGCAGGCGAGGTATATCCGGGATATCCCAAGTATCGGGAATTACAGTACGGGCATGCCGATGGAAATCAATGGGTCGCTGCCGAGTGTGACGTTTCTATCCGTCCGGGATGGTTCTATCACCCAGAGGAAGACGACAAGGTAAAAACAGTCGATCAACTGACGGACTTGTATTATCGTAGTGTAGGTCATAATGCGACTTTATTATTAAACTTTCCTGTAGACCGCAACGGTTTGATTCATCCGACCGATTCATTGAATGCTGTTTCATTCCATCAGAGAGTTCAGAAAGAGTTGGCAGATAATTTATTGAGCAGTGCAAAAGTATCAGCTTCCGACGAGCGTGGAGGACAATTCAAGGTTCGTGGCGTAACGGACGGAAAGTACGACACTTATTGGGCAACCAATGACGGAGTGACTACCGCCGATCTGACTTTCACTTTTAGTCAGCCGACGAAGATGAATCGGGTAATGATTCAGGAGTATATACCTTTGGGACAAAGGGTTAAATCCTTTGTTGTAGAATATAAGAAGGGCGATCAATGGCTGTCGGTTAAATGCAACGAAGAAACCACAACCGTAGGATACAAACGTTTGTTACGCTTTGAAATGATCGAAACAGAAGAATTGCGTATACGGTTTACGGATGCTCGTGCATGTTTGTGTATCAATGAGGTCGGGGCTTATTACGCTCCCGATGCAACGGAAAATTATACACCGGCAACCTCAGAACTGAAAAGTTTCCCCTTTACAATTTTGGGAGTGGATATGGAAGAAGCAAAGAAATGTAGTGACAAGGACGATCAGACTACCGCTCTAATCTCAGGCAAGGAAATCATGATTGATCTTGGCGAAAATCGTACAATCCATTCATTCTACTATTTACCTGATCAAAGTGAATATAGTAAAGGGTTGATCTCATCATACGAATTGTCTGCCGGTATTACCGAAGAGGCGATGCAAGTCGTAGCACAGGGAGAATTCTCGAACATCCGTAATAATCCGATTCTTCAGAATATGTACTTTAGTCCGGTTGAGGCTCGCTATTTTAAGTTAAAAGCGACTCGTATGGTAGACGAAAGTGATTCTTTGGGAATAGCGGAAATTGGGTGTCGATAGCCTCTCTCTAGAATATTTTTTGATTTTATCTGCAATATCTGCCACCTGCTTGTTTATTAGGTGATTTATAGTGGCTTATAGTGTTGCAGATACCTGTTGCAGATAATTTATCTGCAACATAGGGATTATTATATCTTTGTGTGATCTCTTGATGGATTGTAGTGTACTGAATAAGTTGACACTTCAAAAATCGAAAATAAAGATGAA
>ENA-ORMR01002145-ORMR01002145.1-human-gut-metagenome-genome-assembly--contig:-NODE-2145-length-13037-cov-3.437298_pt1 | contig 13037 bp, 14 predicted proteins | sample MGYA00242107_ERZ509003 | MGnify/ENA primary metagenome ERZ509003 (study PRJEB26280, sample SAMEA2338699) | human gut metagenome | biome: human gut; feature: human-associated habitat; material: faeces... | reverse complement strand
GGCTCCGAAGGAAAGTCGTCAGCGAATTATGGATTGTACCATAGAAAATGTGCGGTACTATACGGAAGACCATCCAGTCAATGTCATCAACAATTAAAATCTTTTGAGTTTCCGCTTATTGGCAAAATGACGCCTCTCTGTACAGCCCTATAAGTCTGTACAAGGAGGCGTTTTTGTTTACTGAATAATTCTTGGTAAAAGGAATCGTACTATATTTTTGAAATGCACCTATTGAGCCTGGCTTTACATAACTTAGTAGGATAATTGAAATCTAATCGCAGTCACCGTTTTGTTGCGACCTTTGTTTTCCCAAAGCATCATTCGTGATATTGGTGTATTTGCTGGCTTCATCAGAAGTCATAGACAGTGTGCCGGGCAGCACATACGCCGCGTCGTTGTCCGTCTTCCAGGTTGTCATAGCATCCAGATCGCTCTGAGGCATACCGGCGAATTCACGATCCCAGTGATATGAACCGGCACCGCCCAGTTTGGCGTAGTAATGATAAGCTTCCGCCAGGCTCAGGTCGTCAGGATTGTTGTACATATACTCGGTGAATTCTGGATTGCCAGCCGCATTATTGGTCCAGCACAGATCTTCCTGGCCGTAGGAAGCCAGCAGATCGCCTTCCACCGTGTACCTGATGGGTAGCAGTCAAAACGCAACGAATGCTTTATAATAGAGGTAGGAAAAGACTGCAAATAGGAAGGAAAGACGATGGCGGACAAGGTAGAAAAAAGAATTCTTACATTATATAGTGATGTGCAGGCAACTTCTGTTCACTGGTTGTGGTATCCATTCATTGCAGTGGGAAAGATAACATTGCTACAAGGCGATCCCGGCGATGGAAAGTCAACCATGATGATGAATCTGATTGCGGAATTTTCTAAGGGTGGGAAAACACCGGATGGAAAGCCTGTTGGGACGCCGCAGAGGGTTATCTACCAGTGTTCGGAAGATGGAGTATCAGATACCATTAAACCCAGACTGGAAAGATGTGGCGCAGATTGTAGAAAAGTAGCTTTTATCAATGAAGAAACATACAGTGGTCTAACACTGGATGATGAGCGTATCCGTCAGGCAATCATTGAATTTCGCCCACGGCTTGTAGTTATAGACCCGATTCAGGCGTATTTAGGAAGTGATTCTGACCTCCAGATTGCAGGGAGAGCCAGAAAACTGATGCAGCGTCTCGGAATGTGGGCTTCAGTATATGATTGTGCCATTGTGCTGATTGGTCATCTCAATAAGAAAGAGGGAACGAAAGGTTTGTACCGAAGCCTTGGCAGCATAGATGTGGTTGCTGCTGCGCGAAGTGTTTTGCAGGTGGAGCGTGACCAGAAAGATACAGATATTCGTATTGTTCGGCAGATAAAAAACAGTTTGGCTCCGTCTGATGGAGAAATTCGGTTTTCTATAACAGCGGAGATGGGTTTTCAATGGTTGGAGTGCAAGAGCACATTCGTTTCATTGGAACAACCGAAAGTGCCGGAATTTGAGTCAAAAACAGAAAAGGCAGCATATCTGATAAAAAAGTTGCTTTCTGATGGCGATATGAGAGCAAGAGAAATCTATATGCGGATGAAAGATGAAGGAATCAGCCGCAGAACCGCAGAAAATACGAAGAAAGAACTCGGTATCCGAAGTTATCGGAAGATGCGACAGTGGTATTGGAGCATCCATACGGGAGAATGAGGAAAAGCACATGATTACCGGTGAAGTAGAAGCAGTAGACCGTAAGCAAAAAATCAGAGACCGCTATAAGGGCGTAGATATATCGGAATTGGAAGTCATTCCCGCCAAAATCATAGAGGATTTGGAAACAAGTTCTGTGATTCGGCGTGTGGCAGCATATATCCGTGTTTCCACGGATAATGATGAACAGACTTCTTCGTATGAACTTCAGAAAAACTATTATACGGATTATATTCAGGCACAGCCGGGATGGGTATTTGTTGGAATCTATGCGGATGAGGGCATCAGCGGCACATCTCTGGAACACCGAAAAGGGATGCAGCAGTTGATTGAGGACTGCAAGGCAGGCAAGATTGACCTTGTTCTTACAAAATCCATTGCCCGTTTTGCTCGAAATATCGTTGACTGCCTTTCTGTGATTGAACTTCTGAAAAATCTGAATCCGCCTGTGGGTGTGAAATTTGAAGCAGATAATATCTATACGCTGGACAGCAATGGACGCATGATTCTGACGATTCTGGCATCTGTGGCAGAGGAAGAATCGCATTCCAAATCTATCATTATGAACTGGTCGATTGATCGGCGGTTCAGCCGTGGCCTGTTCCTGACCCCTGCATTGCTTGGATACGATAAAGACGAGGAAGGCAACCTTGTAATTAACCCGGAGGAAGCACAGACGGTAAAGGTGATTTACTACCTGTACCTGAATGGATATTCGCTTACGGAGATTGCAACTCTTTTGATGGAGTATAGCCGTAAGACGAAGTTGGGACGTGTGGAGTGGAATCCCGGTACACTTGCAGGTGTTCTGGCAAATGAGCGCCATTGTGGTGATGTACTGGCAAGAAAGACCTTTACACCGAACTTTTTGACGCATAAATCAAAGAAAAACAACAATGATCGGACACAGTACAGGCAGAAGAATCACCATGAAGCCATTGTTTCCAGAGAAGTTTTTAATGCAGCCAATCATCTGCGGGCATCCCGCAATTATTCAAAGAAAAACAGACCCTTGCCCGTGTTGAGCGTGGTTGAAGATGGGATTTTGCGAGGATATGTGCCTTTTGATAAGGATTGGACAGGTTTTTCGGCAGAAGAATACAGGGAAGCCTCTGAAAGCGTGATGAAAGAACCGGATGTCACTGTTACTGCGGATGTGAAAAAGCGTCTTGATCTGACGGGCTATGAAATAGTCAGGGTACAGTATTTTTCTACTATGCAGAATCCGGCTATGACGATTTCTAATGGACGATTGCGCTTTAACACCGCTTGCTTGAAAAAGTTTGAAAATGTTGAATATGTGGAGCTGCTGCTAAATTCTGTTGAACGCTGCATTGCCATTCGCCCCTGTGACAAGAATAATCCAAACGCGATCCGTTGGGGCAGACTGAAAGAGGGACGTTGGTGTGCAAGCACTTTGGGCTGTCGTGGACTTGCAAAGACTTTATTTGACATTATGGAATGGGATGAGGATTTGCGTTATCGGTTCCGTGGCCAGTTTTTGGAGCAGGGCGATAACAAAATGATGCTGTTCGCATTTGATGAGCCTGAAATGATTAAGGTGGAAGAAATCGTTCTGCCTCCAAAGGAAAACACCGAAGAAGATGAGGGCGAAACGGTCAAAAAGAAGATTTACATTTTTCCACCAGAGTGGGCTGGAACATTTGGACAGCCGATTACAAGTATAGCACAGGTGGGTATCTTACGGCAGGAGCATTATGCCGGAAACTGGGATGTATTTCGTCCTGCGACGGAGATAGAGGAAATGAACATATTTACGGCAGAAAGTCTAAATGAGTTGCTCCGTGAAGCGGAGAAGATAATGGAAGGATGGACTGATTATAGATGAATGAAGAAAACACAACAATCATGCCGCCAGAGAAGCAGATTGTGCAGGATGATAGAGACGCACGGGCGGAAGAACTGGAAAGTGCCTTTTCGTATGATGGCTACCAGGTCGTGCGAAAGGAATTGTTTGCCCATCTGCGTGACCCGGCAATCGTGATTCGTAAAGATAGTATCACATTCAATACAGCCTGTATCACAGGGCTGGAGGATGTGGTCTATGTTCATGTCATGTTCAACAATGATTTGAAGCGTATCGTTGTTCGTGGGTGTGATGAAAATGACAAGGACGCTCTGCGTTGGTGCGTGGCAAAACCGGATAAGCGCAAAAGCCGGAAGATGTCCTGCAAGCCATTTGCGACTTTAGTTTATCAGAAAATGGGATGGGACAGCGAGTGCCGCTATAAAATGCTGGGGTACAGGATTACCTTTGAGGGTGAAACTCTGTATGTTTTTGATCTGCTTGTGCCAGAAATTTTTCATGAAGGACAGAGAAAAAAGAACGCAGTCGATTCGCAGGATAATGCTGCGTCAACAAAACCTGTGAACAGCCGAAAGGGATTTTACCTGGATGATATTGTGGGAACTTTTGGTGTGCCTGTGGAAGAACACCGGAAAGAATCTGAAGTCAAGCAAATGGATGGGTATGTGTCAATGGGGATTCTGACAGGAAAGATTGCTCCTGAAGCTGGAAAGGACTAATTGACAGGTTGTACAAGGGGAGGGTCTGTCCATTTGTGGGAGGTGAGCAATATGCAAAAAACAGAACAGAAAACGGAGCAACAGGCAGGACTTGGCATGAGTTTCTGCGAGGAAGAGGGACGAATCACGGTCTTCAGAAAAACGCTGGAAGCGTTAGAATGGCCGTCACACTATCGGTTTCTGTATAATCGCAAAATGAAACAGATAGCTGTACAGGCGTGTGGAGCAGAAGAAGCAGGAGCGCATCGTGTGGGAAAACTGGATGAATCCAATAGCGGCGAAATCAAGTGTATGGCATTGGTTCGCATGATTTACGGGGATTCTGGGTGGGACAAGAAAATGTCCTATCGGCTGCTCGGAAGAGCTTTCCCACAGCAGCGACTTGTTTCGTTTAAGATAACGGATGCAATGCAGATAGAAAACGGGAGACTAACTGAAATGTGAATCTCACATTAGTTGGTTCTGAAATAATTAGTTGCCTATGATATAACAGTGGCGAAGAATGCAATAATATGGACAACTCCGTGCAAGGAAAGTTTACAGTTGGTTGCTTGATATGGGCGGTGAATTATGGTAAGATGGAAGTACGATAGGAGAGTTTACGCTCTTGTTGAATCTACTGCGAGGAAGTGAATGCCGATGGAAAAACAAGGCACGGTGGAAAATCAGCTTGCCCACACGATAGATCAGACAGAGTATGATTCGAGGTATGACAGAACAGCGAAAAAGCTGTTGGCAAACAAACAGATTCTGGCACAGATCATGAAAGGCTGTGTGAATGAATACAGCGATTGCACCGTAGATGATATTGTTGAGAAATACATCGAGGGAACCCCGGAGGTTGGCTCTGTTGGTGTTCATGTCGATGATACGAACAGACTCAAAAAGTCAACAGATGTAATCAAGGGTAGTAACAACGAGGACTCTACGCTGACCGAGGGAACATTGTTCTACGATGTTCGCTTTGACGCAATCGCACCGAAATCTGCGGACAGCACAGAACAGGAAGAAGTCATTCGTCTGATTATCAATGTGGAAGCACAGACAAAATTCAAGCCGGGATACCCATTGACGAAACGGGCAATCTATTATTGTAGCAGAATGATTTCTGCACAGCACGGTCCGATTTTTACAAAATCTGAATATGGGAAGATTCGCAAGGTCTACTCCATCTGGATTTGTACTCAGCCGTCAGATGGTTTTGAGAACACGCTTACCCGGTACTCCATCAAACCCGAACAGTTAATTGGAGAAGCGCAGGAAGAAACCGAAAACTACGATTTGATGAGTGTCGTAATGATTTGTTTAGGCAAGCCAGGGACAGAGAATCATAAGGGAATCCTGAAATTTATGGAAGTGCTGTTATCTTCCACAAGATCAGGTTCGGAGAAAAAGAAGATTCTGGAAGAAGAGTTTGGCGTTGCAATGAGCGAAGAACTGGAAAGAGAGGTGCTTGAAGTGTGCAATCTTAGTCAAGGCGTAAGAGCCGAAGGCCGTGAAGAAGGCCGTCAGGAAGGCAGAATCGAAGGCATCGGAATTGGCGAGATTCGGATGCTGGTTCAGCTTGTTCGAGAGGGTGATTTACCGCTGGAGCGTGCTGCGGCAAAAGCAAAGATGACAGTTGAGCAGTTTAAGGAAACAATGGAGAACACCCCATTACAGGCAGTGTGAAAACAAAATAGCATAAGATAACGGATAGCCCTACAAGGCCCTGATGATTCAAAGAATTGTCAGAAAAGCCTTGTGGGGCTTATTTTTTTGCTTTTTTTGAGAAATGTTTTGTCCCTATCTTGACATCAGGGGGACTTGCTGCAGTCAGCTCCTCCGCATTTGCGGCACTTTATAGTGCATTTGGAAAATACGATGTGGTGCACATCCATGCCGAAGGGCCGGCATTCTTTGCATGGCTGCCGAAGATGTTTGGGAAAAGAGTTGTTGTTACCGTCCATGGCATTGATTGGCAGCGCGAGAAATGGCAATCAGGACTTGGTTCTAAGTTTATCCACCAAGGCGAAAAAAATGCTGCGAAATATGCGGACGAGATGTGATCCAGATCAAGCAATTTATGAATGGCGAAATGCAAATCCAGAATCATTTCTGGAAAAGATGCATGACTCAGAATCTCAAATTATACAATATGCAAAATGGAAACAAGTTGTTATTGAAATTCTTATAAGACTTCCTTCAGCGGATGAAGGATGCGGTCAATGGGTGACTAATAGTAGGGATATTGTACATAAAATACTTGTATCTCATAATGTGGCCATGCGTGATGGTATAACTATGAACGATGCAATAAAAATCAAAACAAGAGACAAAAAACATCCAGACTTCAGGAAAATACCGATCAGATGCTACTTTGAGATAAAATCGAAGGCTGAATATGTACAGGCATCGGAGCTTTCGTTCCGGTGCCATTCTTTTTCCCCGAAATGAACCAAAGTGTGTGAAACTTCTCGAAAACAGGGAGCTTTCGCACATTTTACAAAGAATAATGGGAATCGCTGCTCTGCCTATGTCCCGGAACATCACGAAGCGATTGTTTCCCCAGAAATCGCACGAGCTGCACATCTTGTGGCATCCAGCAGCAAAAAGTGCGGGGTGCAGGATATTGTGGTAATCCGGCAGGGAGCATTGAAAGGCTTTGTGGGCATCCATCCGAACTGGAGCGGCATCAATGCTGAAAGTATCCGCAGCCTTTGCCTGAGCACCTATCTGCCGGAAGAGGTGATGAAACTGAACGATATAGCAGAGATGAGGGCTGGGGCAACACTGGGAAAGGCACTTCAATCTGAATATATGACGGTTTCAGGTACTTGCTTTATCAACCAGAGTAGCCCGGTTATGACGATTTCTAAAAATGGAATCCGTTTCAGCAAGGCCTGCCATAGCCGGTTGGACGACTGCGAGTATGTGGAACTGCTCTATCATCCGATTCTGCAGGTCGTGATTTTGCGAAAGAGTAATCACGGCTTTTCAACGACGATGCGCTGGAGAGATGACAATGACGTTCATAGTGCTTTTTCAGCCAGAGCATTTTCTGGACTGGTCTTCCAAACATTGAACTGGAGAAAGAATTGCCGCTATCAGTGCCGTGGTATCTGCCGGGGTCAGGGAAATGCAAAATTTCTGATTTTTGAATTAGATGAGTCCCGGATTTTGACTGGGAAAAATCAGTATGAACAAGATAATTGTTCGATGAATCTGAAATGCCGGTTATATCGGAGTAAATGGGTTCAGAGCATTACAGTTAGTGATGTGATGGAATCTGGCCAAGTCGTAGAAAATCCCATGATTGGTGCAATTCCAAGCAGAAATGAAGTTCAACGTGAACTGGATGATCTTTTGATGTCGATGTAGGAGGAACTTATAGAATGGAAGAAAAAAGCAGGGCGCAGGAACTGAGCGTTCGGGAAATCTCCTTGATTCGTGAACTTGCACAGATACGGAAAGAACATAAAAGAGAACTGGAGTACGAAAAGTTCGATGGCTATGAACTTCCGCCGCGCACCCAGTTTTCCATGCTGAATAAACCTGCAGTGAGCATAAAATATGGTGTTATGAAATTTAATATGGCATGCATTCGGCTTTTTGAAAGAATCAAGTATGTCCTTCCGATTTTGCACCCTAATAAGAAGCGGCTTGCGTTGATTATGTGCCCGGAAGAGGACAGCGCGTCTGTTGAATGGGCACGACAGAAAGGCGAAAACTGGGTGAATAAGGATATTACATCATTGGAATTTGTGGAAAATATCTTCAGGCTCATGAACTGGAATCGGGAATGCCGTTATAAAGTGCTTGGACGAGTGGCTAATTCAGATCAGGGCCTTTGTATGTTGTTCGATTTGGAAGAAGCAATCATGTTCACACCGAAGCCACAGGAATATACGGACCCGCTTACTGGCGAAATGAAGAAAAAACAGATGAAATTCTTCCCGGATACTTATAGGAATCGCATCGGAAAATCTTATAATGACTACATTGCAGATCATCAGATGAACATGTTTGAGGATTTTATTGGATATCAGGGGTCAGCAGTATTGGATGAGCCAGTACGGGAGGAAGATTCATTTTCAAAAGAGTCGATGTCCCAAGAAAGCGAAATCTCTGAAAATATATTACTGCCGGATTTAGCAAAACAGTCTGAAAGTATAGAACAGCAGAGCGGTGAGATTGCTGAGAGAGGAATGCCAACATGAGTTCTGAGCGAATTATGAATTTGCTGGTGACGATTCCGGCGGAAAGTCGGAGAATGAATGTGGGGAAAGATGTTATCCGTATTCTTGGAAGTCCGGCCTATATTTGCATTTTGCAGAGGAAAGATCGGCAGTCTATTGCAATTACGCCATGTGCTGCCGAACATCCAATGTCCTTTAAGGTCCCGGACAGGCTGCTGACCGACGGACAGTGCCGGATGAGGATCAATGGAGTACAGTTCGTCCAGGCGTTATTAGAGGCAAATGGTCTTGCTGCAGGGAAAGACTATCAGTTTAAGGGAAGGTATGAAGCTGAGAAAAACGCAGTTATCATATCGCTTGAAAAAGATGAACGGGAATGTTAGAAAAGACGGAAAAATCTGGAATACAGGTGTGGCACTATTGAAATATTTTGCTGGCCTGAATTCAAATCAGAATGGGCAATATGGACAAATCTATGCTGAAAAGTTTACATCTGCCTGCTTGATATGCAAGGTGTTTTATGGTAAGATGAAAGCACAATAGGGATAGTATATGCTCCTGTTGACCCTGCTGTAAGGAAGTGAATGCCGATGGAAAATCAGCTTGCTCATGCGATAACGCAGACGGAATACGATTTGAGTTATGATAAGGCTGCCAAGAAGCTGCTGGCCAACAAACAGATTCTGGCGCAGATTATGAAGAACTGCGTGAATGAGTACAGTGCCTGCTCCGTAGACGAAATTGCAGAGAAGTATATCGAAGGAACTCCAGAAGTGGGTACAGTTGGCGTTCATGTTGATGATACAAACAGACCCAAGAAAACTTCTGACGTAATTGCTGGTAGCAATAATGAGGATTCTACGCTGACTGAGGGAACCATCAATTATGATGTTCGGTTCGATGCAATCGCACCAGCATCAGAAGGTTCTGCTGAACAGAAAGATGTGATACGTCTTATTATCAATGTAGAAGCGCAGACCGCTTTTAATCCGGGGTACCCTTTGACGAAGCGTGCAATCTATTATTGCAGCAGAATGATCTCTGCACAGCACGGCCCGATATTCACGAACTCAGAGTATGGGAAAATCCGAAAAGTGTACTCTATCTGGGTTTGTACACACCCAACCAAGGAGTTCCAAAACACTCTGATTCGTTATTCTATCCGACCAGAGCAGTTGATTGGAAACGCTGTTGAAAAATCGGAAAACTACGATTTGATGAGTGTTGTAACGATTTGTCTTGGAGATCCTGGTACGGAAAACTATACAGGTATTGTGAAATTTATGGATGTGTTGCTCTCTTCTTCCAGAGCAGCTACTGAGAAAAAGAAAATTCTTGAAGAAGAAATTCTGAAAACAATATACGTGAACTACTAAAAACAGCCCGTCGCAGGGGGCGGGGAAAATGATAAGCGAAAAGAAATCAAAATCAGCAGTAATGTGGCTTTCGGGCGCGCATTTCATAAACGACATTTATACCGGCATGTTGAACCCGCTCATGCCGTTTATTGCTGCCAAACTTAGCTTTTCTCTCGCGTTCGCAACGGTTATCATAAGCATTTCTCACGTGTTTTCATCAGTATTACAGCCGCTAATCGGATATTTTGCGGATAATATCCAGCGCCGGAGTTTTATTTTCTGGGGGCTGATAATGTCCTCCGTTTTCATCTCTTTTGCGCCGGGCTTGCCGTGTAAATGGCTTTTTATTCTGTTCGTCGTCCTGGGAAGTTTAGGCTCAAGCCTTTTTCATCCGCAGGCTCTCGGAATTGTTTCTAAATTCCTACAAAACGGCAAAAAAGATGTCGCAAAATGGATGGGAATTTTTATCGGCGTCGGAGCGTTAGGGTTCTCTCTCGGTCCGCTGGTCTCGTCCTCAATTGCACAGTTCTTCGGTTTGGAAAAGATTGCGTGGGTTTGCATAATAGGCGTTATTTGGGCGCTTTTTATGTTTAAATTCGTACCGAAAATTTCAGCTTTCGGCGAACCTGTTGAAAAATTTGGTTTTAAAAGAGCTTTTTGTGACATCCTTACTAATAAGGATTTGAACATACTTTTCTTTATCGCAATGGTTAAAACTTTGATTACAACCTCTTGTTCAATCTTTTTGCCTTTCTTGTGGAAAGATTTGGGTTACAGCAAATTTTTTATCGGCTGCGCGCTTTTTGCGTTTACGTTTGTAGGCGGAATTGCCTCTACTATCAGCCCGTGGATTGAGAAAAAATTTGGAACAAAATTTATTCTTTACCTTTCTATGATTGCGACCTGTCCGCTTTTGATTGGCTTTATTTTAACGTATGAAACCCTGCCGTGGTTCGCGGTTTTATGTTTTATTTTGACTGGCGCAATTACGATGATGGCGTCGCCTGTTATAATGCTTTTGGCGCAAAACCTTGCTCCGCAGTATAAAAGTATTATCTCCGGATTTGTAAACGGTTTTGCGTGGGGCGTAATCGCCGTTTTAATGTCGGGACTAGGGCTTGTTGCCCAAAATATCGGCATAACAAATTTACTCTTTTGGGTTTCAATTATCCCTGTTTTTGCGTCGTTATCAATTAAAAAAATAAAATTGGATTAAGCAATTAGTGATAACTTGTTGTTATGTTGTTCTTTCACGTGGGGTGCGTGTTTGCGTCCTTTAGGACAGCTGCAAGAATTCATATTATTCTGGCTTTGAACTTGTTGCTGGTTGTTTTGTGCCGAAACTTGTTTATTACCAAAGTTAAAACCTACAATAGATGATACTAACATGAATGACCCCTTTTAAATTACCTTTTTATTATACAATTTGAATTTTAAAAATCAAGTATTTAAATGACACGAAAATTTTTGTGTAGTATTATAATAATGTTATGATTTGGAAAATTTTATTTATAATATATGTCTTAATAATGCTGGGTTTGGGCTTTGCCGGGCTGGGTGTGGAAAATACTTTTAAGGTTTCGCCGTCTGAAGCGCTTGTTAATACTTGCGTTGAAGTCGTGCTGGTCTTTGCTATGATTTATACCTTTGCTTTAGGCTGGAAAAAACGCCTTATATCAGAAAAAGTTCATAAATGGTTCTTTTATTTCTCAATACTATCATTTGTGGTGGTAGGCGTATTTTTGTATATGCATGTTTATGCGCCAATGTATGCTGATATGATATTGGAGGCTATGAAAAACGGCATGGTTCCAAGAAATTGGGATTTCCAAATGCTCTTGACGATGACCAGAGTAGAAGTTTTAATTTTCGTGCTGCTTGCATTATTCTTGATATACGTCCCTTTTTATCTCGGTTATTACCATTATTCAAAAACGATGAATTTACTCGGTTTTGCGAAAAATTCGGGTAGAAAATGCTTTGCGGTGTATGCCATTGCCTCTTATGCGTTTATATATTTGGCAATGTTTTTCGGCGTAGCCGGCGATATAATGAACTTCAATATATTTGATTGTTTTTCCACATTATCAAGCCTTTATATCGCACTAGGCTTGTATGGATACGCTTTTAACCAGGAAATCCTTAACCAAACTTTTTGGCGTATAACGCTTCCGGTTTGTATAGTTATAGAACTTCTTCCTGCATCGTTTTTCAGTGCTGACTTTAAAAGCGCTGTTGGAATGGGAATTACGGAAACCTCTCCGATTTACGTAATTTCTTCATTTGTGATGACGGCTGTTGCAATTTATATGCTTTATATGTACGCCAGCACTGATGTAGTTTTTAAAAACACGGATGCAGACGAGTCTATTTAATATCTTTGGCGATTAGATTAGTGATGTCCTCGCCGCCGTAGAGAACCATATTTTTAGGTAAAACTACGGTGTAGTTGAGTTCTTTTGCTTTTTGAGCGACTTGAGCTTTAATACTTTTGTCTATTTCCATAAGTTTGTCGTTGTAGCTTTTGTCCATTTGAAATTTTTTATCACTGACATCTTTTCTGTATTTTTCTTCTAACTTGGCGATTTTATCGGGATTTGTTTCGTTAGAAATGTCGATGCGTGCTTGTTCTAAGGTTTTTTCGATATCGCTAAGTTGTTTTTCGTGGGTGGTTTTGAGAGTTTTAACTGATTGCGAATTAGTGATTAATTGGCTTAAATCAACGATAGCGACTTTCATATCTCCTGCGCCAGCGCTGGAAAGCGCGATGTTGTTGATAGATACCCCTAAAATTACTGCCAGCAGCAGACAAAATACTGCTAAAATTTTCTTGTTCATATAATTACTCCTTTTCGCTCACATTTTACCAAAAAAAATAAAGAAAATAAAATAGCCCATGAGTATAATTTATGCTATCATATTCCTATGAAAAAGATTATTTTGTTATTATTCAGTGCAATCCTATTTCAAAATGCATGCTTAGCTGATTCAGGCGTAAGTTTTGTATATATTAACGGTTCAAACAACAACGATGCTAAAATGCGAAACTGGTTTCTTGACGGAGTTCAAAAGGTACACCCTGTAATGAAAAGAAAGTTTGAAAAAAACAAACAAATAAAAAAAGTCTTTATGGATAAAGAACATTACAGAATTAATAAAGAACCCGTTATCTTCTTTTGGGGAGATAAAAGCCAGAGAGATTTGGAATTTGTTCCAATAATCCAAACTTTAATGAACGAATATACAGAAACAACGTCGCAG
>ENA-ORMR01002138-ORMR01002138.1-human-gut-metagenome-genome-assembly--contig:-NODE-2138-length-13065-cov-2.532206_pt1 | contig 13065 bp, 10 predicted proteins | sample MGYA00242107_ERZ509003 | MGnify/ENA primary metagenome ERZ509003 (study PRJEB26280, sample SAMEA2338699) | human gut metagenome | biome: human gut; feature: human-associated habitat; material: faeces... | reverse complement strand
TATCGGCGAGCTGTCGCAGGAATCGGGAATAGTTCTTATTCTCTCCACGCGGCATACCAACCCGGTAGGAGACCTGCGGGCGGCATTGGCACGGCTTACCGCGGCAAACTGCAAACTCCCGGTCGTGTTCATGGCCGAATACGAAGAAAAAGAGAGCGAAGACCTGCAAGTGAAAGCAGGGGCCGATTTCGGGCCGTTCCTGCTCGATAACCTCATCGATGGCATATTCCTTCGCAATAATGGAAATATCTCGTCTCAGCGACTCACAGACTATATGTTCACGATTTTACAGGCCGCACGCAAGCGATTCAGTAAAACAGAATATATTTCTTGTCCGAGTTGCGGCAGAACCATGTTCGATTTACAAACTACAATCGCCCGTGTCAAAGCGGCGACCTCACACCTTACCGGACTAAAAATCGGTATCATGGGATGCATTGTAAACGGGCCGGGAGAGATGGCCGATGCCGACTACGGATACGTAGGAGCCGGGCGCGACAAAGTGAGTTTGTACAAAGGTAAAGAGTGTATCGAAAAGAACATACCCGAAGAGATGGCTATCGAAAAACTGATAGCTCTCATCAAAGCCCACGGCGATTGGAGCGATCCTTCCTAAGTGCCGACTACTCCAAACATGGAAAACCAAAACGATATTCACAGAGAACTGACTTCACTTCCGGTAGGGAAACTGCTTTGGAAGTACTCTGTTCCGGCGATTGTCGGTACAATGGTTATGTCTCTGTATAATGTCATCGACCGCATTTTTATCGGTCAGGGCGTAGGAGCCGATGCCATTTCGGGCTTAGCTCTGACCTTTCCTATCATGTCGTTGGCAGGGGCTATCGGTATGTTGGTAGGGCTGGGAGCATCGGCTCGCATTTCAATCGTTTTGGGACAGAACGACAAAGTCAAAGCCGAAAAAATTTTGGCAAACAGTCTTGTACTTTCGCTCTCGTTTGCCGTTTGTTACCTTACCTTCTTCTCGGTTTACATGGACGATATACTGCGCAGTTTCGGCGGCAGCGACCGCACCATTCCATATGCCAGAGAGTTTCTCATCTACATCATGCCGGGTATGCTCTGCACCAATCTTTGTTATAGTTTCAACAATATGATGCGAGCTTCGGGGTATCCGGGGAAAGCCATGTACACCATGCTCATAGGTGCTTTCTCCAATCTTATCCTCGCACCGATTTTCATTTTCTGGCTAGATTGGGGAATAAAAGGCGCAGCCATAGCGACAGATATAGCTATGGCCATTTCGGCAGCATTTGTCATGATACATTTCTTCAACCCTAAAAGCCAGTTGCGATTCCATCGTCGATACTTCAAACTCGAATGGGGAATCCTGTTCAACATCGTTTCCATCGGGTTAGCTCCGTTTTTGGTCAATGTAGCCAGCAGCGTTATCAATGCGATCATCAACACATCGCTCTATCGGTATGGGGGAGACGAGGCGATAGGTGCATTCGGTATTTTCAACAGTTACGCCACATTGGTCGTTATGCTCATTATCGGGTTGTGTCAAGGCATGCAACCCATCGTAGGGTACAATTACGGTGCGGGCAATTACGCCAGAATGAAAAAAGCATTCGTTTTAACCGGCATCGTAGCGACCATTTGCTGTACGGCCGGGTGGATAGGTTCAACCTTTTTCCCGTATTACATTATACGGGCCTTCACCACCGATACGAACCTCATCGATGTAGCCATACACGGGATGCGCATCGTTATGGGTGTATTCCCGATTGTCGGATTCCAAATCGTCACCACCAACCTGTTCCAATCCTTAGGTATGGCTTCTAAGTCCATTTTCCTCAGCTTGACCCGACAAGTCATATTCCTGATTCCGTTACTACTTATTTTTCCCCGAATATATGCCTTGAACGGTATATGGATAGCCATGCCGGTTTCCGATACAATCGCTACCGCCATCACTCTATTATTACTTTGGAGAACCGATAAAAAACTACAAAATAAAAATTCGGTTATTACCCGGTGATTTAAAACGAGAAGAGCCTGCCCCAAGACAGACTCTCCCTATTTCACTCTACGAAAAATAATCACTTCTTCATGACCGGAATTTCGCGGTTCATGCTTTGTTCCAACGAAATAAGAGTTTCCGTCGAAACCACTCCGTGGATATTCTGTATTTTGTCATTAAGCAACTCCATCAAATGCTCGTTATCGCGAGCGTATAATTTGCAAAGCATTGTGTAAGGCCCCGTCGTAAAATGGCATTCTACTACTTCGGGAATCTTTTCGAGCTCGGGAACGACATCGCGATACATCGAACCTTTCTCCAATTTCACCCCGATATAAGTACACGTCCTGAAACCCAAAGATTTAGGATTTACATGGTATCCCGATCCGGTAATAACATGCATGTCGATCATACGCTGAATACGTTGATGAATAGCAGCGCGGGAAACACCGCATTCGGCAGCCACATCTTTCGACGGAATGCGGGCATTGCGCATTATAATTTCGAGAATCTGACGATCAAGGTTATCAATCTTTTCCATAAAATTTTAATATATAAATCATTTTGCGACAAAAATATCATTTCTTTTTTAATAAACAGCTATATTTTATCTATTTTTTGACAAAAAGACAAACAAAAGTTTATTCTTAATCTATTATTAGCATTTTATCTGACATTTTTTCACAAAAAAGTGCCACTCAAACAAGAGCGGCACTTCAAAATATTTATAGAAAATCTATCTATTTGACAATATCCAAAACCTCTACTTCAAATACAAGAGTCGAATTGGTCGGGATTTTATCGCCTCCGCCACGAACTCCGTAACCCAGTTCGGCAGGAATATACAAGATATATTTACCGCCTTTTTGCATCAACTGCAAACCTTCTCCAAAGCCTTTAACGACTTGCGTAGGAGAGAAAGTAGCGCTTGCATTGGAATCGAATTGGGTTCCGTCGATCAAAGTTCCTTTGTAAGATACTTTCGCACGTTGATTGGATTGTACTTTATCGCCTTTTCCTTCTTTAACGACCTTATAAAGAAGTCCCGATTCAGTTTTTACCACACCTTCTTCTTTGGCTTTTTCAGCAAGGAAAGCCTCGCCTTTCGCCAAATTTTCTTTGGCTTCGGGAGTCTCGGCCAAACGAGCGAGTTCTTCTTTTTCCTTAGCTTCGGCAGCTGCTCTGAAAATAGCATCGAGAACCGAATTGGATTGCATAGCCGAAATCAACAAAGTCGTATCGCCGTCCATAGCTTGTTTATAAGCCTGAACGAATGTCGGGATATCGATCTCCACACCGGTTCCTTGTTTGATATTATTCAACATCTCCTTAATATAAAGGCCCTGACTCAATCCCATTTCATATGAACGCTGTGTAGAATCGGTTTTCAAGGCAGCGGCCAAACCTTTCATAAAATCATTGGGATCGATATTTTTAAGCTGTTCGTACATACCCGATTTCAGGGCTTCTCCAAAACGGGCGCCATTAGAAACACCCAGAGCATAGCTTGCGCTATCTGCCGCATTTTCCAACTTAGTAGCGGCCTTGTTTCCGCAAGAAGACATTGCCGTCAAACCGGCGAGTGCCACACAAAATAAAATAGTCTTTTTCATTGTTTATAGGGTAAATAATTATAATATTTTTATTAGTTCCACTTCAAAAATAAGAGTAGCGTTCGCCGGAATACTTCCGCCGGCTCCTTGCTCTCCATACGCCAAATCAGAAGGTATATATAATTTCCAACGAGAACCCTCGGGCATTAACTGCAAGGCTTCCACCCAACCGGGTATCACTTGGTTGACCCCGAACACTGCCGGAGTACCCCGCTGTATCGAACTGTCGAACACTTGCCCGTCAATCAAAGTTCCATGATAATGACATTGAACTTTATCGGTAGCTTTCGGCTTACGACCTTTTCCCTCGGCAAGCACTTCATATTGCAAACCGCTGGGAAGTACCACCACACCGGAACGCTTGGCATTCTCTGCCAAAAATTCTTTCCCGGCCTGTTTATTCGTCTCGGCGATTTCATCTTGCAAATTGGAAAAAAACTCGTTGATGATTTTTTTCGCCTCATCGAAACTGATTTCCGGTTTTTCCTGTTTATATACAGCCTCTACACCTTTGGCAAAATCCTCGACGTTCAACGATTTGATACCCGAGCCTAAAAAATTGTGCCCCATGCTGAGACCTAACGCATAACTTAATTTGTCCATTTTCTATTTTTATTGTATTTAAGCAAACATAATAACAATATTTGCGAAGCGAAGATAGGGCTTTTATACTTAATTCAATAAATTCTCCTTAAAAAAAAACATAATTCCCGATGGAATAGTGTCACCCATTCCAAAATCTCAACACATTTTATTAAAAAACATTTGCAGCCGCCGAAGTTTTACCCTAACTTTATCTTAATTATTTAAGACGAAATCCATCTTGTTGAAACAAAAGATATGAAAAAGAGACTGGTTGTATTGACAGGCGCAGGAATGAGTGTAGAAAGCGGGCTTTCTACATTCCGAGACAGTGGAGGGTTATGGGACCGTTACCCCGTAGAAGATGTCGCAACCCCGGAAGGCTGGGAAAGAAATCCGGCTTTGGTACAAGAGTTTTATAACAAAAGGCGCAAAGAGCTCCTCACCGTCGAACCCAATAAAGGACACTTCGGATTGGCGGCTCTCGAAAAGGATTACGATGTAACAGTCATCACCCAAAATGTAGACAATCTACACGAACGCGCCGGGAGTACTCACGTAATTCATCTGCACGGAGAACTCACCAAAGTACGCTCGACAAAAAATGAAAATCGCATCTATGAATTGTCTCCCGACCATTATGAAATAAAAGCCGACGAAACCGACCGATACGGAGACCGGCTGAGACCCCACATCGTATGGTTCGGCGAAGCCGTACCCATGATAGAGCCAGCTATCGAAATCACCGAAGAAGCCGATATATTCGTCGTCATCGGAACATCGCTGAACGTTTATCCCGCCGCAGGATTGCTCCGTTATGTACGTCCGCAAGTACCGATATACCTCATCGATCCCAAAGAGGTAAAAGTTCCTGTCGATCGTTCCGTTCGGGTTATCCAAAAGGGAGCCTCGGAGGGTGTGGCAGAGCTTATCGCATTATTACGACGATAATCTCTCTTACCAACGATAAAAGCCGTCCCGAAAATTCGGGACGGCTTTTATCGTATCGCCTCATTTCAAGCGTGTTTTACCTGCTGCTGTTTGATGGCATCGACCACATTGATAACGTAATCGCCCAACCGTTCACACTCCGAAATCATATCCATATAGTATATTCCCGATTGGTATTCGTAATGTTTATTATTGATGTTTTCGACATTAGCCCCGCGCAGTTGATTCCTATAATTATTAATCTCACACTCTTTATTATACGAAATCATTATCTCGCTCATAAGCGGTTCGTTACTCGACAGGAGCGCCACCATATTGGACAACGCTTCGGAATCGAGTTTAAACATCGCATCGATATTACTTACAATCTCGTCGTTAAAATCGATATGAGAGTCTTGCTTCCGTTGCAAAGTACGAGCGAGGTTATAACAACAATCTCCTATACTCTCAATCTCGGTCACGATAGTAAGCATACTGTTTACCATCATTTTTCCTTCATAGCTCAACCGACCGCCGACAACCAAGTTCAAGAATCCGGCAATTTCCAATTCCATACGGTCGCAAATCTGCTCGTATTTCTCGATACGATTGTATAATTTCAAATAGGCTTCGCTTCCTTCCTTTTCATGTAATAAATCGGCGACCATACCGAACATACGTTGTACCCGCTCGGCATACACGGCAATCTCCTGATGGGCTTGCGGTAGGTTTAATTCCGAAGCCGACAACATACCCCGCGAAATAAATTTCAATTGGAACTCCTCTTCGTTCTTATCTTTTACCCTCACCAAGCGGGTAACTATCCTCTCATATAAACCTGTAAACCAAATCATAATGGTTACATTGATTACATTGAATACCGTATGAAACATCGATAACCCGAACGATACAGAAAACTGCATGGCTGCAAAATGAGCTTTTTGCTGTTCGAAATCGGCAGAACCCAAATTCTGTCCGCTATTCAGCGCGGCAACCAATGCAGGATCGGATTGCTCCCAAGTGGAAATAAACGACATCAAGTCATTCGGGTTCCCTACCCCCAACGAAGTACAAATCCACACGATAAAACGAATGAAAGGATAATACAAAACAAGCGCCCACATGGAACCGAGCATATTGAACAGCAAATGACCCATCGCTGCCCTTTTCGCCGACACATTCGCACCGATAGAAGCCAACAGGGGAGTTATCGTCGTACCGATATTACTACCCAAAATCAAAGCGGCAGCTATGTCGAATGAAATCCAACCTTTGCTACACATGATTAAAAATATCGCCATCGACGCACTCGATGACTGCACAATCATCGTGAGAATCGCCCCCACAGCACAAAATCCCAAAATAGAAATGAACCCATGCTGCGTGTAAGAAGACAAAAACTCAAACACCTCGGGATTACTTCTCAAATCGGGAACCGAGTTATTTATATAACTAAGCCCCATGAACAAGAATGAGAATCCGATTATAAACTCGCCCCACGATTTACGAGAACTTTTATTCGAAAACAACAAAGGAACTCCCAAACCTATCAACGGCAAAGCAAAAATTGTGATATCGACCTTGAATCCAAAAAGAGAGATAAGCCACGCCGTGGCTGTCGTACCGACATTCGCCCCCATAATGACGGCCATCGATTGCCCCAACGTCATTAACCCGGCATTCACAAAGCTGACGACCATTACCGTCGAAGCCGACGAGCTTTGAATCAATGCTGTTATCAATATTCCGGTCAACATTCCTGAAAACCGATTTTTCGTCATCACGGCAAGGATATTACGCAGTCTGTCTCCTGCTACCTTCTGTAACCCTTCGCTCATGACCTTCATTCCATATAGGAACAAACCGACCGACCCGATCAAAGTCAAGAAGTCCAGAAATGTGTATTCCATGAAAGTTTCTTAAATAGTTGTTTTATTATCCTCTTTGTAGTATATTTAACTCACAATCTGCATCTGGAAATGATTCCTTTGCAAAATTATACAAATAAAAAGATTTACATCAGGTAGAAATTGCTGTTTTTATTTTTATTAACAATTAAGAATACCATCGAAATTATATCCCATCAACATTATGGAAAAAGAACAATTTGACGTTTATTGTGTAAACACAGGAAAAACGATACGTGTAAACGGAGGTGAAAGCCTCCTCGAAATCTATAAACTGGCAAATCCTCGACTGGCTCACCGCCCGATTTGCGCTTACGTAAATAACAAAACCGAAGAATTGAAATACCGGGTATTCGGGCCCAAAGACATCGAATTTCTCGATATTTCTCACCCGGCAGGCATGCGCACATACGTGCGTTCCCTCTGTTTTGTCATGTACAAAGCAATCAACGACATTATCCCGGGAACAAGATTGCGTATAGAACATTCCCTATCTCACGGATACTATTGCCTGCTCGATAATGAAAACGCCCTCAAACCCGAATCCATCGATAAAATAAAGCATCGCATGGCCGAAATTATAGCCGCCGACATTCCGTTCAAAAAAATAGAATGCCACACGGCCGATGCCATAGAAGTTTTTCGGGAACAAGGCATGTTCGATAAAATAGAATTGCTGAAAACCACACACGAATTATATACCCAATACCATACTCTCGACGGTCTTGCCGACTCGTATTACAGTTGGCTGACTCCGTCGACAGGATATTTACAGGGATTCGATTTGGTAAAATATAACGGAGGGGTGTTGTTAGTTCCTCCCATGCCCGATGCACCGACCGAACCGGCTCCGATAGAACCGCAAGAAAAAATGTTGAATGCGTTCAAAGAATACCTCACGTTCAACCAAATTATCGGATTGAGCAATATAGGAGACCTCAACAAAGCCGTGGAAACAAGACAGGCAACCGACTTGATCAAAGTTGCCGAAGCCCTTCATGAAAAGAAAATAGGTAAAATCGCCGACGATATAACCCGACGATACCACGAAAACGGCACTCGTATCGTACTTATCTCAGGGCCCTCCTCCTCGGGGAAAACTACATTTTCCAAAAGATTATCGATTCAGCTCATGACCAATCTGTTGAAACCGGTAGCCATATCTCTCGACAACTATTTTGTCAATAGAACAGACACCCCTCTCGACGAAACCGGCGACTACGATTACGAATCGCTCTACGCTTTGGATTTAGATTTGTTCAATAAAGACCTCAACAGATTATTGCAAGGCGAAACAATCGAGATGCCCACCTATAATTTCGAAACCGGCGAAAGAGAATACAGAGGGAATACTCTGAAATTGGAACAAGGGTCTGTTCTCATCTTGGAAGGCATACATGGATTAAACCCAGATTTGACACCTCAAATCGAAACTCATTTGAAATATCGCATTTATGTTTCCGCCTTGACGACCATCTCCATCGACGACCACAACTGGATACCGACAGCCGATAACCGTCTGTTACGCCGCATTATCCGCGACCATAAATATCGCGGGGCATCGGCACAGAGCACCATAGCCCGTTGGGGAAGTGTGAGACGAGGAGAAGAAAAATGGATATTCCCCTATCAGGAAAACGCCGATGCCATGTTCAACTCTTCACTCCTTTTCGAACTGGCGGTAATGAAAGATTATGCACAACCCATACTCAGCGCCGTACCCCATGATTGTCCCGAATATGCCGAAGCTCATCGTTTGCTTCGTTTCTTAGGATATTTTCAATCCATCAATCAACGCGAAATACCTCCTACTTCTCTTCTCAGAGAGTTTCTCGGCGGCAGCAGCTTCAAATATTGACGACATGAAGGGCAAATCGAAAACGAAAACGACCACTTTTAGAAAGTGGTCGTTTTCGATAATTAGTAAGAAATCAACAGAGATTGTCTTTTCATACCTCTAACCCCTCTCCCTTTGCCGTGTCTCGTAGTATTGCAGAGTGTTCCTGCAAAGAGTATAGAGGGAGTGCCATAGGGCGAGGGGGTCAAATATCCGATGAGATGTTGTTTTCACCCCCTCCGTCACTACGTACCACCTCCCCTATATTTTGTTTAACAACCAAACACAGGGGAGGAGTTTAAAAATGTTCGAAATGGATTTTAGCCCTCTCCCCCTGCCGTGTCCCATAAGTATTACGGGGTATCGCGCAGTGATATAAAGGGAGCGCCCACAGGGGTCGACACAACCCCACTATCCTAAAAATTCTATTTTTCCCGCTCTATCGTGTAGTCCAAGATAGCAATCAAAGCATCGATCGTTTCGGAAGGAGGAAAAACAGACAATAGGTCCACAGCCTCGTTGCGGATACGTCCCATAGTTTCATAGGCATACTCGATACCGCCTTGTGTTTTGGCATACTCGATGAGTGTATGCACGCTGTCGGACGACAAACATTCCTCACTCAACAACAAATCTCTCATTCGTTCGTTTTCAGAGCCTTCGCCATGAGTAATCGCATAAATAAGCGGCAGTGTTATTTTCCCTTCCCGCAAATCGTTTCCCGTGGGTTTACCGATAACTTTATCCTCGTAATAATCGAAAATATCGTCCTTAATCTGGAAACAAAGCCCTAACTTTTCTCCAAACATTCCCAATCTTGCGACATCTTCGGCAGAAGCGCCGGCAGACAGTGCACCCACCTGCATACAAGCATAGAACAACGATGCTGTCTTTCGCCGAATCACTTCGAAATGTGCATTCTCGTCAAGCAAGTGATTGCGGGCATTGGAAAGCTGGTCTATCTCTCCCCGAGCCAAATCCCGTCCCAAGACACCCAAACAAGAAACAATCGGCATCTTGTTCGTTTTTATCGAACAAGCCAAAGCACACGACACGAAATAATCGCCAACCAAAACCGCTATACGGTTATCATATAAATGATTGATCGTCGGTAGGCCTCTGCGTTTCTGCGATTCATCGACTACATCGTCATGAATCAGACTGGCATTATGCAACATTTCCAACGAAGCTGCTGCGTCAATGGCTTCACGAGGAACTTCACCGAACAACTTCGCACACAGTAACACCAATATGGGCCGAATCTGTTTCCCCTTGCTTTCGAGATAAGCCTGAATCACCTCATTCATCAGAGGACTGGTCGTATGCAAAGATTCAGTAAGGGTTTTATTCAGTAGAGCAAGCTCCTCGGTTATCGGCTGCCGTATGCTAAAAAGTTTATCCATATCAATTTATTCTGGTGCAAAAATAGTAATAAAACAAAAGAATCCGTATTTTTATCGTAATTTTACCGCATTACAAAGATGCTTTTTTAATTCTTATCTACAAACAGCATACCCTTATGCAAGAGAAACGACTATTTTTATTAGACGCTTACGCACTGATTTACCGTTCTTACTATGCGTTCATCAAGAATCCGAGAATCAACTCCAAAGGGATAAACACCTCTGCCATTCTGGGGTTCGTCAACACGCTCGAAGAATTGTTGAGAAAAGAAAACCCCTCGCATATTGCCGTCGGATTCGATCCGCAAGGCCCCACATTTCGCCACGAGGCTTATGAACAATACAAGGCTCAACGGGAAGAAACTCCCGAAGTAATACGCTATTCGGTCCCGATCATCAAAGAGATTATCCAAGCCTACAACATTCCCATTATAGAAGTTCCCGGCTTCGAAGCCGACGATGTCATAGGCTCGCTGGCAAAACTTGCCGAAAAAGAGGGCTTCGACACCTACATGATGACACCCGATAAAGATTACGGGCAATTAGTATCGTCGCACATTTTCATGTATCGGCCCAAGTTCGGCGGCGATTTCGAAATTTTAGGACCGGAAGAGATAAAAACGAAATACGGCATACAATCACCCGAACAGGTTATCGACATATTAGGATTGATGGGCGACAGCTCCGACAACATACCCGGCTGTCCCGGAGTGGGAGAAAAAACGGCGGTCAAACTGATTGCCGATTTCGGAGGTATAGAAAACCTGCTTGCAAACACCGATCGGTTAAAAGGAGCCTTGAAAACCAAAGTGGAAGAGAACCGCTCGCAAATAGAGTTTTCCAAGTTCTTGGCAACCATCAAGACCGACGTACCCTTGACTTTCGACGAAAAATCACTTCGACGGGAACCTGTAAACAGTGAAAAACTGAGACCCATCTTCGAAGAATTGGAATTCAGAAACCTTACCGAAAGAGTATTGGGAAACCAACCGACAACGCCGACACCTAAAAAAACGGTACAACCCTCCCTGTTCGACAATGTCCCCGAAACTGAACAAACAGACGACTCCGCGCCCCAGTCGAATTTGGCTAATATCGCATCGATTCCGCACACCTATCATTTAACCGACACCCCTGAAAAGATGTGGGACTTGGCGGCATTGCTATCCTGCGCATCGGCATTCGCATTCGACACGGAGACAACCGGCGTAGACCCGATGAATGTAGAGTTGGTGGGACTTTCTTTCGCCCTAAAAGAGCACGAAGCCTATTATATTCCCATTCCAGAGGATCAAGAAAAAGCCCGGGAAATCGTAAACATCTTCAAATCGGCTCTGGAAAATCCCAAATCCTTGAAAATAGGACAAAATATCAAGTACGACTATATCGTCCTGCATAACTACGGGATACATGTCAAAGGCGATTTCTTCGATACAATGGTGGCTCATTACCTGTTACAACCCGAACAGTACCACAATATGGACTATCTGGCGAATGTATATCTCGGTTACGAGCCTGTGTCCATCGAAAAACTCATCGGTCCGAAAGGGAAAAAACAACTTTCCATGCGACAAGTCCCGGTAGAGCAAGTTTGCGAATATGCCGCCGAAGACGCCGATGTTACCTTGCAACTGAAAAACCGGCTCGAAAAAGAGTTGAAGACCGAAAAAATGGAAAAGCTCTTTTACGACATCGAAATGCCATTGACAAAAGTTCTCGCCGACATGGAAATAACCGGAGTCAATGTAGATATAACCGAATTAAAAAGCTCCTCGGATATCCTCACCCGGCGCATGAACGAGTTGGAACAAGAGATTTTCCAATTGGCAGGCGTTACATTCAACGTAAGTTCGGCACGACAGGTAGGCGAAGTCCTTTTCGAACGATTGAAAATCGATGAAAAAGCCAAAAAGACAAAGAAGAAATAAATTCTCAAATGCAAAAAAACTTAGATTTTCGAAAAAACCATCAGCCGTCTTTAAAGCTGCCTAACTGCGGAAGTATATTTAAAAATCCTAATGGTAATTCTGCAGGAAGACTGCTTGATAGTATAGGTGCAAAGCAGTTAGCATTCGGCGGAGTAAGGGTTTGGGATAATCATGCAAACTTTATTGTGAACGATAGGGCAGGAAGCTCATTAGATGTTCTTGAATTAATGTTTCAAATGTATACAAAAGTGAAAGAAAAGTATAATATAGAATTAGAACCTGAAATCAGATTTTTGGGCGGAAATAATGAAAAAGAGGTTGAAATATGCAGGAAATTAAAAATGTTATAGATAAAAATGCTAAAATTGCCGTTCTTGCAGGCGGTATGTCATCCGAACACGATGTTTCCATGCGTTCGGGTAAAGGATGTTTTGAAGCTCTGCAAAGATTGGGTTTTAATAATGCAGAACTTGTTGTTGTTGATAAAGATATAGCAAATAAACTTAAAATAGGTCAATATGATTATGCATTTAATGCTTTGCACGGTAAATACGGCGAAGACGGATGCATTCAGGGAATATTGGAAATTCTTCAAATCCCTTATACAGGATGCGGGGTTATGTCAAGTTCATTATGCATGAATAAAGAATTCACCAAAAGAATTTTGTCTACAAACCCTGATATTGTAATGGCAAAGTCAGCCTTTGTGAGAAAAGGTGATGACCTTATTGAAAAAACAAAAGACTTAACTTATCCGCTTTTTGTAAAACCTGTCTGCGAAGGCTCAAGCTTTGGTATGACAAAAGTTGACAAGAAAGAGGATTTGCAATCTGCATACGAAACAGCAGTAAAATATAATGATGATGTTCTTATTGAAGAAT
>ENA-ORMR01002126-ORMR01002126.1-human-gut-metagenome-genome-assembly--contig:-NODE-2126-length-13127-cov-2.501530_pt1 | contig 13127 bp, 10 predicted proteins | sample MGYA00242107_ERZ509003 | MGnify/ENA primary metagenome ERZ509003 (study PRJEB26280, sample SAMEA2338699) | human gut metagenome | biome: human gut; feature: human-associated habitat; material: faeces... | reverse complement strand
CCGCCGCAATCATCTCGGTCACGATCTGATGGGCTCCGTCGGAACTCCGATAATCGCGGTCGAAGGCGGATATGTGGAAGCCTGCGGATGGAACAGATTCGGCGGATGGCGAATCGGAATACGTTCGTTTGACGGAAAACGATACTATTATTATGCTCACCTCAGAAAAGACAATCCGTATGAGGATATATACGAGGGAAAGATCGTAGATGCCGGTGAGGTCATCGGGTACCTCGGAATGACCGGATACAGCACGAAGGAAAACGTGAACAACATAAACGTTCCTCATCTTCACTTCGGACTGCAGCTCATATTCGATAAAAGCCAGAAGGACGGCAATAATCAGATATGGATCGACATATATGCCATTACGGAATTTCTTTCTTCCCATCGTGCCGTGACGGAAAAAGTGTCCGGAAAAATGCAGAGCAAAAAGGTCATGATTCCCGATAATTCATTAGATTAGATAAAAATAACACCGCCGAGATTGAATTTTATACCGGGATGTGATATAATGATCATGAATGTGTGTTTATAAAGCACGGGCCGCATAAAAATATCGGCGGCATATCCGATTTTGAGGGGTGTTTTTGTTGAAATTCTCGACGGCAGTGAAAAAAATACTGACCGAGGCGTGTATTTACAATACGGTCGCGGTTCTTGTTCTCTATTCTGCGGGAGCGCTTGTGTCCGGAAAGTCCGGACTTATTCCGACGCTGCAGAGTCTTTACATGATATTGCTTTTCTGCGTCGCTTTAAGTGCGTCAAATCTTCTGCTCGCCTCGGAAAAATTCGGCACGGCTCTTCGGGTAGCGCTTCATTTTATTGTAGTAACGGTTATTTTCTACACGGTGTTCATTGCGTGGGGCGGCTTTGCGAGAAACGCTTCGGCATCCGTTATCGTTATGCTTATATACACGGCAGTATATGCGGCTGCAATGATCGTTTATCTTGCCGTCAGCCGTAAAAGAAGAAAGAAAGAATCTCCGAAAGAAAGCTACATGCCGCAGTTCAACGCTGAAGGCAAAGACGAATAAAGGCAGGTTATACATATGAATATTACGGTTATAGGTTGCGGAAGATGGGGAACTTTTATCGCCTGGTATCTTGACAGTATCGGACACAATGTAAAGCTGTACGGAAAAAGCAATGCGCCTCAGATGCAGGAATTGCTTCAAACACGGAAGAACAATCTGATTTCGTTAAGCGATTCAATGACGCTCACCACTTCCCTTGACGATGCGCTGTCCGATGCGGAAACGATCATCGTATCGATAGGTTCTCAGGCTCTCCGCGGGCTTCTCGGGGAAATCAAGCCTTACGAAATAAAGAATCAGACGTTTGTGCTCTGCATGAAAGGGATCGAAACCGGCACGGGACGCCGTCTTTCGGAAATTGCCGAAGAAAATCTCGATCCGTCATGCCGCGTCGCGGTTTGGATCGGTCCCGGGCACGTTCAGGAATTCTACAAAGGGCATCCCAACTGTATGGTTATCGACAGCAAGGATGAAGATGTAAAGCACCGCTTGGTAGCGGAGTTTTCGAGCGATCTCATAAGATATTACTACGGTCAGGATCTTCTCGGAAACGAGATCGGCGCCGCTTCAAAGAATGTTATCGGAATCGCGGCGGGAATGCTTGACGGGCTCGGTCTTTCCACGCTCAAGGGTGCGCTTATGTCACGCGGAACGCGCGAAATTGCACGTCTTATAAAGGCAATGGGCGGAAACGAACTGTCCGCTTACGGTCTCTGCCACCTCGGCGATTATGAAGCCACTGTTTTCTCGGAATACAGCCACAACAGAATGTTCGGCGAAATGCTTGTTAAAGGCCAAAAGTACGATCAGCTTGCGGAAGGATACTACACCGCCGATGCAATGATGGTGCTTGCCGACCGATACGGCGTTGAGATACCGATCTGCCGCGCCGTATACAATATACTTTACAAAAACGCCGACATCCGAGAAGAGCTTTCACGTCTCTTCACCCGTTCGCTCAAATCGGAAATCGAATAATCTGCTTTTCGGCTCAATCGAAAAAGCTCCGGATATCCGGAGCTTTTTGCTTTCGGTAAGTGCGGAGAGCGTTGGCACGGCGGAAGTTGAAGTGATCTCACTTGTAATAGACAGCAATGCCGTAACGAGCATATACGGAAGAAAACGCGGTCACCGCTCTGCTTACAAACGCGATCAACAGGAGAAGCAGCGGGCAGACGGCTCTTTATTACATAAACAGAAAAGAAGCCGCTAAACTGTATCAGCCGCTTGCCGAGCTTGCGGAGATTTATGTTGAGATAGTCTTATTTCATGAAGGAAAAACACCGGGCGGAGTTTATTACTCTACTCGGTGTTCTTTTGTACATCCGAACATTGTTCCGAAAAAGAACAAAAAGTTCGGATTATACTTCAATGGTGATCCATCGGAGAGTCGAACTCCGGACACCATGATTAAAAGTCATGTGCTCTACCTACTGAGCTAATGGATCATATTGCTTAACGCGCCTAAATATGATATCACATTCGCTGTGAATTGTCAATATTTTTCGGTCAAATAATTTTTCTTTTCAAAAATTATTTTTCCCGATTATCGAAAAAATATCAGCGTCCGAAAGTTTTATTATCTCAAAAAGCTGCCGGGAACCGAAGTTTTTGTTCGGCTCCCGGCGCATTGCGGGCATTATTCCGGGCGGTATCCGTCCTTGAGAGAAACCGTTCTGTTGAACACAGACGGATTCTTCGAATCTTTTACGAAATATCCGCATCTGACAAACTGAAAACTCTTTTCGCTTTCTTCGAGGATTCCTTTTTCTGCCTTAGCGCCCGAATGCACTTTGAGGCTTTCGGGATTTATATAATCCTTATATGTTTTGTCCTCGGGGATATCGTCGGGATTTTTTACGGTAAACAGCTTATCGTAAAGCATCACGGTTATATCATCGCAGTTTGAAGCGGAGACCCAATGAACGGTTCCCTTTATCTTTCGTCCGTCAGCGGGCATTCCCGTTCCCGTTTCAAGATCGGCTGTGACGTGGATTTCCGTCACGTTGCCCTCGGCATCGGTTACGATATTGCCGCACTTTATGATATACGCTCCCATAAGGCGCACTTCTCCGTCGGGTTTGAGGCGGAAGAACTTAGGCGGCGGAACAAGTGCAAAATCGTCGCGGTCAATGTAGATCTCCCGTGTGAACGCCGCCTGACGGTTCCCCATTTCGGGCTTTGCGGGGTGATTCGGAAGAGTAAAGAATTCGGTCTTATCCTCCGGATAATTGTCCACGATCACTTTTACAGGATCAAGAACCGCTATACGGCGAGGCGCATTTTCGTTAAGCTCTTCGCGGATGCAGTATTCAAGAAGAGCGTAATCTATCATGGAATCCGTCTTTGCGATTCCCGCGCGTGTGAGAAAGTTCTTTATCGACTGCGGAGTGTATCCGCGTCTGCGGAGTGCGCAGAGCGTGGGCATACGGGGATCGTCCCAGCCGTCAACAAGACCGTTTTCCACAAGCTCGCGGAGCTTTCGCTTTGACATGACGGTATTCGTGAGATTCAGGCGGGCGAATTCTATCTGACGGGGCTTGTGCTCGAATTCGCAGTTATCGACGACCCAATTGTAAAGGGGTCTGTGAGCCTCATATTCGAGGGAGCAGAGCGAGTGCGTGACTCCTTCAACGGCATCCTGTATCGGATGCGCAAAATCGTACATTGGGTAGATGCACCATTCGTGACCGGTCTGGTGATGCGGAATATTCTTGATTATTCTGTAAATAACCGGATCACGCATATTCAGATTCGGAGACGTCATATCGATCTTTGCACGCAGTGTCTTTTCACCGTCGTTGAATTCTCCTTTTTTCATTCTCTCAAACAAATCGAGGTTTTCTTCAACGGAGCGGTCGCGGTAGGGACTGTTTTTGCCGGGTTCGGTCAGGGTGCCGCGATATTCGCGCATTTCATCCTTTGAAAGCTCGCATACATAAGCGAGTCCTTTTTTGATAAGTTTTACCGCCAAATCGTAGCATATTCCGAAATACGATGATCCGTAGCAGCATTTGTCCCATTCGAATCCGAGCCAGCGGATGTCTTCCTTGATCGCATCGACATACTCGGTATCTTCTTTTGTGGGGTTCGTGTCGTCAAAGCGGAGATTGCATTTTCCGCCGTACTTTTCCGCGGTGGAAAAATCGATAAACAAAGCCTTGGCATGTCCTATGTGAGGGTATCCGTTGGGTTCGGGGGGAAAACGTGTTTGGATATCGCCGTATTTGTACTTCCCTTCGGCGATCTCCTCATCTATAAAATCATGAATAAAATTACTTTTCTCCGCCATGTTACAACTCCTTTATCATAGAATTTATCCTTGCCTCGACTTTGCCGCGTCCGAGGATCTGCATTACGTCGTAAAGATCGGGGGAATTGACTTTTCCCGTGACCGCGACGCGGATAAACATACTTACGTCCGCGATACTTCCTTTGAATTTTTCGGGCTCTGCCTTATATTCCTTGGTATCGGCGGCAAAGCCGTTTGCGGCGGCTGCGGATTTGATCTTTGCAAACCAATCGTCGCGCGAATCCGACGGATCGAACGAGGAAATAAACATATTGAGTATCGCTCTTATGTCTTCACGGGAGAAATTCTCGGGGTATGCGTCTTCGATTTCGAAATACTTATCGTAGAAGAAGCCCGCGTATGCTTTAATGCCGCTCCAATTTGTGATGTCCTTGCGGGGCTTTTTGCCGCCGCGTCCGATCGAAAAGACCGATACAGCAAATTCGCGGTCCGCAAGAAGATCGGCAAATTCCGGATCGTACTCCTTTGCCCATCCGCAGACTCCGCTGTACACCTCGTCCGCGCTCATCGCGGAGATTACGTTTTTCGAAACGTCGTTCAGCTTATCGAAATCGAAGAGGCAGCCGGAAGAGCTCATTTTCTTTACGGAGAACGGGAATGCGTCGATATCCTCGCCCGGATTTGCGCGCCGCCAATCCTCGAAATTCGAATTGAGAAGCGTCATTACATATTCACGCACCGCTGCCGGAGGATATCCGCTTGCTTTATAATCGGAAAGCGCCGCGCCGTTGTCGCGCTTCGAAAGCTTCTTCTTCGATGTACCGTCCATCTTCATGAGCTGCGAAAGGTGGAGATACTTGGGCATTTTGAATCCGAGATACGAGAAAAGCTGAATATGCTTGGAGAGGCTCGGCAGCCATTCCTCGCCGCGGATAACGTGGGTCGTCCGCATGAGATGGTCGTCAACCGCATGGGCGAAATGATACGTCGGAATACCGTCGGATTTCAGGAGGACAAAGTCCTCTTCATTCTCGGGAAGTTCAAGCTTTCCGCGCACAAGATCCGTGCAGAACACCTTTTTTTCTCCGTCTCCCGAAGCAAGTATTCTCAAAACAAACGGGTTGCCGTTTTTCAGGTTTTCTTCGACTTCTTCTATTGTAAATTCGCGCTGTCTGAGCATCTGCTCATGCTGCTTCTGCGCTTCGGTATTCCAATCCTTGCTCTTTATCTCGGCTTTCTTATCGATCGCGTTGAGCGCTTCAAGCTCTTCCTCGGTCGTGAAGCACGGGTATGCTTTCCCTTCGGCGACAAGCTTTTTTGCGTAAACGTGGTAAATTTCCGCTCTCTCGCTCTGGCGGTACGGACCGTAATCGCCGATCTCGCCGCTTTCGGTCGCGCCTTCGTCAAAGTTTATTTTGTAATACGCAAGAGTATCTATAAGATCCTTCTCCGCGCCGGCGACTTCCCTTTTTGAGTCCGTATCTTCGATTCTGAGGAAGAATACTCCGCCCGACTGATGCGCAAGACGTTCGTTTGTCAGTGCGGGAAAAAGCGTTCCGAAATGCATAAAGCCCGTCGGGCTCGGAGCCAGACGTGTAACCTTTGCGCCTTCGGGCAGATTTCTTTCGGGATATCTTTTTTCAATCTCCTCCGGTGTGAGCGTAACATCGGGAAAAAGAAGCTCCGCAAGTCTGTTGTAATCCATAAAGTTCACCTTTCAATTCAATCGATACATTTCAGATAAGGATTATGCTGTCTTTCACGTTCAAGCGAGGTGCTTTCTCCGTGTCCGGGATAGACCGTATAGTCTCCGGGAAGATCGGTAAGACGTTTCAGCGAATGAGAAAGCGCTTCGGCGCTCGATCCGTAGAAGTCCGTTCTTCCCACGGAGTCGAGGAAAAGCGTATCTCCGGTAAACAGATTGTGTCCCGTCTGATAGCACACGGAGCCCTTGGAATGACCGGGCGTATGTATTACGGTGACAGCTGCGCTGCCTATTTTCAGCCTGTCGCCGTCATGAAGTAATATATCGGCGCTTTCGGCATCCTGCGTTCCCGCGTTGAAAAGGCTGTATGCGTTCTTATCCGAATCGGAGAGCATTTCGTCATCGTCCGCATGGACACACACCTCGGCTCCGGTCGCCTCACGAAGCTTTGTGAGCGATTTTGTATGGTCGAAATGCCCGTGAGTAAGGAGGATGTATTTCAACTTCGTTCCGGCATCGGCAAGCGCTGCCGTAATGTATTCGAGCTTGGCGGACGGGTCAATGACCGCAGACTCGCGGCCGTCGGAGATAACATAACAGTTTGATGCCATGCCGTAGGTCGGAATACGACGTACTTCCATTATTTCCGCTTTCCCTGTAAAAATTACTTTATCGAATATTTTATCATAAAGAGCCTCTTATTTCAACCGCTTCGGGAAAAATAATAATATTTTTTACCAAAGAAAAACGCCGGATAACCGGCGTTTTTCTTCAAATGAATTGTGCGTAGGAGAGGTTATTTGGAAGCCTTGATCTCGTTCTCGTACTTCTCAACCATCTTCTTTACCATCTGACCGCCGATAGAGCCGGCCTGACGGGATGTGAGTTCACCGTTGTATCCCTGCTTGAGGTTTACGCCTACTTCGCTTGCAGCCTCCATTTTAAACTGATCGAGCGCTGCCTTTGCTTCGGGGACAAGAGTCTTATTAGATGCCATTTTTTCAAAATCTCCGTTCTTATTTCTTTTACGGGTTAATCTATATTAATCGAGTACGCTCTTGCGTGCTCTGCTATTATTATCGACAGTCATTTCGTTATTATGAATGGAAATTTATATTTTGTTAATAAAATGTTGGCATTCTCGCATTCAGCCGCCGTACAAATTTTATTGATGGCGATTAGGCGACACTTTTTGATATTATAATATATCCGTATATGATACAATTGAATCGCAGAAATCGTACCGGAATAAAAAAGATAAGGAGAAAACAAAATGTATTCGGATTCTGAAAAAGAAAACTCGATGACCCCGGATAATCGGATGCGTTCCGGGCCGGCGGAAAATCGTGCGGAGGATGATTGCACAGAATTGCACGGCGTGCAATACCCCGATACTCTTCCCGTAACAGATGAACCGGAGACGCCGGACGCGGATATCCGGATTTCGCCCGATAAAGGCGCGGGCAAAACAGGAGAGGACACCGACCGAGAAGACACCGAAGATCAAAGTCTTTCTCTCGGGCACACGGAAAAATCAGATGAAAAAGAAAAATATGTGCATCCGTTCAAGACGGTGATCCGGGTGTTTTTTTCGGTGCTCCTGTGCACTCTGATTTTTACATCTTCCGCCGCGCTTATATTATCCGAATCCGTAAGAATCGCATTCAAAGACGAAAACATCGATAAACTGACGTCTGCTCGGGATTTCACGGAGGGCGGCTCGGTCATATCCGAAAATTCGTATCTGCCGGCGGCGATACTCGAATCGTCGGACATAAAGAAAATTCAGAAATACGGGATCAACGAAAACGATATACGGCAGCTTCTGTCATCCCCCGATACCGAAAAATTTATAAACACTCTTCTGAAGGAACAGGTAAAGCGTTTGACAGACGGGACGTTCAGCAGTGACGGTGCTGCGGAGGAGATAATAAAATTCGTAAAAGAAAATGAAGATAATATATATGAGCAGACAGGATACCGTGTCACAAAGCGTGATCTCTCCGCAGCGAAAAAGATGATCTGCAATTCTATCAACAAATTATCGCCTCAGGATGGGACGCTTTCATTTTCATTGGTATCGTTTATTCTTTCGGAATACACCAAAGCAGCGCTTCTGCTGATTGCGGCATTTTCGCTTTTCCTTCTGATAATAATAAACAGAAAAAACGTCTCGCGTGCATCGTATTCGTTTTTCTTCGCTTCTTCACTTCTTGCCGCTTCTGTTTTCTCGGTATATGTACTCTTCTGCATTTTCATGCTCGGAGGATACCGTGAAATCGCAAAATTTATTTTGTCCGCGGAAAGCACGTTTTGGCTGAGTATATTTATTATTTCGGCAGTTGTTTCGGCGATCGGATTTTTGATAACGGGAAAACTCAAAAAAAGGAAGCGAAAAAAGGCACTGTGATCATTTCGAATATTCAAAAGGCGCGTCACCGATAAAGTGCGCGCCTTTTTGTTTCGTATAAATATTGAAATTCCGTGAAAAATATATTTGTGAAAAACCGGACAAGCGTTCGGAAACAATTATCAATAAACCGGAGGCTTTATGAAAAGAAAAGCGTTATTTACAGCGGCGGTGGTTCTCTCGCTCACACTTTTTACAGCGTGTGCCGGAGGAAAAAAATCAGCCGATGTTCATGTTTTTTATTACACCTACAGCGACACCTATATAACAAGCGTAAGATCGGCGCTTAACAAGGCTTTCAGCGAAAAGAATATCAGTTATCAGGATTACGATTCAAACAGCAATCAGACGACGCAGACCGAGCAGGTTCAGACAGCGATAACAAAGGGTGCGAAGGTGATTGTGGTAAATATCGTTAATACCGGCTCGAACGATGCCGCAAACGGTATAGTGTCCTTGGCGAAGAATGCGGGGATTCCCGTTATATTCTTCAACCGCGAGGTTTCTGACGATGTTGTGAAAAGCTATGAAAAATGTGCGTTTGTCGGAACCGATGCCGCAGAGGCCGGGCACCTTCAGGGAGAAATGATCGGCGAATACATTGCCGAGAATTTCGACAAGGTTGATCTTAACGGAGACGGTGAAATATCGTATATTCTCTTCAAAGGAGAAGAGGGAAACAACGAGGCAATATACAGAACGCAGTATTCTGTCGAAGATGCAAACCGTGTCCTCGAAGAGTCCGGGAAAGGCAAGCTGAAATTCTACGACCCGTCCAACGCCAACAAATACCTCGTGGATCAGCAGGGCAAATGGTCGGCGCAGGCGGCAAACGAATATATGACTACGGCGCTCACTGCATACAACGAATCAAACAAGAACATGATAGAGGCAGTTATATGCAACAATGACGGCATGGCGGAGGGGGCGATCTCCGCTCTCAACGGAGCCGGATACAACACGGGAAGCGGAAAGATCAAGATGGCGAAGTCCTTCTCTGTCTCCCCGGAAGTCAATCTGATCGGAATGACCACGGACGAGGCGATGCCTGTCCTCGACAAATATCTGGATGACGCTTACCTCGCCCATCTTCCGCAGGTCCGCGTTGTACACGGACGGGGAACCGGTGGTCTGAGAGCTGCGGTCCATAAGCATCTGAAAAAGCTCAAATATGTGAAAGAATTCCGGCTCGGTGAGTTCGGAGAAGGTGATACGGGAGTTACTATTGTGACCTTCAAGTAACTTTTAATCGAAACTACCTTGGATTTTGCCAGAGCGATGCTGCTTTGAAGTTATGTCAACCGCAAAGGTTTCGATTTTACCTGAAATCATATAGGAAATGGAAACCTGCCCTGCTTTACAGGCAAAAATCTCAATCTTTACGATAAACTTTAGAAGGAGGAGACCTCCATGGTCGATAAACAGAGAATTCTCATCGTCGACGATGACGAGAATATTGCAGAGTTAATTTCCCTGTACCTGATGAAAGAATGTTATGATACAAAGATCGTCGGGGACGGAGAATCCGCCCTGAAGGAGGTTCCGGTCTTTAAGCCGAACCTGATCCTTCTCGACCTGATGCTGCCGGGCATGGATGGCTATCAGGTCTGCCGGGAGATCCGCACGACCTCTCAGGTACCGATCATCATGCTGTCCGCAAAGGGCGAGGTCTTCGACAAAGTTTTAGGTCTGGAGCTCGGTGCTGACGACTATATGATCAAGCCCTTCGATTCAAAAGAACTTGTCGCCAGAGTCAAGGCTGTTCTCCGCCGCTATCAGGCGGCCCCGGTCAGTATGTCCGCTGCGACAAAACAGCAGGGCGAATATGTGGAGTATCCGAACCTGATCGTCAACCTGACGAACTATTCAGTCCTCTATAAAGGCCATTCGGTCGACATGCCGCCAAAGGAGCTGGAACTCTTATATTTCCTTGCTTCCTCTCCGAATCAGGTCTTTACCCGAGAACAGCTGTTGGATCATATCTGGGGCTATGAGTATATCGGTGACACCCGGACTGTTGATGTCCACATCAAACGTCTTCGCGAGAAGATCCGCGACGATGAAAACTGGGCGCTGTCCACCGTCTGGGGGATCGGTTATAAATTCGAGGTAAGACGATGACCCGTTCTCTTTATACCAAGTTTCTTCTCGGATATCTGGTATTTGGTCTTCTCGGTTTCATTTTCATCGCGACCATGTCCTCGGAGATCACCTACCAGTATCTCTTAGAAGAAAAGTCTGACTCGCTCTACGATGAGGCGAATCTTCTCGCCTCCACCTACAGCGATATCTATCAGGGCAAAAATATCAGCCTATCCACGGCAAACCCGCAGCTGCAGGCCGTTGCCACCTACTTAAAGGCACAGGCCTGGGTCATCAACCAGAAAGGCAGCGTCGTTGCGGAGACATCTCCTGCCTCCCACATCGGCACCTCCATCGATGGTTTTGACCCCACAGCGGCGGGAAACCGCTCGTACATGACCGGCAGATTTTTCGGCATGTTTGATAAAGACATGCTGTCCGTCATTGCGCCGATCACAGGAAATTTCAATACGTATGGATACGTGGTGATCCACATGCCTATCGAACAGATCGTTCATGGGAAAGACCGTATTCTGAACATTGTATACATTACAGCGCTGGTGGTTTTCATCCTGTCCCTGATCATTCTTCTCGTGTTCACAAAGACCGTATATGTCCCGTTAAAGAAGATCACCGCGGGTGCGAAGGAATACGCGGCAGGAAACTTAAGTCATACGATCAATGTAACTTCTGCCGATGAGATGGGATATCTTGCCAACACCTTAAATTATATGTCCAGTGAATTAAATAAGATGGAGGAATATCAGCATTCCTTTATCGCCAACGTCTCCCACGACTTCCGCTCCCCGCTGACATCCATCAAGGGGTATCTGGAAGCGATCAAAGACGGAACGATCCCACCGGAATTATACGATAAGTATCTCGGTATCCTGATCTCTGAGACAGAGCGTTTAAACAAACTCACTCAGGGCATGCTGACGCTGAACTCTCTCGACAGCAAGGGATTCCTGACACGGAGCAACTTCGATATCAATCGTGTTATTAAAGATACCGCGGCAACCTTCGAGGGAACCTGCAATGCAAAGGATATCGTTCTCGATCTCACCTTCGCTGCGGATATCCAGATGGTGTATGCAGACCTCGGTAAGATCCAGCAAGTGCTCTACAATCTGATCGACAACGCCATCAAATTCAGCCGTGAGAACTCTGTAATCTATATCCAGACTTCGCTGAAGTACGAGAAAGTCTTTGTTTCCGTGAAGGATACGGGAATCGGTATTCCGAAGGAAAGTATCAAGAAGATCTGGGACCGCTTCTATAAGTCGGATCTCTCCAGAGGAAAAGATAAGAAGGGAACAGGACTCGGTCTGGCGATCGTAAAAGAGATCGTACAGGCACATGGGGAAAATATTGATGTGATCAGCACCCAGGGGGTCGGGTCGGAATTTATCTTTACGCTGCCGAAGGCAACGGCGCTGTAATACAGCAAAAAATCTCTGTCTGGACACACCTCGACGTGTCCGGGCAGAGATTTTTATTTCTGTCGATTCTTCCGTTTTCTTAGATTTCTTTCATCTTCCTCCCGATCGCATGAACAATCACCTTCATGCTTTGTTATTTTTTATGATCGGCCGGACATCATATCAAGTCCTGTCATTGCCAGCACCTTTACTGCGGCAGTGAGGGCACGTCTTCCTGCTTCGCCTCCTGCAGCGTCCGCAAATGCTGCTGTATGGGTTCCTAATCCTTCGCCCACACCGATATAGAACTGGGCAGCCGGAAGTGCTTGAGTTACATTGCCGACATCCGTTGATCCGATTCCCTGAGTCAGATCCCGCGGAATGTGGTGTTCTCCGATCAGGTCCATATTTTTCTCCACTGCCGTCACAAGTTCCCGGTTGTTGCGCACATCCTTAATGAGATAACCGTCCTGTTTGATCTCAACCTCTACACCGGCGCAAATCGCCGCACCCTTTGCACAGCGGTCAATGACTGCAATCACTTCTTCTAAATAACCTGCGTCTAATGCCCGGATATTAAACCGGCATACAGCTTTCTCCGGAACGATATTTACTACGGTTCCGCCCTCCAGGATAATTCCATGAACCCTCGTGTAATCCTTAAAATGAAGTCTCTGGGAATCTACCGCATGGAACATCTGGAGAACTCCGTTTAATGCGCTGGCCCCCATCCACGGGCACGCTGCGGTATGTGCCGGTTTTCCGGTGAAGGTATAGGTCTTATTTACGGCTGCAAATGAGATATCATCTGCCATGGACATATCACTCGGATGCATGATCAGCGCCATATCCACACCATCGAAGATTCCTTCGTCCAGCATCGTGATCTTTCCGCTTCCGTTTTCCTCTGCCGGTGTTCCAAGAACCTTCAGGGTTCCGCCGATCCCGTATTTTTCCATGATTTCTTTTAATATCACACCGGCGCCGGCTCCGCTGGTGCCGATCAGATTGTGTCCGCATGCATGTCCAATTTCAGGGAGTGCGTCGTACTCGCACATAAAGGCAAAGGTCATTCCCGGCTTTCCGCTCCGGTATTCTGCCACAAATGCGGTCTCCAGAGAGCCGGCTCCCCGCTGTACTTTAAAACCATGCTTTTCCAACAGCCCGCATAGCTGATCCTGCGCCAGCGTTTCATGGTATGCCAGCTCCGGATGCGCAA
>ENA-ORMR01002124-ORMR01002124.1-human-gut-metagenome-genome-assembly--contig:-NODE-2124-length-13153-cov-13.617575_pt1 | contig 13153 bp, 8 predicted proteins | sample MGYA00242107_ERZ509003 | MGnify/ENA primary metagenome ERZ509003 (study PRJEB26280, sample SAMEA2338699) | human gut metagenome | biome: human gut; feature: human-associated habitat; material: faeces... | reverse complement strand
ACGTGTTCCGTATGTATATAATGTTCCTTGCTTCATATACCGAAGGCGGTCCGTGGAACGATGACGGAATAAAATCGATCGGCAAATTTTTGGACAGAGTGGAACGAATTTGCGACGCTTCCGTCGAGCAAAAAGGTACGCCCGTAACCGATGCGGCGCAGGCAAAAGAACTTGAGTATGCTCTTAATTATTGTATAAAACGAGTAACCGAAGACCTTGAGGTTTTCTCCTTTAACACTGCTTTGGCAAGAATAATGGAACTTGTCAACGTAATGTACAAAGTGAGCGGAGTGGGCGGACTTATGTTTGATTCTGCGGAAAGACTTATAAGAGTCATGGCGCCGTTTGCACCGCATTTTGCCGAAGAAATGCACGAACGTATGGGCTTTAAGCCGACGGTGTTCGATTTTGAATATCCTAAATGCGACGAGAGCAAACTCGTTAAAGACGAAGTGGAAATAGTCGTGCAGGTTAACAGTAAGATTAGAGGAAAGATGATGATTTCGTCGGAGCTTACCGAAGAAGAAATTAAATCCGGCGCAGTAAAAGAGGCGAAAGAAAAAGGCTATATTGCCACTGAACCCAAAAAGGTGATAGTAGTAAAGGGAAGACTCGTAAATATAATCGCATGATAAATATAGTATTGGTAGAGCCGGAAATACCGCAAAACACCGGCAATATTTCTCGGACTTGCGCATGTACAGGTTCTAAACTGCATCTTGTCAGACCGTTCGGATTCGAAATAAGCGATAGGACTGTTAAGCGTGCCGGGCTCGATTATTGGGACAAAGTTGACATATCGTATTACGATTCCCTGGACGAATTTTTTGAAAAGAACAGCGGCGGCAAATTTTATTATTGTTCGACAAAAGCAAAGAAGCGTTACAGCGACATAAAGTTTGAAGACGGTTGTTTTTTACTGTTCGGCAAGGAAACCAAAGGTTTGCCTCCGCAGCTTGTTTATGACAATCCAGAAACGGCGTTGCGTATACCGATGAACGGAGTGTGCCGCTCGCTAAATTTGTCTAACTCGGTAGCAATAGTGTTGTATGAGGTGTTGCGCCAACTTGACTTTAACATAGAGCAGCTGCATTAGGCATAATGGGTTTTGTAAAACGATAAGAGGACAATATTTATTGTTTGAAATGTAATATTGGAATAAATTAAAAAGACAAGCGTTTTCGATGCGCTCGCTAAGATTATCTGTCTTAGAAACGAATCGGTTGCGCTTGTCTCTTTTTGTGTTATTATTTGTTTTTATAACGATAACAAACTAACCGTTACCGTTTTTGCTCCGTTTGGTCAAGCTCCGCATCAGGCTGCGATTTGCGAATTTTGCTCGTCGCTATGTAGATCAGATAATTTTATATTAGGCATAATCTCGTTTTTGCGTTTTAATACAAAATACGCTGTTGTAATAAATGCGCCTAATAATACGATTGCTACTATCCAACCTACCCATACTGTGTCCGAAAGTCCGGCTGCAAGGAAGGAAAGCAGGGCGATAGCAGCTATAATCAGCGCAGTCGGCATTTGCGCTTTTATGTATTCGAGGTGATTTGCTTTGCATGCGGACGCAGATAAAATAGTAGTGTCCGAAATGGGAGAAACCTGATTTCCGAATACCGAACCTGACAAAACGGCAGCGATAGTCAACCAGTGTGTGGAACCGCTAAGACCGAAATCTACCACTATGGGTACCATAATAAGGAAGGTACCCCAACTCGTGCCGATGGAAAAAGATATTCCCATTGCGCATAAGAAGAATATGGCAGGCAAAAGCCAAGTCAGACCGAGCATTTTGTCGGCGATCGTTTCGATAAATTCTTTCATTCCGAGCGCCTCGCACATGCGAACCAAAGTCCAGGCAAAGACGAGAATTATTACCACTTCGGCAATCGACTTAAATCCTTCTCCGAAACATGCCGTAAATTGTCTTAAAGACATAAGTTTGCGAGGGAGATAAAGTATCATTGTAAATATTATCGCTATGCAGCCGCCGCATGCGAGAGCGGTATTCGTGTCCGTGTTTGCAAAGAACAACATGCAACATACCGAGACAATAAGAGCGCCGACAGGTAAAATCAAGTCAAGCGGCGTTCCTTTGCCTGAAATTTCTATCTTTTCATCGCTACTTGTGGCTTTTAATCCGCAAGTTACGTCCTTTGTCCTAAGGGCGGTTAATTCTTGTTTTCGTATACCAAACAGGTCTATTCCGAGCGAAATCGATACAAATAAAAAAGCAAGCATAAGGAAGGGGTAAAAATTGCACAGTATTGTGTACAAAAAAGCTTCCGTTCCGTTACCGGCGTCGATTGTGTCGCCGATTACGCTTGCCCAACTCGATACGGGCATAAGGATGCAAATCGAAACGGAAACCGCTCCTACGATATAAGCAAGTTTGCTGCGCGAAACGTAAAATTTGTCTGTAATGGGTTGCATTATCGAACCATTGGCGAGACGACCGAAATAGTCGTCAACAAATAACATACAACCCAGTCCGGTGGCAGCAATTTGAGCGCCTTTACGAGTGGTCACTTTTTTCATTGCCCACTTACCGAAAGCATTGGCTCCGCCGGCTTTATTCATAAGCGCAACCAAAACGCCTAACTCCAATATAAAGATTATAATTCCTCCGTTGCCCGAACCCGCTAAATTTCCTCCGTCGTACTCTGCGCCGAATGCGGCAGCCATTTCTACAAACACTTTTTGAATCGCATGAGCTATATTGAATTCCGTTGCAAACAAAGCTCCTATTATAATACTAAGAAAAAGCGATATGTATACTTCTTTTGTAAGAAGCGCAACTACTATCGCTACCAATGCAGGCACCAAAGCCCAAAAAGTTCCGTACATAACTACCTCCTGAATAAAATTTGTCACAATGCGAATATTATACATTTTTACAAATAATTTTGTCAATGGAAGCCCGCTGATTTTTGTATAACGGCAGTATGCTTGTTTTGTTTGACTGTAAGTATGAATTGTGATAAAATAACAAACGAAAAGGATGATGTTGCCTTAACTTATATAAGACCTAATAAAGCCAAGGAAAAATTGTATGATAAGACGTTTTTTTTCTTATTACAAACCGCATAAAAAACTGTTCGCATTCGATATAGTCTGTTCGTTGATGATTGCGGCTTGCAATATGTTTTATCCGTTTGTCGCAAAAAACGTAATTAACACGTATGCGCCTAACAAAATGCTGTATACGATGCTGATGTGGTGCGGTATTCTGCTCGTAATTTTTTGTATCAAGGCAATATTTAATTATTGTGTACAGTATTACGGACATGTTTTGGGCGTACGTATTCAGGGCGATATGCGTCGTGAATTTTTCGAGCATATCGAGACGCTGCCTTTTTCGTACTTTGACGAGCATAAAACGGGTGCCATTATGTCGAGAATAACCAACGATTTGTTTGACGTGTCCGAACTGGCGCATCACGGTTTCGAGGATACTCTTACGGCAACTATCACGATTATCGGAGCGGTTGCCATGCTTTGCGTTTCCGTAAACGTATATCTTGCGCTGATTGTTCTTGCTATACTTCCCGTAATGATAGTTTTTGCCGTAAAAACAAGAAGAAATATGAGCAAAGCTATGCGTAAAAGCAGAGAAGGAATGGCTGAAGTCAATGCCGAGGTCGAGTCCGCAGTATCAGGTATAAGAGTAGCCAAAGCCTACAACGCTTCCGAAACCGAAGTCAAGAAATTCAACAAACGTAACGGAGAATTTATGAAAGCACGAGCTTCGGCGTATAAAGCAATGGGCGTATTTCAAAGCGGTTTGGGTTTTTTTAACGACTTTTTGTATCTCGCAGCAATTACTGCCGGCGGATTGTTTTTGTATAAAGATTGGATTGACAACGGCGACTTCGTTGCGTATGTTTTATACACAACCATGATAATCAATCCCATTCGTACGCTTGCAAACGTATTCGAACAAATTCAAAACGGTATGACCGGTTTTGTCAGATTTTTGGAAGTGATGGACATAAAAGGCGAAACCGATTGCGAAAATCCGATACCGCTCAAAGATGTAAAAGGGGACGTAAAGTTCGAAAACGTTACTTTTTCATATAAGAGCGACAACGGCAATAATGTAATCGAGAACTTCACTCTCACTGTGCCTAACGGGAAAACCGTGGCGCTGGTAGGACCTTCGGGTGGAGGAAAAACGACTTTGTGTCATTTGTTGCCTCGGTTTTATAAGGCTCAGAGCGGCAAGATAACGATAGACGGTGTGGACATAAACGACGTTTCCGCAAAAGATCTTCGCAGCCTGGTCGGAATAGTTGCGCAAGACGTTTTTCTTTTTTGCGGTACTATAAAAGAAAATATAGCATACGGAAAACCGAATGCGACTATGGACGAAATAGTAGAGGCTGCAAAGCGAGCCGACATTCACGAGTATGTCTGTTCGCTGGCGGACGGGTACGATACTTATGTGGGTGAAAGGGGCGTCAAACTCAGCGGAGGTCAAAAACAGCGGGTTTCCGTAGCGAGAGCGTTTTTAAAAAATCCACCGATACTTATATTGGACGAAGCGACAAGCGCTCTCGATAACGTGACCGAAGCGCATCTGCAATCGGCGCTTAACGAACTTAGTAAAAATAGAACAACCATTGTCGTTGCGCACAGACTTTCTACCGTGCGCAAAGCCGATTTGATAGTGGTTATGGACAAAGACGGAATTGTCGAGCAAGGTACGCATGAGGAACTTATGGCAAAACACGGTGAGTATTACAGACTTTCGGAAGCTGTGAGCGAAGATTAATTTCGTTATCGATTTTTGCGGACGTATATGAGAAATCCAAACTTATTCTTATAAATTAGTAAGGAAGTCGTGCAAGCTTATTTTAAAACGACAGAAGTAAAATAAACGTATTCGCCTAGCTTATGTCCGGCGATTTTGCTCGAATTAGTTTACTTTTCTAATTTATAATCAAGCGGATAAGGATGTAGATGAGTATGGTGCGACTCGAAGTGTTATCAATATAACATTAAACGATATGCCGCTATTTAATGCGCATAAAATTTTGATAACAACGTATGTTAACGTCGCAAAATCAGAATAAAGTATTTTTGAATTATTATAGAAAAGGTGACGACATGCAGCCGCAGGAATTGCTTGGCTTTAAAAACGTTTATCGACAGCTAACAGGACTAAAGTGCGGCAATGCAATTGATTCGGCATTGCCGATTATACCGTGTGTAAAGCTCGTAATACATTCACATTACATACATAATAATCGCCGATTAAATCTTTGACTTTAGGCGTATTTAATGTTAAAATGTACGTATGAGAAAAAGTAAAGAAATGAACATGACGCAGGGTAATTTGTACAAGCAGATTATTATTTATGCTTTACCGCTTATTGCGACTAATATTTTACAGTTGTTGTTTAACGCCGCTGACGTTGCCGTTCTTTCAATATTTGCGCAGGATGGAGATTTGGCTATTGCTGCGGTAGGTTCGACCGGAGCTATAGTAAACCTCGTCATAGGACTTTTTGTGGGACTTTCGGTGGGCGCAAACGTGCTTATTGCAAGGTGTGTGGGAATGCAGGACAGAGAGAGCGCAAAACGCACCGTAGGCATGTCAGTCGTTCTGAGCGTTCTGGTCGGCATCTTTTTGGCTGTAATCGGTACGATAATGGCGAGAAGATTTTTGGAATGGACTCACGTAGATGCGGCGGCATTAGACAAAGCGACGGTTTACCTTACCATATACTTTTTGGGTATGCCCATTATGATGCTGTACAACTTTGCGGCATCCATTCTTAGGGCGGTAGGCGATACTTTCAGACCTTTGATATTTTTGGTAATCGGCGGAGTTGCAAACGTTATTCTTAACATATTCTTCGTACTTGTGGTAGGATGGGACGTCGAAGGCGTTGCTATTGCTACCGTGGTTTCTCAAGCCGTCTCCGCAACGCTGTGCATCGTTACCATAGCGAGAGAAAAAGGTTACTGCAAATTAGAGTTTAAATATATGCGTTTTTACAAACGTGAACTTGTCGATATGATAAAAATCGGTGTTCCGGCAGGCTTGCAAGGCTGCGTTTTTTCGATTTCCAACGTAATAATTCAATCTACCATAAACACTTTCGGATTGGCAGCAATGTCGGCGAATACGATAACCAGCCAAATGGAAGGCTTTATTTACAACGCTACATATTCGGTTTCATTGTCGGCTCTTGCTTTCGTCAGCCAAAATTACGGCGCCGGTAACGTAGAACGAATGCGCAAATCGGTGCGTATTTCCATGCTTTATGCCGTAGGTATAGGGGCGATAATGGGAGCATTGGTAATGGCGTTGCGTTATCAGCTGTGTTCGATTATGTCGTCTGATGCCGAAGTCCTTAAGATCTGTAGCGAAAAGCTGATGATACTTTCGATGTCGTATGTTTTGTGCGGAATCATGGACGTGTTTAGTAATGCCGTTAGAGGATTGGGTAGATCTACCATTGCTATGCTGGTAAGCTTGGCGGGCAGTTGCCTGTTTAGAATAATATGGATTAAATTTATTTATCCGTATAGCCCGACGCTTAATATGATTTTTGTAGTGTATCCGATAAGCTGGGCTTTGACTATAGCGATTTTTGCTTGTATCTATTTCCCGCTTATAAAAAAGACAAATAAAGAGTTTGCAGAAAGCAAACTTGCTTTGTCTACAAGCAATCAGCAATAAAAAAACAGCGAATCGTAATATTGTTTAATATACGTTTTGCGTTTTTATTTACGTGTAAAGACTTATTTGCATTACAGTTCAAAAACTGCTGCTGTTAATAGAATAGTTGCCGCTTTAAATTGCAGCATTGACTCTTGATAGTAGAGAAATCGAGCATAAAACCGAATTATATTTTTGTCGGTTAAGCATGCATGTTACAAATTTTAAATGTAAAAGCAATGGTTCTGCCAAGTCTGAATTAGTTAAACAACATACGGTAGGTACATCGGTATGCCGTCGACACTTAAGCAAAATAAGACTTTGCGTAAAAACATATAGTTTAAAAATTTCCGATATTGGCTTTGCTCGTAATGCGCTAAGTAAAATTTTAACTATGTTTCGCAGAATGTCGGATTGCAGATACGAAAAAAATACTTCAACGTTTTGACCGTTTATGTCATAGATGATAGTTCTATCCTTGACAAGATGTTCGGATACTATGCTTGCCGCCACGGTTTTAATAAAGCGAAATCCGGTTAATGAGCTTGTTTTACGCCAATATCATTTAGATATTAGCTGAAAATAGAGTTTGTCGATTGACGTTACGAATAATAAGTCGATACGATTTTGTCCAATCAAAGCACATGTCAAGGTAAAGGTATTTGACACGGACAGTCGGAAGCAGAGCATAATAAATTATAGTTTACGGCAAAAAACAGTTGACAATTGCCCGCTTTTTTGATAGAATAATTCGGTAGGCTGTGGAGCGGTATCGAAGTGGTCATAACGGCCCTGACTCGAAATCAGGTAACGGGCAACCGTTCGTGGGTTCGAATCCCACCTGCTCCGCCAAGCAAAACCTAAATCGAATACGAAAGTGTTTGGTTTAGGTTTTTTGTTTGCAAAAATTCAAGTTTTATTGGTGTTTTTCGGTTGTCGGCGTGCCGTCGTTTCGGTCTTTTCGGGGTTCGTATGGGGTGTTCGTATCGCTTTATCCGTAGCAGTTGCAGACGGCTTTATGCCGCGAAAGCGAAAAAGCGTGAATGGGTTGAAATAGGTTTTGCGTGGATTTTTGACGTTTTCAGGGAGTAAAGTCATACTCGAAAAGGACTAAAAAATGGTTTTTGCGGTAGTAAAAAAGGACGGCGCAGGAAAACGCCGCCCGAAACAAAACGGAGCGAAAATACTTGGAAAAAAGAAAAGGAGCAAAAACTCAAAATATGCCGCCGTGCGAAGAACCACGGGGCGATTCGCCAAGCGGTTTAGCGGCGAACGCCCCGTTTCGCTCGGCTTTGAGTTGACCTTTTTATCCGAGTTTAAGCGAGTTGTTTGGCGGGTGCTTGACCGCGACGCGAAGCGGCGCGCTTGTATAAGTCAAGCACCCGCCAAAGTGCCATTTTTTAAATTGACTTTGTAAAAGCATTGACTTTTGCTTTGAAATATGCTATACTAATTATGCCAAACAAGTTATATGCCCTAATTAGGAGTACGGGCTTTTTTCAACAGAATAGGTATATCCTTTTTTCGTGTCGTCCATATTTTGAATTTGGTAAAAATGCAAATTCCATTTATGTGGACGATTACCCGTACTGCATATAAACTTGTTTGGCGACAGTCGGAGTTTGCGTTTTTTGTGCGTTTACTTCGGTAGGCGCACTTTTTATTTTACGAAGGTTTCCTTATGAAAAAAATGGTTCCACTTCTTTTAGCAATGGTTGCTTGTCTTTTGATGTTGGTAGGCTGTGATAATACCGATAATAATGATAACACAGACATACCAAACCAAGATACTAATAATATTACTTACCTTTCCGAAAGTGAATTATATTTTGCTTCGGGGTGCGATTATGCTTTAATTGAAAATTACTTCAAAGAAAACGGATTAGAAGTGGGCGATAGTTACATAATTACGTCGTCAAAGGATTATGGCGTAGTTTCTAATGGCAGTTCAATTAAATATACGCCCAAAGATAAATCATTTCAAATTATTTTCGCTGTAATTGAAAATCAAAGCGATACCTATTTAGGTGGTGTATACCAATGCACATATAAAGGTGCTATTCAAGTTAAATTAAATCAGCCGCTTACAAATGCAACATATTTGGGTGAGTACGAATACCAATTTGTTGGCATTACTTCAAGCAAGTCGGCTTATTATACTGCTGGTTTTACATTTCGAAATATAAATTATATAACTTTAACCGAAATATCTGACTATAAAAATATTAGTTGCTCTGGACAAATTACTTACGCCGATAATTGGCAATCAGCGAGTAAAATGTTTGAAAAAGACAATATCGGTGAAAAATGTTATAAGCGAATTGGTGGTTGTTTGAACGCTTTGGATAAATTATTCAAAGAAATTGATAATACATATAATATAGCAGGCAAGTTTATATCGCCAAATGAATGCAATCATATTGCTGTTGTAGATAAAGGATATGCGGCAACTTGCTTGGATGAAGGCAAAACAGACGGCTCGCATTGTAAGATATGCAATACAATTCTTGAAGAAAAGAAAACAATTCCCGCAAATGGACATACTCCTGTTACAGACAAAGGATATGCGGCAACTTGCACCGAGGTGGGGTTGACCGACGGCTCGCATTGTAAGGTATGCAATACTGTTTTAACTGAACAACAAACAATACCTGCAAAACACAATTATGTTGATAGAGAATGTACTGTGTGTCATAAATTAGAGCCGTCAAAAGGACTTGAATTTTCTTCATATTATTTGACGGGATATGGAGACTGTTATGGCGTTAAGGGAATAGGTACTTGCACTGATACTTGTTTGGTTATACCCGACACATATAATAATGTGCCTGTAAGAGTAATTGGGAGCGGGGCCATTGAAGGCAATACATTTATAGAAAAGGTTGTGCTGTATAATAATATAGTATCTATTCAAAATGATGCGTTTGTTTAACCTCGCACGAACACCTTTTAGTAGTAAAAAGCATAGTTTTATCCTCTAATTTCAATTAAAACGGGCATTTTTTGAGTTTCCTTGAACGTAGGTTCGAGGATTTTTTTATTCATACCTTTAAAGATATCGTTATCGACGAAGATTTTAGTCGTATAAATAAGAGAACCCCGAAGGCTTTCACCTTCAGGGCTCTCGTCTTTATCGTATTCAATTGGCTTGGGGGTGATTGGCGTATCTACATAGTGTCGCATAATTTCGATACGGTCATCGCTGTAAACATACACTTTTTCGACAAGCAATTCAATCATCATTTCAGGCTCTTGTTCGACGGCTTTTTTAAGATAGGTTTCAATAGTCTTTTTATCCAAGACCGTTTTTTCTTGCATACGCTCAAAAATGAGTTTTTCTTGTAAGTCCTTGCGCGTGCTTTCAAGTTCTTGCAAACGGTCTTTTGTCGTGTCGGTAATAATGCCTTGTTCGATGGCGTTCATAATGTTGTTTATGGATTTGTTTATCCGCAATAACTCTTTTTCAATAGTCTTAACAGGATTATCGCCTAATAGTTTTGCATTATGCTGTTTGTATATCTCGTCAACGATTACGGTTAAGTTTTTACCCGTCAACGTTTCTTGCAAGGCTTTAAGAACAATGCTTTCGAGTAAGTCTTTTTTAATGAACTTTGCATTACAATTTTTTCTATCGCTCGCATTCCAACATCTGTAATACTTGGAAACTTTACCGGACTTCGACGTTCCGCTGTAAGAGGTCATTCTTGTGCCGCATTCTCCGCAATAAACTCTTTTTCGGAGCAGATAGGAATAGTCCGGAATATGATTTCCGTATCGGTTAGCGTCTATTTTTGCTTTACAACGCTCGAATAATTCCTTGTCTATGATTTTCGGGTAAATGTTATCGTAAACTTCGCCGTGTATTTCATATCTTCCCGTATATTTTTCACTATGAAGAATGACGTAGATATTTGCGGCAGTGAAAGGCTTGCCGCGATAGAGGATACCGCGTTCCGCAAAACTTATGGCAATTTCGTTACCGCGTTCACCGGCGGCATATCTCTCGAAAATTTCTTTTACGACAGGACCTTCTTCGCTGTGGATAAAGACTTTTTTCTTCTCGGTGTAGTAGCCGTAATTGAGTTTACCCGCGCAATGCAGCCCCTTTATCCGAGTTTCTCTCTGTCCGCGTCTTGTTTTCTGAGATAATTCCTCACTGTAATATTGGTTCATACCTTCGAGTAAACTTTCCAAAAGTATGCCTTCGGGGCTGTCGGGAATATTCTCCATAGCGGAAAGAATTTTAATGCCGTTGTCTTTCAGGTGCTTACGGTGCATAGCCATTTCAAACTTGTTACGGCTGAATCTGTCTAATTTGTAAACGAGAACGAAATCGAATTGTTTTTTATCGCTGTCTTTCAGCATTTTTTGAAATTCTTCACGATTGTCGTTCGTTCCCGTAGTTGCTCTGTCTATGTATTGATTAACGATTAAAATACCGTTTCTTTCGGCGTAATCGTTACATACACGGACTTGTCCTTCGATTGATTGTTCTGTTTGTCTGTCGCTCGAATAACGGGCGTAGATGACCGCTGTCTTCATTGGAAGCCTCCTTGTATTAGCTTTTGAGCACATTTTAACCTTCAAACCGGACACTTTTTTACCGGTTTGAAATTATTTTTTGCTCTTTTAGCAATTTTTTGCTTTGATCTGTCTTTCGACAACCACGAAAAATCAGAAAAAGGCGCGGCAGTCAAGCGGTATAAACAATAAGAGGCTTACGGCAAAAAAATATTGTCGTTTAAGTTATATGAATTTGAGTTTTAAGCCATATTTTTTTAACTTGACGGCAAGACTTTTTCTGATACGCAAAAAAAAGAGAAAGACATTGTAATCGAGCATATTGAAATGGACACTAAAACTATTCGTCTAAAAAACAATAAAGGACCGAACGAATATTTAGTCGAAGAATAGTGAAATATTTGATATTTGCGGATATGCCAACAAAAACATTTTGTATTTATGGGGAAAAGTCCACCAAAAGTTATTGATTTTTAGATTGAAGTATGCTATAATCCTAATATAAAAAGTTTCGGAGGCGAGATATGGTACTAAAACGCAAGATATACAAAAGTTTTTTGGATTGGAAGGCAAATTGGGCGGGCAAAAGAGCTTTGCTTGTTCAAGGTGCAAGACGAATCGGGAAATCGACGATTGTAGAAGAATTTGCAAAAAACGAGTATGAAACATATATACTTATAAATTTTCAGTCAGATCTCGGTAAAGTAGAACAACTTTTTAAGAACGACATTTCCGATCTCGATACTTTTTTCCGAAATCTATCGTTGTTATACGGAAAAAGGCTGATAGAAAGAAAATCATTGATTATATTTGACGAAGTTCAACTGTTTCCGCTTGCAAGACAGTCTATAAAACAACTTGTTGCCGACGGAAGATACGATTATATCGAAACGGGTTCGCTCATAACGTTAAAGCAGAACGTGGAAAAGATTTTGATTCCGAGCGAAGAGAAGTCTATAAATATGTATCCGCTCGATTTTGAGGAGTTTTTGTGGGCAAGAGGTGATACCATTACGGCGGATATTATCAGAGACTGTTTTTTGAATTTGAAACCGTTAGGGCAAGTTGCACATAGAAAAGTTTTGAAAGATTTTATGTTATACGTTGCAGTCGGCGGTATGCCGCAAGCGGTTATAGAACTCATAGAATCGAATGATTTTTCGCGCGTTGACGAAGTAAAACGAGATATTCTTAAACTGTACAGAGATGATTTGAAGAAGTTGGATTTGAAATATCACTTTTCTACGTCGCTTATATTAGATGCCGTTCCGTCGGAATTGTCTACTCAAAGCAAATTGTTCCGTTCGGTGGCAATAGGCAAGAACAGCAGAGCGTCTAAAACGTATAGTTCGTATGAAGCAATCAAAGATTCTATGATAGTAAATATTGCTAATAATTGCACCGATCCGAGCGTTGGGCTGAACAGAACTAAAGATTATTCGACTCAAAAAATTTATATGGGCGATACGGGACTTTTGGTAACGTCGATTTTCGCAGATTCCAAGTTGCCCATAGAACAATCGATTTATAAGCAACTTATAGTAGATAAACTCGGCGTAAATATCGGAATGGTAATGGAAAACGTCGTTGCGCAAGCACTGGTTTGTTCCGGATATGAGTTGTTTTTCCATAGATTTGATAGATACGAAGTAGATTTTTTGCTTACGTCGGGCAAAAAATTGTTGCCTATCGAGGTTAAATCGTCATCGTATAGTACGCATAAATCGCTGGATAAATTTCAAGAAAAGTATTCGGATAGAGTTAAAAACTCTTATGTTATTTACAGTAAAGACGTTAAAAGAGAAGGTAACACAACTTATATTCCGTTTTATATGACAATGTTCTTATAATGGCGGACTAAAAAAAACTTCAGTAAAAAGGCAGAAAATTTGGCAAAGAACACGGATAGTTCGATTAAATTATTAGTCTTATACGACATACTGCTAAAATCGA
>ENA-ORMR01002119-ORMR01002119.1-human-gut-metagenome-genome-assembly--contig:-NODE-2119-length-13182-cov-2.842843_pt1 | contig 13182 bp, 12 predicted proteins | sample MGYA00242107_ERZ509003 | MGnify/ENA primary metagenome ERZ509003 (study PRJEB26280, sample SAMEA2338699) | human gut metagenome | biome: human gut; feature: human-associated habitat; material: faeces... | reverse complement strand
AAATTAAAGTTTGGTTTTTAGGCAGAAAACGTTTTACGCGGCCAAAGAATGTGTCATTATTTAATTCTTCAAGCTGTTTTCTCAACACAGCTTTTTCGATTAAAACTTTATTGAATAAATTTGAACATACAGGGTTCTTGTCAATCAATGGTGCAAGTTTTTTCATTTGCATTTCTTTTTCCAGGATTGACTGTTTTAATTTTTCTTTCATAATACCTCATAAATCCAACATTTGGTAAGGGATGTCTTTTTAAACTTAACCTTCACACAATATAGAATAGTATCTTTTGAAAAATTATAAATCCGCTTTTTAGGTGATTTCTGCCCTAAACAGCTAATAAATCATACTCATAGCCTAATTTTAACGCTTTAAAGTTAAGCGGTAAAAGGTTCTTTCTATGAGCAGGAAGAACAGTATCTAATGCTTTTTCAAGCAATTCAAGGCTTTCAAAACCGAGTTGTTTTGCGAGTAAACCCAAAGATAAAATATTTGCCATTTTAACGTTTCCCAGTTCCGCCGCGAGTTCTGAAATCGGTGCAAAAATGTAATTTATTCCTTCAATCGGTTTAATTTTTTTGATAAGTGTAGAATTTGCGATTACGGTTGCGCCTTTTTTAAGTTTAGGTAAAAATTTATCGAATGATAGCTGGTTAAGTGCTACTAAAAAGTCGAGTTCTTTCTTGTTAACGGCAGAGATTTCTTCATCGCCGGTAACGATTTCGCAGTTAACTGTTCCGCCGCGCATTTCTGCGCCGTAGCTTGGGTACCAGGTTACGAATTTATTTGCAAACATAAATGCGTTTGCCAAAACTTCTCCTGCAAGTAATACACCTTGTCCGCCAAATCCGGCGATTATAAAATTCTTTTCCATAAACTCTATTCCTATTTCCTGTTTAATGCTGTTTGTGACTGAGCCGCGTTGGGGACGGCGGAAGTTGTTGTAATATCTTTGTAAACTCCCGGAACGAAAACTTTCATCATTTCGTTTCTTACTCTTTCATGTGCTTGAGTTGGAGTCATGTGCCAGTTTGTCGGGCAGGTTGAAAGGATTTCAACAAATCCGAAACCTAGTCCTTGAAGTTGAACTTCAAATGCCTTTTTGATAGCGGCTTTTGCTTTTCTGATATTTGCCACGGTGTCGAGTGAAACGCGGGCGCTGTAAGCTGTTCCGTCGCATAAAGCAACGTGTTCCGCCATTTTTATCGGATAACCGTAGTCTTCAACGGTTCTGCCGGTTGTGGAAGTAGTTGTTACCTGACCTACGAGTGTTGTCGGTCCAAGTTGTCCGCCGGTCATGCCGTAAGTTGTGTTGTTAATACAAATTGTACTGATTTTTTCGCCGCGAAGTGCTGCGTGTAAACTTTCTGCAAGTCCGATTGACGCAAAATCGCCGTCGCCCTGGTATGTGAAAACAAATTTTTCAGGGTGTGCGCGTTTGATGCCCGTTGCGCTTGCGAGTGCTCTCCCGTGCGGAGCCTCAACCATATCTACGTCCAAAAAGTCATATAGGCAAACTGAACAACCGATTGATGCCGGAGCAACGGTGTTTTCTCTCAAACCGAGCTCGTCCAAAACTTCTGCTACGAGTCTGACAGCTACGCCGTGGTCACAGCCGGGGCAGAATGAATATCTCATATCTTTTTTTATTGAGTCCGGAATTTTAAATGTTTGTACTGTCATTAATTTTTCCTCATAACTTCTTCTATAATTGTTTCTACGTCGATTGGTGCGCCGACCGGTTTGTTAATCTGTTCAACTTCTGCTGCGCCGTTTACGGCTAAGCGTACGTCACGAACCATTTGACCCATGTTGATTTCGATAACAACGAATTTTTTAACATGCTGCGCGAGTTGTGCAAGACGTTTATGCGGGAATGGGAAAAGGGTTATCGGACGGAAGAAACCAACTTTCAAACCTTGTTTTCTCAATTCTTTCACGGCTGACTTAACTCCGCGTGAAGGGCTGCCGAAACTCATAAGAACGATATCTGCATCTTCTGTGTCAAATTCTTCCCATTCGGTTTCGTTTTCTTCAATGCGTTTATATTTTTCAAAAAGTTGTTTAATGTGTTGGCATTGTTTGTCTGCGTCAACGGCAAGTGAGTGAATAGCACGTGCTGGTCTGCCTTTTGCCCCTGTTAAAGCCCAATCTGAATGGTCAATTTCTTCATAAGGGTATTCTTTAAATTCAACAGGTTCCATCATTTGTCCCATTAAACCGTCTGCAAGCAGAATGGTTGGGTTGCGGTACTTATGCGCAAGGTGGAAGGCTTTATATGTAAGGTCAACGCATTCCTGAACGGTAGACGGAGCAAGAACGATTGTTCTAAAATCGCCGTTTCCGCCGGTAATTGTAGCCTGATTGTAATCGCCTTGGGACGGATAGATGTAGCCTAAGCCCGGACCGCCTCTCATAACGCTTATTAAGACAACAGGTAATTCATCTGTGCAGGCACAAGCGATTGCTTCCTGCATAAGAGCGACAGCACAGGAAGAAGAAGAAGTCATTGCTTTGGCACCTGTTGAACAAGCACCTAAAACCATGTTTATTGCGGAGATTTCACTTTCTGCGCAAACGTAAGCGCGACCTTCTTCGTGCATTTTTACGCTTAAATATTCTCCGATTTCGCTCTGCGGCGTAATAGGGTAACCAAAATAGCATTCACAGCCTGCTAACACTGCCGCGTGTGCTATTGCATAGTTGCCTTTAGTTAATATTTTTTTGCCGATAGTTAATTCTGCCATTATTCTTTATAAACTCCCGTAATTGCCATATCAGGGCATCTTGTTGCGCACATCGCGCAGCCTAAACACTCGTGATTTGGATCATTAAATTCTACAAGTCTTTCGCCCAATTTGTTAACTTCAGAGCCTATTTTTAAAAGTTTTTTCGGGCATTCGCTAAGGCATAAATAACAAGCCTTGCATTTTGATTTATCAATTGTTATGTAACTCATATCTCTACTTCCTTATTTTTATATTTTAACACTAATATTTTGAAAGGGCATTTTTTCCTGATAATTGTAATACATATTAACATTCTTGCTAAATATCTCATTATTCTGTTAAAATAGAGGCAGGGAACTATTGAGATGATTAAAGAATTGAAAAATGTTATAGAAGTCGTAGATGATTTGAAAGCCACTAATTTGGTTAACGTACAAATTTTAAAAAGAGCTTTGAACGATATAAATTCAAGGCTTGAGGAGATTGCTGACAGTGACGAGCTGATTTTTGTAAGAAATTCCATTGCTGAATTTAAAGAAGCACTTGATTACAAATTCTCTAACATAATAGAGAGCCTTAAAGAACTGAAAGTCTCTGCAAAAGATGACCCTGTTGCGCTTGAAAATGCCCAATTAATGGAGGGTAAATTCAAATCTCTTTCAAGTATTTTTGATTCCAGCATCAAACTTTTGATTAAGAAAGTTGATGATATTGAAAATAATTTTTCCAAAGTCGCTGCTGAAAATGCAGATATTACAAAAGATGAAATCGCTAAAATTTCTAAAGAGTTGAAAGTTAATCAGCAGGAAATCATCGAGGCTCATAAAACTTTTGATGAGAATACGATTGAAAGATTTTCGTTTGTTGCCGAAAGTATTAAGCTGCTTTCTGAAAATATGAATATCCAGACCGGTTTGTATAAGGATTTTGTTGAAAAGAAAACCGCTGAAATCAGAGAATACGTTGAGGCGAACGAAAGCAATATTAAAGATGATAATACTCTTGTTCGTGCGGAACTTGAGGGGAAATTTAAAGAGCTTGAGGAAACCAATTCCGGTTTCGCTAACGATTTGGAAATGATAAAGGATTCTCTTAATGAAGTTCTTGCGCGCGCAGATAGAATTATCCAAGGCACATCACAGGGCTTGGGTACGCAGGTTGACACGGTTTTAACTTCTGCGCAGGAAATTCTTGCAGGCGTTAACACCCTTGAAACTTATTCTGATAATATTAAAAATTCTGTAGAAAAAATTATCGAATTTAACGATGAACATACTTATTCTGATATTCTGAATACACTTTCAGAATTGGAAAAGTTTGATATTAGTTTTGTAAATGAGTTTACGGCGTTAAAAAGTTCGCTTGGTCAAATTTTGTCTGAACTGGAAGAACTTCCGGTGAGCACAAGCCAGGCTGTAGCGCTTGAATTAAAATCCGTTACAGACATTGCAGAGGATACGCTCGCGGAAATTAAGGTATTGCAAAACTTTTCAGGTAATATCCTAAAATCTGTCGATAAAATTGCAGAGCTTACGGATAATAACGATAAAAACGCAGTTTTGCAGGCGATTAAAGAACTTGAAGAGGCTAATGTTGAATTTACAGGCGACCTTGAGACAATTAAGGCGTCAATTGCCGAAGTTTTAAATAAAGCCGATGAACTTCCGCAGACGACCTCACGCAATATGGCGGCTGAAATCAAGACTGTTACTGATGTTGCGAACGATACACTCGCTGAAATCAAAGTTTTGCAGGATTATTCCGGCAATATCATCAAGTCTGTCAATAAAATCGTTGAACATACCGAAAAAAATTACAACGAAGATATCTTTGAGGCAATAAAAGAACTTGATATTACACAAAATATTGCTGATTTATTCCAAAAAGTAGATGTTTTTAACAATAATTTCAATATCAAAACCGAATTTCTTGAAGACCAAATTCTTCAAATGAAAACCATGTTTTCTGATATTGCGATTGATATTCAGAATAAAGAGGCGGAATTTCTGCAAAAAGAATCCCAAAAGGTTCAGGAATACTACGGAAAAATCGAAAATGTTTCGGAATCAATTTTGAACCTTGAAGAAAGCCTTAAACTTTCAGGTATTGAGTATAAAGAAAATATCGTAGCGTTAAATAAAGAACTTACAGAGTTCATCGCTGAATTTAACACAATTTACAACGAACTTTCCGGCTCTGCACAGTTAGAACTTAATAATTCCCTAAATGAATTAAAACAATTTATTTCTGTTAATTCATCTAACTATAACGATAAACTTGTTATAATTCAGGAACAATTCACACAGGCGTTCAAGGATCTTTATGAGGTTATCAAAACCAATAATTTTGAACTTATTGAATCCGGCATGCATTCAAAAGAGGCAACAGAGGCGCACAATAAACTTTTAGAAAGTATCAGTGCGAAAATTGATACTATTGCCGCGAGCGATTTGACCGAAGAAATTCTTTCTCAAAACGAAGAAACCCAGGAGCTTGTTCAAATCTTAAACGCTAAAGTAGACAGTTTGTTGAACATTGATTTTAATACTGTTCCTGATAAGCAAATGCTTTTAAACAAAAAATTCCTAGAATATTTCCGGAGCATTAGCGATAAAGCGGCACATCTTACGGAACTTGCCGAACTCCCTGCCGATAATACGGAAGTTTTGGAACTGAACCAAAAAATCATCGCGCTTATTAACGAAATTGATGCGAAACTTGATGTTATTGCAGCTATTGATTATGATGAAAACTTTGAGGAAATTTTGGTTAAAGTTTCAGGCAACAAAACTCTTCTTGAAGAACTTCATGCAAAACTGGATGTTTTTGTCTCAACAAGCGATAATGACATGCTGGAAGACGAATTGCAGGAAATCAAAGATATTATCCTTGAGCAGCAGGAAATTTTGAACCGTTCCGGCAGCGAAGATAATTCAGCTGTTGCCGAAAATATCGGTAAACTTCTCTCTAAGATTGACGGAATTTCTGAAACAATCAGCGAACACGATGAAAATTCCGCTAAAATTAAAGAAGATTTGGTAGATACAATTGTTTCTGTGTTCAGCAGTGCAAATTTTGTTGAAGAAACCGAAGACATTAAAGATTTTGTTGAAGAGAAAACCGGCGAGTTAAGCAAACAATTAATTGACGTTAAATCTCAAATTGAAACAATTAAACAAAATGACGTTGCGGATTATTCTTACACGCTTGGCGATGTAGAAAACGATATTGCAAAACTAAGACAAATGGTGAACGAAATTTCGACTTCAACCTCAACACCGTCAACGGAATTTAACCAAATTTCGCGCAATATTCATAATTTGACGTCTTCAGTCGATGCTATCAGCAAAAACCTTACACCTGCTGAAATTTATCAATTGAAACATAATATACTTAAACTCAATGATGATATTTTAAGCATAAGTTCAAGAACAAACAAACTTCTCTTGAACTCCGATGAGTCCCAAAAAACTATTGCGGACGGTTTAACAGCATTCAGCCACATCGCGTTTAACCTCGAAGAACGTATGAATGAACTTTCAAATAAAGAGTTCAACGAGGAAACCGCAACAAAACTCGAAAAGATTATGGCAATGCAGGAGCACGCAGCCTCTATGGACGCAACTTTCCATAAGGTTTTGATGTTCCTTGGCGAATGGGTTGACGCGGCGTCCCAAACTTTTGAAAGCATTAACGATAAAGCTGATGAAATTAACGAAATTTCCGAGGCGCTTTCCGAACTTAGAAAAGCTGTTCCGGAAAAACTTGCCCTTGTTGACCTGCTGGAAGAACGCTTTGAAGAACAGCAATCACGTATGGACAGACTTGAATCAAAATTAGATGAACTTACCGAAATGTCAAAACTTAACAGCAATCTTTCCATTGTACAAAAAGTTGATAAAATGGAACGGCTGCTCACGGCTTTGAGCGCAAATATAGAAAAATTAACCTCTTATGTTGACTAGCGATAAATTAAAAAAAGATTTACTAAAAGTCTTGCCAAAAAATCAGGTTTTGACAAGCGTTGAGGAGCGCTATGCATATTCGCAGGACGCATTGAACGTAAAAAATATAGAAACTCTTGCTGATGCTGTAGTATTTGTAGAAAACATTGAACAAATTCAATCTGTCGTGCGCGTTGCAAACAGACACCGCACGCCGATTATCTGCCGCGGTGCCGGAACAAATGTTGTAGGTGCCTGTATTCCGGAAAAGAACGGAATAATCTTGAACTTTTCCAAGATGAACAAAATTCTTGAAATTAACCCCTCAAATTTGACTGCGCGCGTGCAAGCGGGCGTTGTTGTCGGGGATTTGCAGCACGAAGTCGAAAAATTCGGGCTATACTACCCGCCTGATCCGTCAAACCTTGCGGTTTCAACGATTGGCGGAAGTATCGCGCAAGCCTCCGCGGGCGCAAAAGCCTTTAAATACGGCTCGAAAGGATTATGTTTTGGATTTGCTTGTCGTAACGGCAAACGGCGAAATCCTTAAAACCGGCTCCAGCACTATTAAAAACGCAACCGGCTATAATCTTAACTCGCTTTTTGTAGGTTCAGAGGGTACGCTCGGGATAGTTGTAGAGGCTACATTGAAACTTATTCCGAAACCCGAAGAAAAAGTTGTATTGATGAGCTATTTTGACAGCGTTGAAAACTCAATTCAGGCGGTAAATTCTATAATTGAACATAAAATTACACCTGCGACTATTGATTTTATGGATAAAAATGCTATCCAAACAGTTGAAGATTTTACAGGTGCGGGGCTTTTGACTGATAAGGAATGCGCACTGGTTATAGAAGTCGACGGGCTTTCCTGCGCGGTTGATTATCAGCGCAATATTATCGAAAAAATCCTGCAAAATTTTGGTGCCTCTGAAATTCAGTCTTCTTCATCGCCTGAAGAATATGAAGAAATCTGGCGAGCAAGACGCTCCTCAATGGCGGCTTGTACACGTTTAAAACCGAACGTTACGACAGATGATTTGATTGTTCCGCGTGAAAATTTATCAAAACTGGTGCTTGGAACACGTGAAATTTGCGAAAAATACGGACTTACGGTCTGCATGGTCGGTCACGTAGGTGACGGAAGCGTTCATCCGCAAATTCCGATTGACTACAGTGATAAGGAAGAATATGCACGTTTTAAGAAAGCTAAAGGCGAAATTTATCAACTTACCGCGCAGCTTGGCGGGCTTTTATCTGGCGAACACGGCATCGGAATGCTTAAACGCGAGGCTATCGGACTTGTTATTAATGAAACAGCACTTGAATATATGCGCAATATCAAAAAAACTTTTGACCCGAATAACATTTTGAATCCTTATAAAATATTTTAGGTAGATATGCTGAAAGAATTGGATAAAAACGCACTTGTAAAATATTTTCGCTCACTTGGCTTAGAGGTGAACACGTCAACAAAAGCGCGCGGTCATCAGGGATTTTTTGTAAATAACCGTATTGATATTTCCAAAAATGTAGCGGAAAACCGTTTTATTCCAACGCTTTTACACGAGTTTGCACATTATGTTCACTCGCGGCTTGAACCCGGTGTGAACAGGACTGGCGGAAGTTTGGAGAAAATTTTTCATTCTACCAACCCTGTTTATAAAAAAGAACTTATTCGTGTGACACAGTTTGTGGATGAGAGTTCCAGGCTGGTGAAACTTTACGAAATGCGCGACAAAATAAGGGTTAAGATTAAACAGTTGGAGCTTGTTATAAAAGAAGAATACCCTGAATTTCAGCGTTCAAAACCGTTCAAGGCGTTTGATAAATTTATTAAACGCTCTGACGCCCGTTATCTTTTGAAGTACGACAGGGTAAAGATTTTGGGTGGTTTTTGGCGCAATCAGGAACGAATAATTACGATTGACGGGTTGGAGAGGGATTTTCCGGAACTGCCGAAGGCTTTTGCAGCCTGCATAAGATTGAAATCCTTGCAAAGGAAGGGCGCGAGGGTATCTGCACGTATTAATAAATATCGGAAGTATTACGAGCGCCCGACGGAACTTTTTGCCCGGCTTGTAGAGGGATTGTATTTGGATGAAGAATGGGTTCGAGCACTTGCGCCCCAGACAACAGACAGATTTTTTGAACTTCTTGAAAACGGATATTATGGTGAACTGAAATCTATTTTTAAAATCGCGTCTTGACATGTTTAGAAACATGTTACATAATGAAAACAGAAAGGATAGAACTTATGAACAAGAAAAATGTATTAACCTGCACAGGGGGGGGGGGGGGTTCCTTAACCGGGTTTACTATGGCGGAAATATTATTGTCCCTCACAATTATTGGCGTAGTAGCCGCGATAACGCTGCCATCTCTCACCGGCAACATTAACGAGCGAACCTGGAATACCCAACGAAAAGCGCTTTATGCGAGATTTTCGCAAGCCATTGCCCTAATGCCGGCATTGAATGGCTATGGAACGGTTGATGATACCGCAGATACCGCGGCAGAAACTTTTGTTACCGCCGGACTTTCAAAGGTTCTGAAGATAAATAATATTTGTACAAACGATAAGTTGGCTGATTGTGGTTTACCGGATAAACTTGTTACAATGGCTGGCGGTACAATTTCACCGTTCCCTGATACATTTGAAAAATTAAATAGTCAACTTGTGGATATTTCCGGTATGGTTTATTGTGATGTTTCTTACGCCTATAGTCAGTATGATACTAAGGCTGCTGCATTTGAAACAACAAACGGAGAAAGCATAGCCGTTTATTATAATCCGACTTGCCAGCCGGATCTGAAATCTGTTACAGCTTGGGATGCTGTGCAGGTTAGATTATGCGCTAATTTTATTTATGATTTGAATGGAACAAAAGGACCTAATACCTATGGGAAAGATATAGGCTTTATTTCGGTATTTTATCCGACAGATAGCGTTGTTGTTGCACCATTGGCTTATGTTCGGGATGCAAATTCTGCTCCGCAGAAACCGAATTCTACCGGGACATTAAGTGCATCTCAAGTTTGTACACAACAAGACAATAATTATAGGTTACCTAATAAGGACGAGGCAGCAGCATTATTTGTTAATAAAAACCTTATAGGAAATCTTGCTACTGGTGCGACATGGTATTGGACTTCCGGAACGGCGGTGGATAATTCCAATCAAACTGTAGGCTGGATGCAATCTATGCACTCTGGTGCCAGACTGTTTAATTCTTCGCGCGGAACAGCATATCCTGTAAGGTGTATTCGAAGAGATTAATAAAAAAGCTCCCTTTAGGGAGCTTTAATTTTATTTAAGTGCGAAAGTCATATCGGCTTCGACGCAAACTTTACCGTCTACTTTTCCTACGCCGTGGGCTTTGCAGATAGGACCTTTAACTTTTACAAGTTCGATTTCCATATCAAATCTGTCGCCAGGACGAACGATATTCTTAAATCTTACACCGTCAACCCCTGCGTATAATGTCAATTTGCCTTCAAATTCAGGCATTGTCATCAAAATTGGTGCTGAACACTGTGCCATCGCCTCAAGCTGTAATACGCCCGGCATAATAGGGTTATTAGGAAAGTGACCTTGAAAAAACGGTTCATTCCAGGTTAGATTTTTGTAACCTTTTGCGTATTTACCAGGAACACATTCTACAACGCGGTCTACCAACAAAAACGGGTAGCGGTGTGGGAGCATGTTCATAATGTCTATCGCATCAAAACTTTTAATTTCTTCTGTCATACTTTTCTCCTTATTTTAACATTCTATAAGTTTATCTTTTAAAATTTTTGCGGTTTTTACGTGTACGGCGTGACCTGCCTCTTTCACTAAAATTTGGGCTTTTAGGTGCAGCGGGTTAACGCCTGTCAAATAAAAATCGCCGATTAGGTCAAGAATTTTGTGTTTGACAGGCTCGTATTGTGAACGAAGTTCGGTCGTGAAACCCTCATCAAGCATCCCGACGGTGTTTTCCTGCGTTACGCCCTGTGCAAAACCTAACATTTGATATTTTTTCAAATCCTTGTAGAACCCGAATGTGCGCGCGTCACGGATTTCGTCAAACTTTTTAAAATCTACGTTAACCCAGCGGTTTTTTAAGTCCGGGTGGTCGTAGTTGACCGCGTATGAAATAAAAAGTTCGTCGTCAGGCAGAACTACAAGGCTTGTTTTGCCGTTAAGATAATAAACAGGTTCACTGACGGTGTATTTTTTAGGTTTATAAAGTAAAGGTTTATCAATCCCGGCGGATTTGAAGAGTTCAACCCACTCTTTTGAACTCCCGTCCAAAATCGGTACTTCGTCTTCTGTCATATAGATATCTACAGAGTCGATTTCGCAGATTGCAAGCGCAGCGGAAAGATGTTCTTCCAGCATTGCGCGTCCTTTACCTTTACCCAGTGTCACGCAGTGGTCCGTTGAAATCACGTTATCGACAGTCGCATCAAAAGGTTCGTTATCTTTTACAAAATAACGGATTTTCCCCTCTTTTGAGGGTTTGAATGTGACAGTACACGGTTTGTTTTTCATCAAACCGTTGCCGGATATTGTGATTTCTTTCTTTAAGGTTAACATGTTACTCCTTACGTTCCAACCCGCAGGCGGGGCAGGTGTGGTTTTACTTTTCTTCCTTTGAGTCAGCGATGAATTCGTTCAACATCGGTTCTACTTTGCGGAATTTTGAAATGATTTCTTGCGCGTCTTTCATTGTTTTGAGTTGTTTGATAAATTCTTTTCTAGGAACCGCAGGGATACCTACGATGATTGATTTTTCAGGGAAACTTTTTGTAACGCCGGCTTTAGCCGCAACAATTGAATCCGCACCGATTTCGATGTGGTCAGCCAAGCCTGCTTGACCTGCAAGAACTGTTCTGTCGCCGATTACGCAGCTGCCTGCAATACCTACTTGAGAAACGATTAAACAGCCTTTGCCGATGCGGCAGTTGTGACCTATCATTACAAGGTCGTCGATTTTTGTATCGTCGCCGATTACGGTGTTTTCTAAAGTTCCGCGGTCGATTGCGCTGTTTGCACCGATTTCAACGTTGTTACCGATTACAACTGAACCGATTGACGGAATTTTGAAAATCACTTGTTCTGCGTTTTGTTCTTTGATTTCACCATCTTTGCGAGCTTGTTCAATGTTGTTAGGGTTTTCGGTTACAAAACTGAAGCCGTCGGCACCAAGTGAAACGCCGTTGTGTAAAATTACTTTGTTACCTACTTTTACGCGGTCGCCGATGTTAACGCCGGAGTGGAAGAAACAATTTTCGCCGATTTTAGCGTTATTTCCGATGTAGGTGTTGCCGAGAAGTTTTGTGCCGTCACCGATTTCAGCGTTCTTAGAAACGATTACGTTAGGACCGATTTGAACATTTTGACCGATTTTAGCTGTTTCGTGAACAACGGCTGTCGGGTGAATATTAGTTCCGCCGGTCAAAACGGCCGGTTCTTCGTAGAAGAGGGTGATTAATTTCATCATCGCAAGGCGCGGACGTTCAACTTCGATTGTTGTTAAGCCGTTGATATTTACGCCTAGCGGAACGAGTGCAGCTTTTGCTTTTGATTTTGCAAGATTTGCGATTTCTTCTTCACTCAAAGCCAGAGCAAGAGTGTTTTCGTCAGAAAGCAATGGCGGTGCAATTTGTGTGATTGTTGCGTCTTGTGCTTTGGTCAGCATACCGCCTACGATGTGTGTAATTTCTTCTACTGAAAAACTTCTCATAGTTTTTACTCCTTATTATTTATCTTATTAATCAAATTCGTTGTTGATTGCCCCTCTACAAAGCTGATAAATTCCACGCGAATATTGTTTTTGCGTGCAACTTCTGCCTCGGGAAGGGTTTCCATTGTGTAGTCTGCACCTTTTGTGTAGACGTTAGGTTTAATCTCGTCGATTAAATCTGCCGGACTGTTTTCATCAAACAGGACGACAAAATCCACACAACTTAAAGCGCAAAGAATTTCTGCGCGGTTAAGTTCGTTATTTATCGGACGGTTTTCGCCTTTGATTGCCTTGACGGATTTGTCAGAGTTCAAAAGTACGATTAAATAGTCCGCAAAAGATTTTGTTTTTTGCAGGTAACGCACGTGTCCAACGTGAAGAATATCGAAACAGCCGTTAGTGACGACAACTGTTTTGCCGCCGGCTTGCAATTTTTCTACAAAACTTCTTATGTTTTCGCGTTTAATTAATTGACCCATTAGTATAAATCCATTTCTATGACTTTTTGGCAAATACGAACTGTGTTGAGTGCTGCGCCAATTCTTAGGTTGTCGGCAACACACCAAAGCGAAATTCCGTTATCAAACGCCAAATTCTTTCTAATTCTTCCGACATAAACAGGGTTTTTGCCGCTTGCATCACGTGTTGTCGGATATTCAAAGTTTTCAGGGTTGTCGATAACTTCAACACCAAACGCGTTTTTGAGAATTTCGCGAACTTCATCAGGTGAAACCGGTTTCTCAAATTCAATATCCACAGCTTCAGAGTGGCCGTTGAAC
>ENA-ORMR01002111-ORMR01002111.1-human-gut-metagenome-genome-assembly--contig:-NODE-2111-length-13236-cov-3.495410_pt1 | contig 13236 bp, 12 predicted proteins | sample MGYA00242107_ERZ509003 | MGnify/ENA primary metagenome ERZ509003 (study PRJEB26280, sample SAMEA2338699) | human gut metagenome | biome: human gut; feature: human-associated habitat; material: faeces... | reverse complement strand
ATAAAAATAACAAACTTGATAAAAATTATGTACCAAATGATTTGGAAGAAATAAATGTTAAATATTCAAATGAAGGTAAATTTTTAAGAAAAGATGCTAAAGAAGCATTTGAAACACTTAGTAGTGATGCATCAAAACTTGGATATAAAGTAATAGCGGTTTCTGCGTATAGAAATTATGAATATCAAGATAAATTATTTAATTACTATACAGAAAAATATGGAATAGAATATGCTTTAAGTTGTAGTGCAAAACCTGGACACTCAGAACATCAAACTGGTTTAGCTGTAGATGTAATGGGTTCAAATAATAGCTATGATGATTTTGAATTTAGTGATGAATTTGAATGGATGAGAGATAATGCATATAAATATGGTTTTATATTAAGATATCCAAAAGGAAAAGAAAACATAACGGGATTTAAATATGAACCATGGCATTATAGATATGTTGGAAAAGAAGTAGCAAAAATAATATATGAAAAAAATATAGTTTTAGAAGAATATTAAAAGCAAGTTAATTTAAACTTGCTTTTATAAATGAATCAAAAAGTGGGTGAGGTCTAGTAGGTCTACTTTTAAATTCAGGATGAAATTGACAAGCTATAAAATGTTTATGTTTAGGATATTCAACAATCTCAACTAAATTACTTGCTTCATTTATACCTGAAAAAACCATACCTTTTTTTTCTAAAGTTTCTTTATATTTATTATTAAACTCATATCTATGGCGATGACGTTCTAATATTTTATCTTGTTTATAATCTTTGTAAGCTAAAGTATCATGTACTAATGTACATTCATAGTTTCCAAGTCTTAGTGTTCCACCCATATTTGTAATTGATTTTTGATCTGCCATTAAATCTATTATAGGTTCAGGGCATAATTCATTAAATTCTGTGGAAGAAGCTTCTTTAATACCACATACATTACGTGCAAATTCAATTACGGCAAGTTGCATACCAAGACAAATACCAAGAAATGGAATGTTGTTTTCTCTAGAATAATTGATTGCTTTTATTTTTCCTTCAATACCACGATTACCAAAACCACCTGGTACTAATATTCCTTTAGAATTTTTAAATATTTCTTTTAAATTAACATCATTTTTTTCTAATGATTCAGAATCAATCCAATTGATATTTATTTTTGTTTTATATTTATATCCTGCATGTCTAAGTGATTCTGCTACTGATAGATATGCATCATGTAGTTCTACATACTTACCTACAAGTGCGATTTCAATTTCGTTATTTAAATTATCTACTGTTTTTATTAGATCTTCCCAATATTTAATATTGGCTTTTTTTATAGGCATTTTAAATTGATTTAAGATTCTTTCATCAATTTTTTGTTCATAAAAATTAATAGGAATTTGATATATATTTTTAACATCAACTGCATCTATTATATTTTCTTCTGGAATAGAACAAAATAGTGATAATTTTTTCTTAATAGATTCACTAGTTGGGAAAGGTGTTCTACAAACTAATGCGTTTGGTCTAATTCCCATATTTCTTAAATCTTTAACACTATTTTGAGTTGGTTTTGTTTTAAGCTCATTAGAACCATATATATATGGAATTAATGTTGTATGGATAAAAAATGTGTTTTCTTCACCTTTTTCATATTGTATTTGTCTTAAAGCTTCGATAAATGTACTTGACTCTATATCACCAACAGTTCCACCAATTTCAGTGATAACAAATTCAGCTCCACTAGATATACCAGCTTCATAAACCTTGTTTTTAATTTCGTTTGTTACATGAGGTACCATTTGTACAGTCGCACCTAAGTAATCTCCTTTTCTTTCTTTTTCTATAACAGCAGAATATATTTTGCCACTTGTTATATTAGAAGTATAATTTAATTCTTCATCAATAAATCTTTCATAATGACCTAAATCTAGGTCAGTTTCACAACCATCATAAGTTACATAAACCTCTCCATGTTGTATTGGATTCATAGTACCAGGGTCTACATTAATATATGGATCAAATTTTTGCATAAATACTTTGTATCCTCTGGATTTTAATAATAGTGCAACAGAAGCAGCAGTAATACCTTTCCCTAATCCAGAAACAACGCCACCTGTTACAAAAATATACTTTGTCATAAAAAAACACCTCAAACTTCTAGAGAGTTTTATAGGCTCTCTTAAAGTATAGCATTTATCTATTAGTTAAATCAATAATAATTTTTATTTTTGTGAAAAAACTATTTGAAATAAGTGAAAAATGTGCTAAAATAATGATGTATTTTTACAAACAATTGTTCGTAAGTATAAAATTATATGTGTAGTAAAAATTAAATAAAGGTGATAGTATGGATAAAATAATAATAAAAGGTGCAAAAGAAAATAATTTAAAAAATATTGATATTGAACTTCCTAAAAATAAACTTATTGTAATGACAGGTGTAAGTGGTAGTGGAAAAAGTAGTTTAGCTTTTGATACTATATATGCAGAAGGTCAAAGAAGGTACGTTGAAAGCTTAAGCAATTATGCAAGACAATTTTTAGGTGGAACTGAAAAACCTAATGTTGATTCAATAGAGGGATTAAGTCCAGCAATAAGTATAGATCAAAAAACTACAAATAAAAATCCTAGAAGTACAGTTGGAACTGTAACAGAAATTTATGATTTTTTAAGACTTTTATATGCTAGAATAGGTGTACCATATTGTCCTGTTCATAATAAACCAATTAGTAGTCAAAGTTATGAAGAAATGGTTGATCAGGTTTTAAATTTAGAAGAAAATACAAAAATTAAAATATTAAGTCCAGTTGTGTTTGGTGAAAAAGGTAGCCAGGCAACACTAATAGAAAAATTAAAAAAAGATGGTTATGTTAGATTAAAAATAGATGGTGAAGAATTTGATATAGAAGAGGTAAAAGAATTAGATAAAAATAAAAAACATAATATTGAAGTAGTTATTGATAGAATAATAATCAAAGATGGAATTAGAAGTAGATTATATGATTCAATAGAAACTGCAGCAAAGCTATCAAAAGGAAAAGTTGTAGTTGATGTTGTATCGAAAGATTCAATAGTTATGAGCGAAAATTATGCATGCCCAGAATGTGATTTTTCACTTCCAGAATTAGAACCTAGAATGTTTTCCTTTAATGCACCATATGGAGCATGTAGTGAATGTAAAGGGTTAGGTATTAAACTTTCTATAGATGAAGATTTAATAATACCAAACAAAGATTTAAGTATAAATGAAGGAGCTATAGTAGCAATTAATTTAGATGATGATAGTAGTATAATAAGTACACAAATATCTACAGTAGCTAAATATTATAATATTGATTTAAATGAAAAAATAAAAAATTTACCTAAAAAAGACTTAAATATAATATTGTATGGTTCTAAAGATTTATTAGAATTTAATTATGTTTCAAAAAATGGTAACAAAAGAATAAGTAAAGATTATTATGAGGGAATAATAACTAATTTAGAAAGAAGATATGTTGAAACAAAAAGTACATGGATAAGAGATTGGATTCAACAATATATGGTGGAAACAACTTGTCCAAAATGTAAAGGCTCTAGATTAGATTCATCAGTTTTATCTGTACTTGTAAATAAAAAAAATATATACGAAATAACATTATTAAGTATTGAAGAGTTACATAAATTTATATTAAATTTAAAACTTTCAAAAGAAAAACAACAAATAGCTGAAATGATAATAAAAGAAATTGATTCTAGATTAACATTCCTAGAAAATGTAGGTCTTTCATATTTAACACTTGCACGTACTGCAGGAACTTTATCAGGTGGAGAATCACAAAGAATACGTTTAGCTACTCAAATTGGTTCTAGACTTACAGGAGTTTTATATGTTCTTGATGAACCAAGTATTGGTTTACATCAACGTGATAATCAAAAACTTATAAATTCTATGCTTGAAATGAGAGATTTAGGAAATACATTAATAGTAGTTGAACATGATACAGATACAATGCTTGCTAGTGATTACTTAGTAGATATAGGCCCCGGTGCTGGATTACATGGTGGGAACATAGTTGCTAAAGGTACACCAGAAGAAGTTATGAAAAATGAAAATAGTTTAACTGGAAGATATTTAACTGGAAAAGAAAAAATAGAAGTCCCAAGTAAAAGAAGAAAAGGAAATGGAAAGTTTATAGAGATAAAAGGTGCAAAAGAAAACAATTTAAAAAATATAAACGTTAAATTTCCACTTGGTAAATTTATTTGTGTAACTGGAGTAAGTGGAAGTGGAAAAAGTAGTTTAGTAAATGAAATATTATCAAAAGTAGTTGCTAATAACTTATATAAAGTAAAAGAAAAACCAGGACTTTATAAAAGTGCACTAGGTATAGAAAATATAGACAAAGTTGTAGATATTTCACAAAATCCTATAGGAAGAACTCCAAGAAGTAATCCAGCAACTTACGTAGGAGTATTTGATGATATAAGAGATGTTTTTACGCAAACTAAAGAAGCAAAAATAAAAGGTTACGATAAAAGTAGATTTTCATTCAATGTAAAAGGTGGTAGATGTGAAGCATGCTTTGGTGATGGTGTAAAAAAAATAGAAATGCATTTTTTACCAGATGTTTATGTACCTTGTGAGGTGTGTGGTGGTACTAGATATAACAAAGAAACTCTTAGTATAAAATATAAAGGAAAAAATATATATGATGTTTTAGAGATGAGAGTAGAAGAAGCACTAGAATTTTTTGAAAATATTCCTAGAGTTAAAAATAAATTACAAATATTAATGGATGTTGGACTTTCTTATATTAAACTTGGACAAAGTGCTCCTTCATTATCAGGTGGAGAAGCTGCAAGAGTTAAACTTGCAAAAGAATTACAAAAAAAACCAACTGGAAAAAGTTTGTTTATACTAGATGAACCAACTACTGGATTACATACACATGATATAAAGAAATTACTTGTTATATTAAACAGAATTGTCGACAATGGAGATACTGTTGTTGTAATTGAACACAACTTAGATGTAATAAAAGTGGCCGATTATATAATTGATTTAGGCCCAGAAGGTGGCGATGGTGGTGGTACTGTAGTCGCAACTGGAACACCAGAGGAAATCGCAAAAGTAAAAGAAAGTTATACAGGTCAATTTTTACAAAAAATGTTATAAAAAAAACACATTAAGTGTTTACATTATTAAGAACAAATTAGAGTATTCAGGTATACTTTTAAATATACTGTTATGAATATACTTTTGTTCTTTTTTATTTATTATTTTTCTTTTATTTTGTATATTTATATTTTATACTTTTTTAATCTAATGTTCACCTATTTTTATTTGTTCATTATATATCAGCTTTTTCAGAATTACAACAAGTTATTTACTTATATTTTTTATTGACATAATCCAAATATTACTGTATAATATAACTATTGGTATTATCCAATAGTTCGTATACGCCAAGTAGCTTTTTGCTACATGACTTTTGCAGGAGGTATAACATGCTGCGAAAAAAAATTGAGCAGATAAAGCTCAAATTCCCGAATCTGTATAATTATTTGCAAAATGAAATGCCTGATTTAATTTCAGAGCCTACCGATGACAAGATAAATGTTTATACTGCATATATCGCTTTCTACTTTGGTAGCCAAGCTTTTGAAAATCCGGAAACTTCCGAACAACAGATTCAGTACCTTAATGAGCTCATGATTCAGGAATAATTTCAATTTTTTCTCTGAGTCAAACAAACTCTCGAGTTCTTTTGAAGAACTGAGGGTTTGTTTTTTAATTTTTATTTTAAACATTGTGATACTTATTTTATAATATCTTTATCTTTCATAAACTATATCAGATTTTTTATATTCTTCTGCTTTTAATCCTAATTTACTTTTACTATATCTGTATAGCAAACACATTACTACTGTAAATAAAATTCCTGCCATGATCATTGCATATTTAATATTTAATTTATCTAATATAATTGTTCCTATAAATGCCACTAACATTCTAAGCAAATTAGAAATAATAGAATTTGCTGAATATAATTTAGTTAATATTTCTGGCTTAGCAAAATTACTAATATATCTATTTTGTATAACTCCATGTATTCCGCCACTTACTGCTTCTATCATATACAATATTACAATAATAGATATTTTAAGACTAAAAGGAATTTGCATTATAGAAATCCCCCCTGCTAATAAGAAAGATATTGTTACCATTAATCCTATTATTGTTAAAGTTTTATTCTTATATTTCTCATTAAATTTATTTGACAATGTAGACATTTTTCCCATTATTATTGATAATATAGCTGAAATTATACCTATATATGTTGCAGAAACATTTAAATCTTTTAATAAAGTTATTTTATATTTTCCAAATAACATTAATGTTCCCCAAATAAATCCCAACATTATTAATAAACTTCTTAATCTATTTGATTTTAATATGAAACTAAATGCACTTTTTAAATCTTGAACATATTTCACTTTTTCACTATTATGGTTAATATTGTCTATCTCAAAAAGTCGTGTAGAAATAATAGTTCCTAAAATACAAAAAGTTATACAAAGTACAATTGGAATATATGGATTTATATCATATAACATTCCACAAACAAAAGTTGATATTGCAGAAATATAATAATATTTTGAATATCCTTTTGAATGTATTTTAGTAAATATATCACTTTTACTCTTACATTCTGGAATAGAGCTATTAAGTAAACTAGATTCTGTTACATTTTTTATTCCAAAAGCAATAGCATTTATGCATTCTTCAATTACATACCATATAAAATTTGGACATATCATAACAATAATCATACAAAATACATTTAGTAAATTTCCTATAACTAAAGCATTTCTTTTGCCGACTTTGTCAACAAATAAAGAAATTGGAACTTGTACAATAATTGAGGAAAATGCATATATAGAACTTGCAAGTACAATATTTGCATCTGATATTCCTTTTACTTGTGTTAAAAACAAAACCTGTATTGCATAATAAAATATATAATCTAATCCTATCATTTGATAAATAGGAAATAATTTCATATTACTTTTTCTTTTTTTCATTAGTACTATATCTGTCATAATATTTACCTACCTTATTTTTATTGTTCCTCTATTTTTTCGTAAAAACCTTTAAAATAGTCTTCAAACAACTTTTCTTCAAGTTATCTCTTACTTTTTATTTTATCTATATCTACTTTTCCATCATAATCATCATAATAAAAATACCAATTGTCCTTAATTTTTTCTGTTATAAATACATTGTTGCCTTTTCCTGTATTACCTTTTATTTCCATTTCTTTTCCATTTAAATAATCAGTTGGGCAATAGATTAATCCCCAATATTGTCCACCTAGCATCCCTTGTGAATCTATGTCAAGTTTAACATATTTGCCATTTTCCCCTAATTTAACAACATATGATTTTCCATCATCAAGTTTCAAATAACTTTCTTTAGAATTATATTCAGACTGATTAAATAAGTATTCCAATTCTGTAATATTACTATTTAAATACTTTATACAAGATTTCTTACTACTAAAATAATCTTCTTCTTTAAAAAATACATTATATGTAGTATAAGTCAATAGTACTAAAATAATTATAACTATAGATAATATACAAATATTTCTTTTCATGCTAATCTCCCCTACAACTTACTTTATCCAAATCTCTGCTTTACACTCATTACAATTTTTGTTACGATTAATACAATATGGACAATAGCCATTATCTTTATAATATGTATTACCTAAATCCTCTATAAATTTATTATTCAATAAATCAATGTTCAATAATAAATAATTACTCTCTTCCTCCAACCTGTATTAAAACAAATCCAATTTCTTTATTCATCTACATTCAGCTCCTTAATAAATTACTAATTCTTATTTTGCTTTATTGCAATTTTACCTACCAATTCTTTCTATATCTCATATTTTAAATGTTATTCATCTTTTCATATACAAATTCATTTATAATTTTTCTTATGTTCTCCATTCTGTTTTTAGTTTCTATATCTTTATATTCAAATCTATCTATTAGCACATTAATATAGTCATTTTCTTTTACTATTTTATAAGATACATCAAAATTTAAATCGAATGTAAAAGCTAATATACAAACAAAAAAATCTAATGGTGTAACTCTATCATGTATATCAACACATTTTTTATCTAAAATAATATTATAGACTTTGTCTGATAACTTTGATTCTTCCATATCTTCTATCTTATTTACTCTTTTAGGAAATATCGCTTCTATCTTTTCGTCTTTCTTCACTCTATAATTATCTATTTTATCTGAATCTCTTATTATTTTAGAATGTAATAAAGTTCTTTCATCTAAACTTTCTTCAATTTTTAATTTACTATGATTTTCTATTGCTTTTTTTATTATACCATCATATTGATTATCTTCGATAAATTTTCTAATCATACCTTTTTCAAATAACATCTTTGAACCATGTCCTGCATGATCAAATTTAACACTATTTAATTCATTTGTGATTTTTAATTCTTCAAATCTTCCTATATCATGTAATATTCCTATTAATTCAGCTAGTTCTATATCTTCTTTACTTAAATTTAATTCTTGTGCTATTTTCTTCGCATTTTCTGCAACATGATAAGTATGTACTATTTTTAATTCAAATCCTAAGTCGCTTTTATCTTGATATTCATCTAAAAAATCTTTGAAAGCAATTTTTGCTTTTTCGATATCTATCATATAATGCCTCCCTAGATATTTTCTAAATACATTATTTCTTTTCCATTTTGTTTAGCATATTCTATTTCTCCTCTTGTACTTTCTCCAATGTACCCATCTACATTTACTACAAATATTGCATCTGATAAATCTATCTTTGCTCTATGTAATTCACCTAATAATTCTTTGTCATCTTCTGTAAAAATTCTATTAGTAACACGAGGTGTTAGTCCAATTACTACATATTCATTTTCTAATGCTAATTTTTCATTTATTTCTAGCATTTTATCATAAAATTTTACTGAACCACATAGTGTAACAACCTTTCTTTTATCCATAAGTCCTCATACTATATTCTATTTATTTTTCTCTAGCCATTCATAATATTTTATTAAATATTCCCAACAACCTTCTTTATCAGTTATTCCATTATAATTATCATTGATTTTTTCTATAATCTCATCTTTGTCTATCCATTTTACTTCTGATACTTCTTCCTCTTCCTATATCATATTTTTCATTTAATTCTTTAATTATATTTACACAATCAGGTAGTGGCTTAATATAATCTCCATTATTGCTTTTATATAGATTTTTATATTTATATATTTTTCTAAATTCTTCTTCTCTATCTTTTATTAAATCTTGTCTATACTGACTATGTAATTTTTCGAAATCTACTTCTCCTAAAAATTCATTTAAATAATTTGAGAAGTTTCCTACTACAATAACCTCATCCATATCAATCATAATAGATTTCTTCTTCATTCTTACCATCTCCTATAGAATATAATCTTTATGTCTAATTTATATCACAAATTAACAATTTTTCATAGTGTTTTGCCAATATTTACAAAACATATTTATACTTACATTTGCTTAAGTGCCACAAAATCTCCAATATAAATAATGTCAAGAGCGAGTGATAACGAGTTTATTTACTCTTGATATTATTTTTATTGGAGATTAGAATTGGTCTGCAAATGTATAGGACAAAAAAAATAGACATCAGCACATATCTACTGACACCCATTTAATAAAGATTCTCTATAATTCGTTTAAATAAATTCTTTCTAAGACTTGAAATATCTTACTTAATCTCATATCTACTAATCACCACAACCTATACCTGTTATACTTATCGTAGATACAATTTCAAATTTTCCAGTATTTCAAACATTTTGCTCAATTTTCTTAAATTTCATTTATGTGTTTCCACTTACCACTTAAGCAACTACTTTAACTTTCACACCTAAATTTTGATGTTTTTCTTTCCCAAATCTACCTTTCTCTTCAAAAGTTATAATTTCTGAAACCATATCAAAATCAAGTATTACATGTCTTGATTTAGTTGCAGCACTGCAACACACTCCACATGTTTTCATGTAAAAATCTTTTAAGATTTTTTATGATATATTAAGTAACTTTAAAGCCTTGAAATTATAATAATTTTTAGCATTTTTCTGATACTTTTTTGTAATATAAATATTTTCAAATTTTTAGGCTATTTTGTAAATTATTTCTACTTTGGTTAGATTTTAGTTAGATGTTTTTATATGTAACAGAATACCTATTATTTATAATATTCTTAATTTTTTATTATTTGTTAGCGATATATAATGTTGCTGGACTTGGTATTTTATCAATTCTCTTAACTTCTTTAAAATCACTTTCTTTAATTAAATTTTCTATTTCACAATGTGTATATACTTTTCCATTATTAGAGTTCATTATCATTTCAACTGCAAATTGTACTGAAAATTCTGGACTAATTTTATCTTCATTTAAGAAGAAACTTGTTAAAAATAATCTACCATTTGGCTTTAATACATTATAAATATTATGTAGTAGTTTTTCTAAATTTTCTATTGGTTCTTGATGAACTACTGCAAATAAAAATACATCATCATATTTTTCTATTGGAAAACTAACATTATAATCACACGCTTCCGATATAAGTCTTTCCTGTAAATTTTCCTTTTCTATTTTTTTATTTTGTATATTTACTATTTCTGGTAAATCAATCATTTTTCCAGTAACAGTTTTATATGTTTTTGCTACTGTTATTAAATATGTGCCAGCTCCTGCTCCAATATCTAATATATTGTGATTTTCAAAATTATAATTTTCGGCAATAAATTTAGCTTGTGGTATAGCATTCGCCTCCATACCTTTCATAAAACTCTCTGCATTTTTTTCTGTTAGTTGTTTAAAATTATTTGTAGCAAATTCCTTATCTGTTACTGCATTTTCTAAATGTTCATATTTTCTCATTATTGTTTGTGCAAAATTAATATATCCACATTGATTATATTCTGAATTTTTCAATAAAACATCTTTATATTCCTCTAAGTAATATCCATTTTCATCTTTACTTATAATTTTATTAAAAGTTAAAGCATTTAATATTGGCTCAATTCTATTTTCTTGTATTTCTAATTCTTTTGATATTTGCAATAAACTCTTGCTTTTTTCATTTAACAAATTAAATATTCCAATTTCATTTGAAGTCATAATTAGATACGTTAATTTATAATACTTTTAATTTGTTTCATCATTATCAAAAATTTTTAAACGTTTAGCAATCTCTTCTGGAGTTGGTAATAATTCTTTCATATCTTCTGGTAATGTGTTATGTACTTTATAAGTTGCCACACCTATAGGTGCGTTAGATTGTTTTAATGCATATTCTACAACTGTTTTATCTTTACTTTTACATATAATAATTCCTATTGATGGATTCTCTTCTGGTAATTTGACTTGTTCATCTAATGCCGTAAGATATAATTGCATTTTTCCTGCATACTCTGCTTCAAATTCTCCAATTTTCAATTCTATAGCAATAAGACTATGTAATCTTCTATGAAATAATAATAAATCAATATATAAATCTTTTTTTCCAACTAACAGATGGTACTGATTTCCAATAAAAGTAAAATCTCCACCCATTTCTGTTAAAAATGCTCTTACATTATTTACTAATGTCAACTCTAATTCATGCTCACTATACTCTGGAGATAATGTTGCAAAATCAAATGTATATTCATCTTTTACTGCTAATTTTGCCTGCGAACGTCTTTCTACTGGTAATGTTTCATCAAAATTAGTTTGATTTAACAAATATTTTTCGTAAGTTTTATTTTCTATAAAATTAGTTAATATTCTTTTTGTCCAACCATATCTTTTAGTCATTTGAATATAAAACTCTTTTTCTAAACTATCTTTACATTTTTCCATTATTACAACATTATTTGTCCAGCTTATTTCTCGCACCAGTGGTGCGAGTTTCGTTTCTTCTTTATATGTCAAATAAAAATTTCTCATTCTCCATAAATTACTGGCTGAATAGCCTTTAGCACCTGGATATTCTTTTTGTAATTCTTTCGCTAATACATCTACAATTGATTTTCCCCAACCTTTTTCTATTTGCTGATTATAAATTTCTTCTCCAATTTCCCAATATAGATTAATTGTTTCAGCATTCATAGCTTTAAGTAATTGAAATTGTCTTTTATTTATTTTATCTTTAATATCTTCTACTAATGGTTTATAGTCTGATATTGTTATTTTATCCATGTTTCCTCCTAATTCTCGCACCAGTGGTGCGAGTTTTTATAACTGCCCATATTTTAGCATAATTTTGATAGTTTTACAAGCAAATCAAAAGCCTATTTTTCAATGTTTTTTAACAGAAAATACACCGAAGTGTATGCACTCTGCATTTTATCTGCAAATAAATAATTCTTGCAGATAATTAGAAAACTTGTCTTTCTATATGTTTACAGGAAAGCCTCTGTTTTCCTTATCCTGCCCTATAAATTTTGCTAAAATTTATAGGGCAAAAATCAAACTAATAAATAAAACATCATTCAGTTTTCATTTTTGTTAAATATTTTTTGCGTTACTTGTAACATAATTTATGCTTTTTTAACGTTTCATAATTTTATTTTCTTCTATTTTTCAAATTTTAAAAAACGTTACATTGTAACAAAATAGTAACGCAAATAGATTTTTTGTAATTTTAAAAATATTGCTATTACTGGATTACAAGGCTTGGTGTTACATTGTAACGCACAAGTAACGTATTGGTAACGGAGAGAAAGAGCTAGAACTAGATATAGAGTTAGATAAAGAATTTGACTAAACTAAACCAAACTAAACTTTTTATTATTTAACATAATTTTTTGCAAAAACATTGCAAAATTCTGCAGTATACTTTTAAAAATTAACTTGTTATACTTTTCTTATAAAATACTTTACTTGTTGGAGGTATGAAAATGTGTAGAAATAATTCTCAGAAATATTATAAATCTATGTTTAAGAATTATCCTGATGTTGTAAATGTTAAAGAACTCCAAATAATGTTAGGTGGTATTAGTAAAAAGTTAGCTTATCATCTATTACAAAATAATATTATAAAGTCCATTAAAATTGGTCGACAATACAAGATTACAAAAGCTGATGTAATTTTATATCTCACTGAAAAAAATTGCTCATAACTAGATTTTTGATTAAATATATGCTATTATAATTCCAATATTATAAAT
>ENA-ORMR01002107-ORMR01002107.1-human-gut-metagenome-genome-assembly--contig:-NODE-2107-length-13248-cov-3.960130_pt1 | contig 13248 bp, 19 predicted proteins | sample MGYA00242107_ERZ509003 | MGnify/ENA primary metagenome ERZ509003 (study PRJEB26280, sample SAMEA2338699) | human gut metagenome | biome: human gut; feature: human-associated habitat; material: faeces... | reverse complement strand
ATCCATTTGCAACACAAACAAACAATCAACAACCAGCAAGTACATTGCCAGGAACGAACGATTGGGATGCAGATCCATTTGCAACACAAACAAACAATCAACAACCAGCAAGTACATTGCCAGGAACAAACGGTTGGGATGCAGACCCATTTGCAACAAATAATAATGATGGAATTACATTATCAAGTTCAGTAGTTGGTGCAGTAGCAAGTGCACAACCAGATACAAATAATGACTTCAATAATGCACAACCAGTACAAGAAGAAAAAGTAAGCTCATACACACCAGAACCTGAAAAAATAGAATCAATGCAAAAAATAGAAGAAAATAGATTATATTCAACAGGAAGTTTGAATTCAGTATTAACAAAAGATAAGAAAATAGTAGCTTTTGTTGGAGCAAGTAAGAATGGAACATCATTCTTAGTAAATAATCTTGCATGTTTATTCTCATCAATAGGTGTAAAAACAGCAATATTAGATATGACTCAAAATAAAAATTCATATTATATTTATACTAATAATGATGAAAGACTAAGAAATATTGCATATACATCAATAGAAAACCTAGAGAACGGAATAGCAGAAGGAATACAAGTAGACAGAAATTTAAATGTATATACAGCTATACCAAACGATGGAAAAGATTATTCAAACGCGGAATCAATTTTATCAACATTAGTACAAAATGAATCACTAGTGTTAATAGATTGTGATTTGAAAACAGATCTATCATATTTTGCAAATGCACAAGAAATATATATAATTCAATCAATGGACATACTAACAATTCAACCATTAACAGCATTTTTAAGAGAGCTAAAAACAAAAGGAATATTAGATCAAGAAAAATTAAGAATAGTAGTTAATAAAGAGTTAAAAGTTAAAAGCTTAACAAGCAAGGCAATTATAGGAGGAATGTCATTCTATAATGATCCAGCAATGTCATATATGACAGAACTATTTAACAAAGATAAAATAAGAGCATGTTCAATTCCATTTGATGAAAATGTATATTCAAAATACCTAGAAGGAATAGTAAATTGTCAAATATCAATAAATGGTTATAATAAGAACTTTATGAATTGTTTGAAAATGCTAGGAAATATGGTATATCCATTACTAAGTAAACAAACATATTCGTCAAGAAATTCAGCAGAAGCAAATTACGGAAATAATTTTTCAACAGAAATGAACAATACGCTAAATCAAATGAAAAATAAATATTAAAAATAAGAGGTGAAAAAGGTGGCACTAATACCAATAGTTGTATTAATTGCAATTATAGCAGTTTTAATAGTTTACAATTTAAATATCAAAAAGAAGCTAACAACATTTAATAATGTTTCATCTAAGATAAACAAATTAAATGCATTGCAAGACTTCATGAATATAACTGGTGAAGATATATCAGTAGACGAAAAGATAAAAAAAGTAAATAAAGTATTAATAGAAAAATTTGAAATTAAATACTCAACAATTGTAGTATTTAATGGAGCAGAATATGTATTAAAAGCTTCAAACACAGATGAAAAATATTGGAAGAACTTAACTAACCTACATACAGAAGACGTATTTAAAGAAAGTATTAGTACCGCCACACCAAAATACATAACAATAGATTCAGAAGGAGAAAAACTACCATATCAAAAAATGGATTTCTCCAGAGCAAAATCAGCAATGTTTTTTCCATTATACATAGACAATGTATATATAGGATATTGGATTATAGAAAGTTCTGTAATCCATGCATTTGATGACATAGACACAACACTTCTTGAAGTTATAAAAGATGATATAGTTTCTATATTAAAAACTGTATCATATCAAACAGCAATGGAAAGTATAGTAAGAGTAGATCAATTTACAGGACTATACTCAGCAGAATATTTATATGGACAAGCAAAAGCCACAATAGATTCAGAAGCAACATCAATAGTTGCAATGTTTAGAATAACAAATATAGAAGAGATAAATAAGAAATATTCAAGAGAAACTGGAAATAACGTAATAATTTCACTTTCAAACTGGGCTAAAACATGTATAGCATCTACAGATATATTTGTTAGATATATGGGACCAAAATTTGCAATAGTATATATAGGAAAAACAGAAGATGATGTAATTGATGGAATAAAGTCATTAAAACAAGATTTAGAAGATACACAAGTAGAATATGTTAACCCAACTACACTTGAAAAATCTTTAGTAAGACCTATAGTAAACTTTGCAATAGGAAGATATTATAAGGGTACAGGAATAGAAAGTGTTACTAAAAAGCTAGAAGAATATTTAGATCAAGCTAGTAAAGATGAACATAATATTAATTTTATATAAAAAGGAGAGAAAAGTATGGATTTTGATAAAACAATGAGTTTTAAAGTTGAAAAAGATTCAAGCTTAGAAACAAGAGAACTAATGAAAAAAGTATATGAGGCATTAGTTGAAAAGGGATATAACCCAATAAACCAAATAGTTGGATATATATTGTCAGGTGATCCAACATATATAACAAGCCATAATGATGCAAGAAATCTAATTCGCAAAGTAGAAAGAGATGAACTTTTAGAAAAAATGGTAAAAAATTATATAGGATTAGAAGATAAGTAATGAGAACATTAGGAATTGATTATGGAGATAGTAGAGTAGGAATAGCTATTTCAGACGCATTAGGAATAACTGCACAAGGATTAGAGACAATACATCATAAAGGTAATGACAAAATAATCCTAAGACGACTAGATGAAATAATGCAAGAATATGAAATAGATACAATAGTTGTAGGAAAACCATTAAATTTAAATGGTACAGCTGCAGAAAGAGTAGAAGTAACAAATAAATTTATACACAAGTTGAAGTGTAAATATAACAAAATAAAAATAGATACAATGGATGAAAGATTAACAACAGTTGAAGCTCACAGAACGATGAATGACTTAAATATAAATCCACGCAAAAAAAAGAATTTAGTGGATACAATTTCAGCAGTATACATTTTGGAAATGTATATGAATAGAAATAAATAGTTTTTAATATTGTTTTACAATTTATATAAATTGAAAGGAGAAAAATTATGAATAATGATGAAACAAAAAATCCAGAAATGGAAGAAGAACTAGACAACATAATTATATTAAATGACGAAGATGGAAAAGAAGTTCAATTCGAATTCTTAGATTTAATAGAATATGATGAAGAAGAATATGTTGTATTATTACCAGTAGAGGAAGCTTCAGAAGACGAAATTGGAGAAGTAGTAATACTTAAAGTTGAACCAACAGAATCAGAAGAAGAAGAGTCTTATGTTGGCGTTGAAGATGAAGAAATTTTAAACAATGTTTTTGAAATATTCAAAGAGAAATTCAAAGATGAATTTAATTACGTTGATGGCGAAGACAACAAATAATAAGCTCTATCTTTGATAACTAATTAAAAAGTTAGTAATAAAATGAGAGAGCATATTGTTTCTCTCATTTTTATTTTACATACCAATGAGCACACTCATTCACAAGGAGGAAAAAAGAAATGGTAGGAATGTTAAGTTACTTAATATCATTTTTAGGAATATTATTTTGGGGATTTAGACTGGTAGTTGTTTTTTGTGCAACAATGGAAATTGATTTTGCAGTACAACCAATAAATTTAAATCTAGAAATAGGATTATTATTCCTATCAATACCATGCTTTGCATTAGTATTAAAAAGACATTTAGGAGGAGCTTTTGCATACTTTATACTATTCACAGCATATTTTGGAAATGATTTATACCACTGCTTGACAAATAATGTTGGAAATGTTCAAACAATAATGATAGATGCGTTAGGTGTTATTTTACCATTAATAACATTAATAGATATTGCAGTTAACAAGGATAGAATGGGAACATCTGAAGACAAGAAAACAGTATGGTTTTATGGAAATAAAGAATATGATAGACAACTTGATGAAAGAGCAGATAAAAACAATTATAGAACATAAAATTAAAGAAAAGAGCCTATTAGGGATTTTCCCTAGTAGGCTTTTTTTCTCGAAAGATACACTATTATTGATAACTTATAGCTACCACTCAATTGGCAATAAGTAATTCATAAATGAAAACCAATTATTTTGAAACATCAGATACCCCATCCTCAACAGCCTGATTACAAAAATTCATAATAAAGCTCCAGACAATGTTGCAAGGACGACGCAACTTCAAAATCTGCTGTTCAGCAGAATCTTCAGTAGTGTACAAAATGAACGGTACATCCTGAGTGTTGATGATATCATCATTAATAGTAACCGTAGTAATGATTGGAAGCAAATCCAATAACTTCAGTGCATTGAAATTGCAATCCTGAAACCAACTAGCTACGTGAGACATCTCATCAATGAGCAAATCCCGTTTGATAACACCATTGTAAGTCTTTTTCCCAGTAACATAGATAAGATCAATATCTTTCTTCATAACTATACCTCCTATTTATTGAAAAAAACACTGGGTAACGTTACATAACCATAAAGGTTATAAGTAAAAACAAAACTATTATACCACAAAAACAGCTTAATATCCAGTAAAATAAAGAATACAAAGCTTTATAATTTAAAATAAAAATTCAAAGAAAATATTTAATCAAAAAAACAATCTAAAAAAAGAAATAATGAAAGATATATGATATAATATCAAAAGTATAAAAATGAAAAGGAATAAATAAAATGAAAAAAGTATTATTTGCAACAGGAAATCCAAGCAAAGCTAAAAGATTTTCAAAAGGACTTCTAGATAAAGGAATAGAGGTAATTACATTAAAAGATATAGAAAAAGACATAGAAATTAATGAAGATGGAAAAAACGCAATAGAAAATGCAATAATAAAAGCAAAAGCATATGCAGAAGTAGTAGATATGCCAGTATTTGCAATGGATGATAATTTGTACTTAGAAAATGTACCAGAAGAAAAACAACCAGGAGTATTTGTAAGAAGAGTAAATGGAAAGAGACTAACTGATGAAGAAATGCTACAACACTATACTGGACTTGTAAAAGAATATGGAAAAGAAGGAAAGCTAGACTGCAAATGGGTTTACGGAATGGCCGTAATAAATGAGAAAAAAGAAATAAGTACCTATACATGGGAAAAAGGAGGATTTTATTTTGTAGAAAAAATATCAGATAAAATCAGAGCAGGATACCCATTAGATTCTATATCTATAAACAAAAAATTAAACAAGTACTTCACAGATATAACACCAGAAGATAAAAAAATGTTATCAGAAGATGAAAGTGACGTTGTTGAATTTATAGCTAATAGCGTTTTATAAAAGGAGAAAATATAATATATTTGAAAAAAATTTTAAGGATGAAAAAGAACTAGAAGAATTTTTATCAGAAAAAAATAAATAAACTAATAAAATCCTTATACGTTATTTTATAAGGATTTTTTGCGCGAAATAATAAGGAGGAAATATGTTATTATCAGTTTTTTTAATCATAATAGGATTTATATTTTTGATTGCAAGTGCAGATTTATTAGTAGATGGTTCAAGTGGAATTGCAAAAAAATTTCATATACCAGAAATAATAATAGGACTTACAATTGTATCAATAGGAACATCAATGCCAGAACTATTTGTTAGTATTACATCAGCATTAGAAGGACATTCAGATATGTCACTTGGAAATATAATAGGTAGTAATTTAAGTAATCTATTGCTAATTTTAGGATTATCAGCAATAATAAAGCATGTTGTATTTCAAAAAGAAACAAGACTTTATGAAATACCAATGTGTTTACTTTTTACAATAACATTTATGATATTCTGCAATACAAATGATGGAATATCAAGAATAGAAGGAATAGTGTTGCTATTATTATTTTGTGTATTTCTTGGATATACAATATTCATGGGAATAAAGGAAAGTAAAACAAATTTAGAAAAAGATGACGCCAAAGAAGAAAAAAATAACAGTATTGTAAAAAATATAATTTTAGTAATATTAGGAGTTATAGGACTAAAAGTTGGTGGAGATTTAACAGTAGATAATGCAGTTAATGTTGCAAACTACTTCAACATTAGTGAAAAAATTATTAGTTTAACAATTCTAGCAGTAGGAACAAGCCTACCAGAATTGGTAACAAGTGTTACAGCAGCTATAAAAGGAAATAGCGACATAGCTATAGGAAATATAATTGGATCAAATATATTTAATATATTATTAATCCTAGGAGTAGCATCAATAATAAAACCAATTACATACAATGTCACATACAATTTCGATATAAGCATATTAATAGTAGCTACAGTAATATTAGCATTATTCCCATTTATACCGCCAAAAGATAAGATGAGTAGAGCAAACGGAATTATATATTTTTTGATGTACATAGCATATTTAGCAATATTAATATTAAAATAAAAGCAAACATAGCAAGTGATTAATACAATCACTTGCTTTTATGTTAACTTTTGTGATAAAATATAAAATGTATTAAAATAATAGAGTGGAAGTGAAATAAATGAGCGATGAAACTAATATGAATATTAATTGGGAAATAACGATTTATGGAAAACTTCTTAGAAAGACTTATAAATAAAGGAGTTTCAATCTTATTTCTTTTTACATTTTATAGATAAAAATGATAAAAATTTTAAAAAAATAGAGGTAATAACGACTTATGGAAAACTTTTATATAAGAAGGTGAAAATTATGATAATAGAATATGATAAAAAATATGATGAACAAATTAAAGATTTATTAGTAGAACTACAAGAACATATCAAAAATATAGATTTAGAAGGTTATAATATATTAACTGATGAATTTAGAGAGTCATATTTTTCAAAAACAATGGATGAAATCAAAAAATGTAATGGTAAAATTTTGCTATATAAAGAAGAAAACGATATTGTAGGACTTGTAATTGGATTAATAAATAATGATGCTGAAGAAACTTATGAGTTTAAAGCACCAAAGCGAGGTAGGATAACAGAATTGATAGTTTCAAAAAATATTCGCTCAAATGGTATTGGAACTCAATTATTAAATGCGATGGAAAATTATTTAAAATTCATAGGGTGTAAAGATATCCTTTTAGGAGTTTTTGCTTACAATGAAAAAGCAATTAAGTTTTATGAAAAGAATGGATATCATGTTCGTATGACCGATATGACAAAAACTAATTTATAAATTTGAGAATGGAATATTTCTTTTTAATAACAATTAATTGGTAAAATTAAAGGAGTTGATTAGTAATGCAAAGATTTAATGCGGCAGCATATCTTCGTTTATCAAAAGAAGAGTTTAGTAATGAAAAAGAATCTAATAGTATAACTAATCAAAAATTAATTATAAATAATTATATTGTATTTTACAAAATTAAAGAAGAGTATAAAGAAGTATATATTTTAAGAATTATGTATAGTGGCTCTGATGGGATAGGAAAATTATAGATTTATAAAAATATTATAATAATAGTTGCAAAAAAAAACTTTAGTTTGATATAATCAATCTAAAGTTTTTTTGAGTTTACAAAAAGGAGTCGTGATTAATGGAAGAAAAAAATTGTAAGTGTATGGACAAAAAAATAGTTAATGAAACAAAAGCAATATTAAATCAGTATAAACAAGATAAAGATAATTTAGTACAAGTTTTAAATGAAGTTCAAGATAAATTTGGATATATTCCAGAAAAAGCACAGGCTGAAATATCTGAATATTTACATATTCCAATGGCTGAAATTTATGGAGTAATTACTTTTTATTCAAGATTTACTTTAAAACCAAAAGGAAAATATAGTATATCTATATGTATGGGAACAGCATGTTTTGTAAAAGGTTCTGAAAAAATATTAGAAAGAGCAAAGGAAAAATTAGGTATTCGGAGAAGGAGAAACTACAAAGAATGGCAAATTTTCTATAGATACAACTAGATGTGTTGGTGCATGTGGATTAGCACCAGTATTTACAGTAAATAAAGAAGTATATGGAAAAGCAACAGTAAAAAAATTTGATGAAGTAATAGATGAAGTAATAGATGAATTAATGAAGAATTAATAAATAATACAAATGAATAGAATAATGCTAATTTAAAGTTTATAAAATTACAGGTGAGCAATAATATTGGTTGTTGATTTATTTGATGGTGGTGTATAAAACATTGTTTTTCATAAAGATATCTAAAAAAGCATTTTAAAAGTATAGTTTATTTTTTTTTGAACTATAACTTTATAAATAGCAATAAAATGCTAATTACTGTTTAGATTTGATATTTTTTGATAGTATTTCAGAGTTAACTAAAAAAGAGAGAGTTATAAATACACTATTAGAAGAGTAGTACAAAATTTATATAAATAATAAATAGAAACAAAAATGTTATGATTTTGATGGATTGGGATTGTATTACAAAGGAGGAATAGAATGAAGACATTACAAGAAATAGAAAAAATAAGACAAGAAAAGAGAAAAGAATTAGAACTGCGTGTAAATAAAAATGTAAAAACTAAGGAAAAGCATATATTAGTATGCAATGGAACAGGATGTACATCTTCAAAATCACCAGAAATAATGAAAACTCTTAGAAAATTGTTGGAAGAGAAAAATATTAATAATGTAAGAGTAATAAAAACAGGATGTTTTGGTTTATGTGCTAAAGGTCCAATTGTAATTATAAGACCAGAAGATACCTTTTATGCAATGGTGAAACCAGAGGACTGTGAAGAAATTATAAATAAACATATTTTAAAAGGAGAAATTATAGAAAGACTACTTTGCATGGACATAGATAAAAAAATAGTAAATAGTTTAGATGAGCTTAATTTTTATAAGAAACAAAAGAGAATTGCATTAAAAAATTGTGGAGTAATAGACCCAGAAGATATAGATGAGTATATTGCATTTGAAGGATATCAAGCATTAGAAAAAGTTTTAAAACAAATGACTGGTGATGAAGTTATAGAAGAAATTTCTAATTCTGGTTTAAGAGGAAGAGGTGGAGCAGGTTTCTATACTGGAAAGAAATGGAAGTTTGCTAAAGAAGTAGAATCAAAACAAAAATATGTTGTATGTAATGCAGATGAAGGAGACCCAGGAGCATTCATGGATAGAAGCATTCTAGAAGGTGACCCAAACTGTATATTAGAGGCAATGGCAATTGCAGGATATGCTATAGGAGCAAATAAGGGATATATTTATGTTAGAGCCGAATATCCTATTGCAGTAGAACGTTTAAAAATTGCAATTGGTCAGGCAAAAGAATATGGAATATTAGGGAAAAATATATGGAATACAGGTTTTGATTTTGATATAGAAATAAGACTTGGAGCAGGTGCTTTTGTATGTGGAGAAGAAACAGCACTTTTAGAATCTATAGAAGGAAGACGTGGTCAGCCAAGAGTAAAACCACCATATCCAGCAAATAGTGGATTGTGGGGAATGCCAACATTAATTAACAATGTAGAAACATTTGCAAATATTCCACAAATTATTTTAAATGGAGCTACTTGGTATTCTGGATTTGGAACAAAAGATTCTAAAGGAACAAAAGTATTTGCTTTAGGAGGAAATGTAAATAATATAGGCCTAGTAGAAGTTCCAATGGGAACAACTTTAAGAGAAATTGTTTTTGATATTGGTGGAGGAATACCAAATGGAAGAGAATTTAAAGCTGCACAAACAGGAGGACCATCAGGTGGTTGTATCCCAAAAGAACATTTAGATACTAAAATTGATTATGAGTCATTAAAGGAAATTGGTTCTATGATGGGCTCTGGGCGGATTAATTGTAATGGATGATACTAAATGTATGGTTAATTTAGCAAAGTTTTATCTAGATTTTACAGTAAGTGAAAGTTGTGGGAAGTGTACACCTTGCAGAATTGGAACAAAAAGAATGTTAGAAATTTTAGAAAAACTATGTAGTGGAAAAGCAGAAGAGCCAGACATATATAAATTAGAAAAATTAGCTTTAAATATACAAAAATCATCAATTTGTGGTCTTGGCCAAACTGCACCAAATCCAGTATTAAGTACATTAAAATATTTTAGAAATGAATATAGAGAACATGCTTTATCAAAGAAATGTAAAGCTTTAGAATGTAAGGCTCTAACTGTAATTAAGATAGATGAGGAAAAGTGCAAAGGTTGTGGATTATGCCAAAAGTCATGTCCTGTTTCTGCAATAAAAGGTGAAGGAAGAGAAAAAAGGGAAATTGACCAATCAATATGTATAAAATGTGGTACTTGTAAAGATAAATGTCCTTTTAAAGCAATTTGATGCACATTTGGGACGTAAAAGATGTGCATATAGCTTATTTTGTTGCAATTCTACTATGCATAAAAGACTGATATATTTATAAATTTAAATATATCTTGAAGAGCGTTAGTGACTGGAAATAATAAGCATTATACCACGTAGAACATTCACTAATTAATATTGGAAGAAGGAGGAATAATATGTCAAAAAAAATTAATTTAATAATAGATGGCAATAAAGTAGCGGTTCCAGAAGGAACTACTATACTAAATGCGGCAAGAAAGGCACGGAGTAGATATTCCAACATTGTGCTTTCTAAAAGATATAAATGAAATGGGCGATTGTAGAATGTGTATTGTAGAAGTAGAGGGAAGAAAAGGATTTGCTACATCATGTATACAAAAAGTTGAAGAAGGTATGGTTGTAAAAACTAATACACCAGAAATAATGGAAGCAAGACATGTTATTTTAGATTTAATTATTTCAAATCATAGTAAAGATTGTTTAACATGTACACGTTCACGGAAATTGTGAGCTTCAAGATTTAGCAGTAAAGTTTAATATTCAAAATATTGAATTTGAGGGGGAAAAAGCAAATCATACAATTGATGACTTATCTCCATCAATTGTAAGAGATTTTAATAAATGTATTTTATGTAGAAGATGTGTTTCTGCATGTAAAAATGTACAAAAAATAGGGGCGATTGATTGTATAAATAGGGGATTTGATTCATGTATTTCTACAACACATGATAAAAGTTTAAATGATGTAGAATGTACATTTTGTGGTCAATGTATTGAAAGTTGCCCAACAGGAGCTTTGCATGAAAAAGAAAATATTAATGAGGTATGGGCAAAATTAAAAGATAAAGATACATTTGTTATTGTACAAACTGCACCTGCTGTACGAGTAGCTCTAGGTGAAGAATTTGGAATGGAAATAGGAACAAATGTAACAGGAAAAATGGTATCTGCATTAAAGAAACTAGGATTTAATAGAGTATTTGATACAAATACAGGAGCAGATTTAACTATTATGGAAGAAGCAAATGAATTTGTAGAAAGATTTAATAAAAATGAAAATTTACCAATGATTACTTCTTGTAGTCCTCGGATGGGTAAGGTTTATAGAAATGAATTATCCAGAAGAATTAAAACATTTATCAAGTTGTAAATCACCACATGAAATGTTTGGGGCAATTTTAAAAACATATTATGCAGAAAAAGAGAATATAGACCCAAGTAAAATTTATGTAGTTTCTATTATGCCATGTATTGCTAAAAAGTTTGAAAGACAGAGAAACGAACTAAAGAATAATGGAATGTATGATGTAGATGCAGTTTTAACAACAAGAGAACTTGCAAGAATGATAAAACAAGGCAATGTTGAATTTTTAAATTTAAAAGATGAAAACTTTGATAATCCAATGGGCGAAGCAACTGGAGCAGGAGCTATATTTGGTGTTACTGGAGGTGTAATGGAATCAGCTTTAAGAACTGCATATGAAACAATTACTAAAGAGAATCTAGACAAAATTGAGTTTAAAGAAGTAAGAGGAACTAAAGGAATAAAAAGAGCATCAGTAAAAATAAAAGATAAAGATGTAAAAATAGCTATTGCAAGTGGTCTAGCAAATGCAAGAAAAATTATGGATGAAATAAAGATGAGAAAAGCTGATTATGACTTTGTAGAAATAATGGCATGTCCAAATGGATGTATAATGGGTGGAGGTCAACCTATTAAAAATTCAAAGGTGAGAGCTACAGTAGATATAGCTAAATTAAGAGGAGATGCACTTTATACAATAGATGAAAAAAGTAAAATACGTAAATCTCATGAAAATCCAGTGTTAAAGAAATTGTATAAAGAATTTTTAGAGAAGCCTGGTAGTCATATTGCACATGAGCTTTTACATACTAAGTATGAAAAAAGAGAAAAGTTAAAATAGTTCTTATGTTTTTAATGGTATTTGCATATCTGGGAGTAAAAAATGTGCAAATACAAAGTATACACATTTTTATGCATCTTTTTTTATCCCAGATTTGCAAAGAAAGGAGAAAAGAGGTTAGGCTTTTTTTACTAACTTTATATAAATAAACCATGGAAATAGTATATAATGTATTAGAAACAATATTACCTTTCAATTTTATGTCATATTCATTTATGAAGAATGCACTAATAGCAGTAATTCTAATATCACCAATATTTGCAATTTTAGGAACAATGATTGTAAATAATAAAATGGCATTCTTTTCAGATGCTCTTCGGACATTCTGCATTAACAGGAATTGCAATAGGAATGATGTTTGGAGCATTTAATGTTAATATTTCAATGATAATATTTGCAATTTGTTTTGCAATATTATTAAACTATGTAAAACATAAAACAGCATATGGAGCTGATACAATAATAAGTGTATTTTCATCTATTGCAATTGCACTTCGGACTTGCCTTGCTAGCACAAAGTGGTAATTTTAATAAATATTCTAGCTATTTAGTTGGTGATATTTTAAGTATTAATACAAATGAAATTGTTTATTTAGGGATTAGTTGTATATTAGTAATAGTGTTTTGGAAGTTCTTTTTTAACAAACTAAATTGTATTAGCATAAATACTAGTTTAGCAAAAAGTAAAGGAATAAATGTAAAATTAATTGATAATATTTTTGTTGTATTAATTGCAGTTATTGTAATGATTTCAATTAGATGGATTGGTATTCTTTTAATAAATTCTTTACTTATATTACCATCTGCATCAAGTAGAAATATTGCAAAGAATATGAGATTATATCATTTATATGCCATATTATTCTCATTATTTTCTGGAATTACAGGTCTTATTTTATCTTATTATAACAATATACCAACTGGACCAATAATAGTAATTATATCTGGAATAATATATTTTATTACATTTGCTTTAAAAACAAAAATAAAAGAATAATATAAATGACAAAATTATGTTACTGTTCAGACTAAAAAATTGTTTGTAGGCTAAAATTGAATATAAGACATT